>Ga0214921_10000689_pt1 | contig 60811 bp, 59 predicted proteins | sample LL1505_MetaG_FD_177992 | JGI IMG/M metagenome (GOLD analysis project Ga0214921, IMG submission 177992) | Freshwater microbial communities from Lake Lanier, Atlanta, Georgia, United States - LL-1505 | ecosystem: Environmental > Aquatic > Freshwater > Lake | place: USA: Georgia | collected...
CATGGACATTGAGTGCACCCACTATCAGCCTGCGCCTGAATTACTGCAGACGCAAAAAGATGAGGCACCCGTGACAGAGACCTTGGTGAGCCACTTGCTCAAAAGCAATTGTTTGGTCACGGGGCAACCCGATTGGGGCAGTGTTCAAATCTCATATTCGGGCGATCAAATTGACCAGGCCGGCTTGCTTCAATACATTGTGAGTTTTCGGAATCACAATGAGTTTCATGAGCAATGTGTGGAGCGCATCTTCATGGACATATGGACGCGTTGCAAACCCTTGAAGCTCTCTGTGTATGCGCGCTATACCCGGCGAGGTGGCTTGGACATCAACCCTTGGCGAACCAGCCATCCGCAATCGCCTCCGCCCAATATTCGCACAGCGCGCCAATAAATCCTTGGCGCTGTCAGTAGGCTTTAGCCTAAAGTTTTAAAGCCTTTGAGAGGGCTCAGCGGCGGAAACTGGGCGGGCCTTTTTTCTTTCGCAGCCACAATGGCTTCCCGAATGTGCGGCGTGCTCCAGATCGCGCCTTGTAGCCAACCCATTTGCCGCAAACTGTCTTCCACACTGTGATCACGTGCATAGTTAAGCGCTTGTTTGGTGCCCCAAATGGCCACCGGTGGCTTGCTGGCCATTTCTTTGGCGCAAGCCAAAGCGCCTGCCACCAAAGCCTCTTGCGTTTCAAACACTTGGGTGACCAAGCCATGCTTCATGGCGTTGTCAGCACTCAGGCGTCTGCCGGTATAGGCCAATTCTTTGACCAAGCCCATGGGCAACAATTTGGGTAGGCGCTGCAGTGTACCCACGTCGGCCACCATGCCAATGTTGATCTCTTGAATGCAGAAAAAAGCATCTTGCGTGGCATATCGAATACAGCAAGCGGTCACCATGTCAACGGCGCCGCCAATGCAGCCGCCGTGAATGGCTGCGATGACCGGAATGCGCATGCTCTCTAGCAAAGTGAAGGTCGATTGCATGTCGGTGAGCGAGTCATAAATGGCGGCACGACCTTCGGGGCTATCTGCGTCCATGGCAATGGCGCTTGAAAAAGTGTCTAGCGACATACCCGCTGAAAAATGCTTGCCAGTGCTCGAAATGACCAGTGCACGTGCCTCACCCGCTTCGTTGAGCTGGCGCAACACCATGTCCAGCTCACGCCAAAACGTGGGATGCATGGTGTTCAGCGATTCGGGCTTGTTTAGCACCAAATGCGCCACATGGTCATGCGTCGTCAGAGAAAAGCAATTGAGTTTGTCCATGGGAGCTGGCCTCGTTGAGTGCAGAGTGAGAAGATGAATCAGAACTGTAGCGGGCGATGCTTTTGGGCACTGTCCCATGTTTGACCAGAGAGCCAACTCGGACGCCCAGAAGCCGCAGTTTTCGACTCAGGTCGACACGCTTCAAGCAAAGTCCAGCAAATTTGCGTATCTCTTTGGCATCCTGTGTGTAAAAAGTGAGAGTTTGATCGCGCGTCACGCTTTTGAAGTTGTCGTAGCGTAGCTTGATGCCAATGGTTTTGCCGTCATAACCTTTGCGTTTTAAATCGGCAGCCAATTGTTGGCAAAGCTTCGTGAAAACCTTGCCCAATTCTTCCTTGTCACGAACAGCATGCAAGTCGGTTTCGAAGGTGGTTTCTCGGCTGATGCTGACCGGTTCGCTTTCGGTGCTGATAGGGCGATCGTCTTTGCCCCATGATGCCGCATGCAACCATGCGCCATACACTTTGCCAAAATGGTTTTGAAGCCAAGGCAACTCACAAGTGGCCAATTGGCCAATGGTTTCAATGCCGTGCTGTTTGAGTTTTTCATCGGCCTTGGGGCCAACGCCATTGATTTTGCGGCAGCTTAAAGGCCAGATGGCCGTTTGCAAATCTTCTTCGTGCACGATGGAAATGCCGTTGGGCTTGTTGAACTCGCTGGCCATCTTGGCAATCAGTTTGTTGGGTGCAACGCCCACAGAGCAGGTGAGGCCAGTGGCTTCAAAAATACACTTTTGAATGAGCCGGGCCAAAACTCTGCCGCCTTCGCGTTGGCCGCCAGGCACCTCGGTGAAATCGATGTACACCTCGTCCACACCACGGTCTTCCATGAGGGGTGCGATGTCGGTGATGATGCCTTTGAAGACTCTGGAGTAGTGGCGGTATTGGTCAAAGTCGACGGGCAACAAAATGGCTTGGGGGCACAACTTCGCCGCTTTCATGAGGCCCATGGCCGAACCAATGCCAAATTGACGCGCCGCATAGGTCGCGGTGGTGATCACCCCGCGGCCTACATAACCCTCTATGCGGGGAAAAAAATCCAGAGGAATTTCAGACAGGTTATCCGCGGACCATTCGCAGTCTGGGTGGGCTGCGCGCAGTCGACCCAGCAAGTCATCTTCTTTGCGCCTGCCACCCCCAATGACCACCGGCAAGCCCTTCAGCTGGGGGTAGCGCAACAACTCGACAGACGCGTAAAAGGCGTCCATGTCGAGGTGGGCAATTCTTCTTTTGAGTGATGTGGTGGACGTCACAAACTCAAATTGGAAGTGTGCGTGTTATTGAGGAAATGTGCCCGGTAACAAGATGCTCTTGTCGACCGCGTCCATTTGCGTGCGACCACAAAAAGCCATGGTCAAATCAAGCTCGTTGTGAATGATTTGCAAGGCCTTCTCGACGCCGGGTTGACCCATGGCGCCCAGACCGTACAAGAACGCCCGACCAATGTAGGTGCCTTGTGCGCCTAAGGCGCGGGCTTTGAGCACATCTTGGCCGCTGCGAATGCCGCCGTCCATGTGCACTTCAATTTGCTTGCCTACGGCATCCACAATAGCGGGCAGGGCTTCAATGCTGCTTTGGGCGCCATCGAGTTGGCGGCCGCCGTGGTTGCTCACAATCATGGCGTCGGCGCCGCTTTCAACGGCCAAACGGGCATCTTCCACATCTTGAATGCCCTTCAAAATGATTTTGCCGCCCCAGCGTTTTTTGATCCACTCTACGTCGCCCCAATTCAGGCGGGGATCAAACTGCTGAGCCGTCCAAGCCGACAAAGAACCCATGTTCTCAACGCCCTTCACGTGGCCCACAATGTTGCCAAACTCTCTGCGCGATGTGCCCAGCATGCCCAGTGCCCAACGCGGCTTGCTGGCAATGTTGATGATGTTGGGAATGGTGAGTTTGGGAGGTGCAGACAAACCATTTTTCAAGTCTTTGTGACGCTGTCCCAAAATCTGCAGATCCAAGGTAATGACCAAGGCAGAGCAGTTGGCTGCGCGTGCGCGCTCAATCAAGCGCTCAATGAAATCGCGATCGCGCATGACATAGAGCTGAAACCAAAAAGGATGGCCATCGGTACCCTTGGACACATCTTCAATGGAGCAAATGCTCATGGTGGACAGGGTAAAGGGAACGCCAAATTTTTTGGCTGCGCGGGCCGCCAAAATTTCGCCATCGGCATGTTGCATGCCGGTGAGACCTGTGGGTGCAATGGCCACAGGCATGGCCACCTTCTGACCAATCATGGTGGTGGCCGTGCTGCGGCCCTCCATGTTGACGGCCACTCGCTGTCGCAGCTTGATTTTTTGAAAATCGCTTTGGTTGGCGCGGTAAGTGCTTTCTGTCCAAGAACCGCTGTCGGCATAGTCATAGAACATGCGAGGCACACGTTTTTGGGCCAGTATGCGCAATTCTTCGATGGTGGTGATCACGGACATATTAGATTTCCAATTTGGATTAAAGCTTGAAAGACTTGTCTTTGAATTTGATCAGCTGCAACTCACACTGCCGCAACCGGACATGGTGACGTTTTTGACGATGGAGGGGTCGGCCAGTGTTTCGGTTTCGCTGTCAAAGTTGACCGATTTCAAATGCTGGGCCAAGCCGGCATCCATGGTGGCAGCGTGCTGAGGAAACCACTCGGCCAAGGCTTCTGCCATGCGTGAAATGATTTCTTGATCACCTTGTACATAGTGGGTTTCTACAGCGCGCATGGTTTCCAAAATGGTGGCGTGTTGCCCCGCATGGCAGTTGTCTTCGCTGAAGCCTGTGGCCACCATCCAGCGGTCTTCTTGCGCAAAATGTTCCACCGTGTGATTGAGAAATTCGCGGTACAGATTGAGTTGATCGCTTTGCGGCGTGAGCAGCAAAGCATTCAACATGGTCACAAACTCTTCGTGTGTATCGTCCATGCGGCCATCGCCGGTGTGCAACTCAGCGGTCCAATTGAGGCCTGCTGCAAAGGGGGACACGGTGCCTTGTTCGGCTTGAGTGGTTTCCATCAGAAAAGCCTTTTAAAAATCTAGTCGCGCATGGTGACGCGCAATTTGCTGACGAACTTGGCTAGGCGCAGTACCGCCCAATGTATTGCGGGCGTTCAAGGAGCCCACCAAGCTGAGGCATTCAAACACATCGGCTTGAATGGCGGGGTTGAATTGTTGCAAGGTGGTCAAAGGCAATTCGCTCAAATCCAAATTTTGAGTTTGCGCGGTTTTGACGGCATGTGCCACCACCTCGTGGGCATCGCGGAAGGGCAGGCCTTTTTTGACCAAGTAATCGGCCAAATCGGTGGCCGTGGCATAGCCTTTTTTGGTGGCCGCCTCCATGGCTTGCGCATTAACGGTGATACCGCCTTCTTTCTGACCGCTCTGTGAATTGACTTGGCCGCCAATCATCTCGCTGAAGATGCGCAAGGTGTCTTTGAGCGTATCGACGGTGTCAAACAAAGGTTCTTTGTCTTCTTGATTGTCTTTGTTGTAGGCCAGGGGTTGGCCCTTCATCAAAGTGATCAAGCCCATCAAGTGACCCACCACGCGGCCGGTTTTGCCACGCGCCAATTCGGGCACATCAGGATTTTTCTTCTGCGGCATGATGGAGCTGCCCGTGGTGAAACGATCGGCAATTTTCACAAAGCCAAAGTTTTGGCTCATCCACAAAATAAGTTCTTCGCTGAGGCGACTGATGTGTACCATGCACAATGAAGCGGCTGCCGTGAATTCAATGGCAAAGTCGCGATCGCTCACACCATCCAAGCTGTTTTGGCTGACACAGGCATTGCCATGCTCGTCGACCATGCCCAAGTTTTTGGCCACGCGTTCGCGGTCGAGCGGGTAAGTGGTGCCAGCCAATGCGGCTGAACCTAAAGGCAAACGATTGGTGCGACGGCGCACATCGGCCATGCGCTCGGCATCGCGCGCAAACATTTCGACATAAGCCAACAAGTGATGCGCAAAGCTGACAGGTTGCGCCACTTGCAAATGCGTGAAGCCTGGCAAGATCACGTCTACATTTCGCTCTGCCACTTCGACCAATGATTTTTGAAGGTCGTTTAGCAAACCACCAATCAGGTCAATCTCGCTGACCAACCAAAGGCGCACATCGGTGGCCACTTGGTCATTGCGACTGCGGCCTGTGTGAAGGCGCTTGCCTGCATCCCCCACAATTTGCGTGAGGCGGGCTTCGATGTTGAGGTGCACATCTTCCAAGTCCAACTTCCACTCAAATTGGCCTTTGGCAATTTCTTCGGTAATTTGCGTCATGCCGCGCTGAATGTCGGCAAAGTCTTGGGCGCTGATGATTTTTTGGGCTGCCAGCATTTCAGCGTGCGCCAGGCTGCCCTGAATGTCAGATTGCCAGAGTCGCTTGTCGAAGAAGACGCTGGAGGTGTAGCGCTTCACCAGGTCACTCATGGGCTCAGAAAACAAGGCCGACCAGGCCTGGGACTTTTGATCGAGTTGGTTTTTTGACATGCCCAGATTTTATCGGGTTTGCAGATACCATGATCTTCACTCGTGCTAGCATTTGACGAGCTTGAACAATTACCGCCAGGTCACTGGTTTGAACCCTTCTATGTCATCCAATTTACAGCGCCCCATTGTGATTGCCACGCGTGAAAGCCGTTTGGCCATGTGGCAAGCAGAGCATGTTCAGGCTATTTTGCAGTCGCGCGGACACACCGTACAGCTCCTGGGCATGACCACACAGGGCGATCAAATTTTGGACCGCAGTCTTAGCAAAGTAGGCGGCAAAGGGCTGTTTGTCAAGGAATTGGAGGTGGCTTTGTCGGAGGGGCGTGCCGACATCGCAGTGCATTCTTTGAAGGATGTGCCGATGGACATGCCCGAAGGATTTGAATTGGCCTGCGTCATGGAACGCGAAGACCCTAGAGACGCTTGGGTTTCAGCCCAATATCCCACGCTCATGGATTTGCCCCAAGGCGCTGTGGTGGGTACTTCCAGCCTAAGGCGAACCGTTTTGCTGCGTGCCCTCCGACCCGATTTGAAAATTGAGCCTCTGCGTGGCAATTTGGACACACGTTTGCGCAAATTGGATGAGGGTCAGTATTCAGGCATTATTTTGGCGGCAGCTGGGCTGAAGCGCTTGGCGCTCAATGACCGAATTCGCCATATTTTTGATACCGACCAAATGTTGCCAGCGGCAGGTCAAGGCGCCTTGGGCATTGAAATTTGCACTGGCCGCACCGACTTGCTTGAGGCCTTGAAGCCCTTGGTTCATTCAAGGTCTTGGCTGGCTGTGGCGGCTGAGCGGGCCGTCAGTCGTGCCATGGGGGGCAGTTGCTCTATGCCCTTGGCGGCGCATGCCACTTTATCGGGACAAGTATTGAGTTTGCGGGCTGCATGGGGCAATCCTGAGGGTGAGGCAACTTTGGTCACAGCCCACATTTCTGGCCAGGTGAATGACCTTCCACAAGCTGAAGCTTTGGGGGATGAAGTGGCTGCAAATCTCAAGCGCGGTGGTGCCCACTGATGCCGTCCAGTAGATAAGCCATGCTTCAAGTTGTGGTAACCCGGCCTAAGCAAGATGCAAATTCTTGGGTTCAGGCATTGAGCGATGCTGGTTATCAAGCCATTGAATTCCCGCTGCTGGAGCTGTCTGAGTATTTAAACGCTCAAACAGCACAAGACGCCTTCGTCCAAATCAAGCGCAGTCAAGCGGTGATGTTCGTCAGTGCCAATGCGGTTCGATTTTTGGCGCAAGCACTTGAAGGCCGGCCAGAGTGGGTGGCGCATTTTCAAAATGGCGCTCGCGCTTGGTGCACAGGCCCTGGCACAGCGGCTGCATTGGTTCAAAGTGGGGTGCCTTTGGCGCAAATTGATCAGCCAGCTTTGCAAGCCAAGCAGCTCGATTCCGAGGCTTTGTGGGAAGTGGTGTCATCTCAAGTGATAGCCGGCATGAACGTCTTGTTTGTAAGGGGTGCCGATGAATCTGGCGCTGCAGCAGGCCGCGACTGGCTAGCCCAAGAACTCGAGAAATCACAAGCCCACGTAGCCACCATGGCGGCCTATCAGCGAACCGCTGCTCAATTGACCAGCTTTCAAAAAGAGCGAGTCAAGCAATTGATAGCGGAGGGCGCCATTTGGTTGTTTAGCAGCTCTGCAGCGCTGCAAAACCTGATGACGCAGTGCCCAGAGGCCAATTGGGCGGTCGCCAAAGCCACTGTCACGCATCCCAGAATGGCTGATTTGGCGCAAGAAAAGGGTTGGGGCTTTGTTGCAATTGCCCCGCCGGGCATGCATTCATTGCTGGCATCTATAAAATCTCTTACATGAGCTCCGAAACAACCAACGACATCAACGGCCCGGCGACAGCTGCTTCTGCACCTGCACACCAGCCTTCACCCGCGCCTGAACCTGCGCAGGTAGCAGCTTCGTCACGCAGGCCGCTGACATTCTGGTTGCCAATTTTGTTGGCCGTGATGGCTGTTGTTTTCAGCGGTTTACTTTGGGAGAAGCTCTCTCGCATACAAGGCCAGCTGGCCAGACAAAGTGCAGATGCGGGTCAGCAATCCTTGGAAGCCAAAGCCTGGGCCAAGCAAGCCCAAGACAGCGTCAAAGACAGTGCATCCAGAATGGCCTTGGTCGAGTCCAGGTTGGGTGAAGCCGCCCTGCAGCGCGCTCAATTGGAAGACTTGATTCAATCATTGTCCCGTTCACGGGATGAAAACTTGGTCTTGGATATTGAGTCTTCGCTGCGTTTGGCACAGCAGCAAGCGCAGCTAACGAGCAGTTTGGAGCCTCTTTTGGGCGCTTTGAAAACAGCCCAGTCGCGACTTCAAAGAGCCTCCAACCCCCGCTTGATTACCATTCAAAGGGCCATCGATCGAGACCTTGAGTTGGTCAAGTCGGTCCAAATCACAGATCTGCCTGGCATGCTTTTGGTGTTGGACGAAATTGTGGCTTTGGCCGATGAAATTCCCCTTGCCAACGAATTGAATCGACCTACTGCTAACCCAGCCAAGCCTCCCGACACTGAAACTGCCGGCGCATCCAATGCTGCTTGGTGGAAACCCATGATTGACAGAGTCCTGATGGAAGCCAGAGGCTTGTTGCGAGTCAGCCGAATCGATAGCCCCGAAGCTGCTTTGTTGGCTCCTGAGCAAGGCTTTTTCTTGCGCGAGAATTTAAAACTCAAACTGCTCAATGCGCGGCTCGGTTTGTTGGCACGCCAAAACGATGCGGCGCGCGCTGACTTGCAAGCGGTCTCAGCCGTCTTGAAAAAATACTTTGATCCTGGCGCCCGTAAAACTCAGCAAGCTCTTCAATTGTTGGACAAAGCCCAAGCCCTGAGCAAAGGTAGCCCCATTCCCCGACTCGATGCTTCTTTGGCTGCCTTGGCCACAGCGTCCTCTGGAAAGTAAAAATTCATGCGCGCAGCACTTTGGCTCGTGAGTTTGTTTGCAGTGGCGGTTGCCACCGCCTTGTTGGCGTCTAACAACGTCGGCACCGTTTCCATCTTCTGGACACCCTATCGCTTAGATTTGTCGCTTAATTTGGTTCTTTTTGCGCTGGTCTTGATTTTGTTGACGATGCATTGGGCTCAGCGTGCACTGACGGCTTTGTTTGAGCTGCCCAAGCAGGCCAAGCGCTGGCGTTTGCAACAAAAGGAGCGAGCCACCCATGCCGCATTGCTAGATAGTTTGGCGCAGTTCATGGAAGGCAGATTTTTACGTGCACGCAAATCTGCCGAGTTGGTTTTGGTCAGAGAAAAATCTTTGTCGGATGCGGGTGAGGTGCTAGATCATGCGGGTGCTCTGAGGTGCGTTGCACATATCTTGGCTGCAGAGTCGGCACATGCACTGAATGACAAAACGACGCGTCAATCGCATCTCAACCAGGCCTTGCAGGAGCCTGCTGGCAGCAGTTCCAATGTGCGTCAATCCTTGGTTGAGGGTAGCATGCTGCGCGCAGCGCGGTGGGCATTGGATGACAGGGATGCTTCTGAAAGCTTGCTTTGGTTAGATCGTTTGCCCCAGGGTGTTGCAAGACGAACATTGGCCATGCGTTTAAGGTTGAAGGCAGCGCGTTTGGCCGGTGAGTCCTCCTTGGCTTTAGACACGGCCTTGTTGTTGATCAAGCACCGCGCTTTCACCACTGAAGCTTCAGAAAGCATGATTCGCAGCCTGGTTTTTGACCTCATTGCCAAAACGCATGAGCAGGGACAAATGCAGCGACTTTGGGCTCGTTTGGGTGAGCCGCAGCGTCAATCGACAGATTTGGCGATTCAAGCCGCGCAACATTGGCTGAGTTTGGGCGGTGATCCAGTGGTCGCCAGAACTTGGCTGAACCCAATTTGGAACAAATGGCTATCAACTCCTCAAAACCTTTCTGCGACACAGCAATTGAAATTAACCCAAGTGTTGGATCGCAGTTTGACGGGACAAGACACGACGCAAGAGCGTGAATGGTTGGCATGGATCGAATCTGCTCAAAAAGCCAACCCTCGCGAACCCCTCTTGCAGTATTTGGCGGGTCGCTTGTGCCAAAAACGACAACTTTGGGGCAAGGCGCAAGTTTTGCTCTCACAAGCAGCCCCAGTTTTGGGCGACCCTGGTTTAAGAAGGCAGGCTTGGCGTTCCTTGGCTGAACTGGCAGAGCAGCGGGAAGATTTACAGGCAGCAGTGAACGCATTAAAGAAAGCTGCAATGGAATGAAAAAAGGACCCGAAGGTCCTTTTTTTGAGCCATTGGAGATGAGTGCTACCTTAGAAAGGCAGTTTCATGTCGCTTAAGTCTTTGCGTGTTTCCACCAGAATCAAAGGACCTTCGTCCAGAACCACGGCAGGTGGCCTCTCACGTGGCACATGAACAGGCTTGGGTTCAGCAGCGATGGCCGCTTGAACTTGTGCAATTTTCTCTGGGTCAGAATTGACCCACTGCAAACCAGAGCCTTCTGCAACTTGAATCAGACTGGCAATCGGCAACTCAAAGGCTTGAACTTTGGGCAAGCCAGCTGCCGGGGCCTTGGCTGCAGATTTTGATTCAGGAGCAGGAGCAGTTTGTACCGATGTGCTGATTGAAGTGCTGGCCTGGCCTGCATCAGCACCAGAATTTGCAGCTGATGAAGCAGGAATTGCAGAACTCGCAGCGCGGTCAAAGTAAGAGCGCGTGACGGGCGCCTCCTCTTGTGTCTGACCCGTACTGGCAGAGACTTCGGCTTGTGGGTTTTCGCCAGTCGCTGCGTCTATGTTGTTGTCTGTGTTGACATTGCGTTCTCTGCGGTCACGGCCATAACGGTCGCGCGAGCGGCGCTCTCTGCGTTCTGGTGAACCGTTGGTGCCGTCTTGACGCTCGGCATCTTGCGATGTGGACTCTGTTTGGCCATTGGACTGGCTGTCATTGTGGTCGTTCAACTCAGCTTGAGCTGTACCCTGATTTTCAGCTTGTGGGCTGCGGCGCTCACCGCGTTCGCGGCGCCCTTCGCCACGCTCGCGTCGGCCCTCTCCGCGCGGCGCTCTCTCTGTGCGAGATTCTGATCGCTGCTCAGCCGTGTTTGCCTCCAAACCATCAGCGCTGACATTTTGGGCATCCGTCGTCGAGTTGATGCCATTCGCATTTTCTCTGCGATCGCCACGTTCGCCTCTCTCACCACGCTGGCCAGAACGATCGTTGCGACGATTGCCGCCGTTTTCGCGTGGTGCTCGTGTTTCGTTGTTGTCGTTGCGCTCGGTTTTGTCTGTGCGTTCTGTACTGACCGCTTCGCCACGTTCATTGCGATCACCACGACGTCCGCCTCGGCCACCACGGCGGCGATCGCCATTTCGCTCGCCGCGTTCGGTGCGATCACCGTCTTTGCTGGTACGGTCGCCGCGCTTGCCCACATTTTTGGCTGGCTCAGCTTGGACTTCTGGCGCAGGTTCGCTGCCGAACAAGCGTTTCAACCAAGCAAAGAAACCGCCGCTGCTTTCTGACTTCACGGCTGGCTGAGCAGACTCCGCTTTGCTTGGCTTGATGGCTTCTGGTTTTGGTGCAGCAGCAGGCGCTGGTGCATCGGGCAAAACACCCTTGATCACGGGAGTTTGGCGATTCGTAGGTTCTTGCGAACGGCGTGTCACCGTGGTTGGATCTTCAATTTCTTCGGCCATGGTGTAGCTGGCTTCAATGTGATCCAAACGTGGGTCGTCGTGCTTCAAACGCTCCAGCTTGTAGTGGGGCGTTTCCAAGGATTTATTGGGCACCAACAGCACGTTAATGCGTTGTTTCAATTCAATCTTGGCAATTTCAGGGCGCTTTTCGTTCAACAAGAAAGAAGCCACTTCCACAGGCACTTGGGCGTGGACTGCGGCGGTGTTGTCCTTCATGGACTCTTCTTGAATGATTCGCAAAATTTGCAAAGCCGAGCTCTCGGTATCGCGTACGTGGCCGGAACCACCGCAACGAGGGCAGGGAATGGAGGAGCCTTCAGCAAGCGCAGGCTTCAAGCGTTGACGGCTCATTTCCAAGAGACCAAATTTGCTGATTGAGCCAAACTGAACGCGCGCACGATCTTGACGCAAAGCATCGCGCAAGCGGTTTTCGACATCACGGCGATTGCGTGATTCTTCCATGTCAATGAAGTCAATGACGATCAGGCCACCCAAATCGCGCAAGCGCATTTGGCGGGCCACTTCGTCGGCGGCTTCAAGGTTGGTGCGGGTGGCGGTTTCTTCAATGTCGCCGCCTTTGATGGCACGCGCAGAGTTGACGTCAACCGACACCAAAGCTTCGGTGTGGTCAATCACGATGGCGCCGCCAGATGGCAGTTGCACTGTGCGGGCATAAGCCGATTCAATTTGATGCTCAATTTGGAAGCGGCTGAACAAAGGTGCATCGTCGCGGTAACGCTTCACACGTGGTGCGAACTCGGGCATCACGTGGCTCATGAATTGCTGAGCCTGCTCGTAGATGTCGTCGGTGTCGATCAGGATGTCGCCGATGTCGCTGTTGAAGTAATCGCGAATGGCACGAATCACCAAACTGGATTCTTGGTAAATCAGGAAGGCGCCTTTGGCACCTTGTGTGGCGCCATCAATGGCAGACCACAACTTGAGCAAGTAGTTCAAGTCCCATTGGAGTTCTGGTGCGCTGCGACCAATGCCGGCGGTGCGGGCAATGATGGACATCCCTTTGGGATATTCCAGCTGGTCCATGGCTTCTTTGAGTTCAGCACGGTCGTCGCCTTCAATGCGACGGCTCACACCACCACCGCGAGGGTTGTTGGGCATCAAGACCACATAGCGGCCAGCCAAGCTGATGAAGGTGGTGAGGGCCGCGCCCTTGTTGCCACGTTCTTCTTTTTCGACTTGCACCAAGAGTTCTTGGCCTTCGCGAATCACATCATTGATGCGCGCTTGGCTCACAGGAACGCCTTCTGCGAAGTATTGGCGGGAGATTTCTTTGAACGGCAAGAAGCCGTGACGCTCTTCGCCGTAGTCGACGAAACAAGCTTCGAGAGAGGGTTCTACGCGAGTGACAACTGCTTTGTAAATGTTGCCTTTGCGTTGTTCGCGTCCTTCAATTTCAATTTCGTAGTCGAGGAGTTTTTGTCCATCGACAATGGCCAAGCGGCGTTCTTCAGCCTGCGTGGCGTTGATCAGCATCCGTTTCATGATGCGTCCCTTCTTTATGTGTCAGCAATACCCACCCCGCCATGTTTGGCGTTGGGGCCGGATCACCTGTTTAACAACCAGCTCTCAAGGAGCCAACGGTGCCGAGACTGACGTTCGAAACGAAGGGAATTGCCAAAAGAATCCGACATTCATGAGCGCAAATGTGTCGCAGGAATGTGGATAGGGGCGCGTGGAAGAGTCGAGGCTGTGGGTGGGCGCAGGCGATGGTGCCTTGAGTGGCGCAAACAGCCACTGCAAAAAAGACAGCAAAGATCCAAACAACACACTCATTTCGATTCAGTCCGTTCAACAGCTGTAGAGCTGCCAAATAAAAATATTCCGTATCTGGGTTTCAAAGCATCGGTCCAACCAACAAGGTGGTCTGCCACTGTTGGCCCTGGCCTTCAGTCTGCAGATTTCGCTCATGGCGGCATCGAACTTACGGCGCTTGTTGGTGGAGAGTGAACTAAACTCCTGTCATCAGGAATTCATTTCCATTCAAATCAACCACTTACAGCACAACGCCGGTGAATCGCATTATAGGGCCCGAAGCCACAAAAACGGCTAACACTTCCACCACAAATTCAAGTTTGGAGGTGAAATGGCTCACGGTTGACGAGGAGTCGGCTGGCCAGCGCTTAGACAATTTCCTCATTCGGCACCTGAAGGGTGTCCCCAAAACCCACGTCTACCGAATCATACGAAGCGGTGAAGTGAGGGTCAATAAAGGGCGAGCGTCAGCTGACACCCGCATAGAAACGGGCGATGTGGTCCGACTTCCCCCTGTCAGAATTTCCGACAAAGTGGCAGAGAAAGCAGCCAGACCGGCGCCGGGCCGAGAATTCCCACTGTTGCTAGAAGACGACGCTTTGATGGCCATCGACAAGCCCGCTGGTGTTGCCGTCCATGGGGGCTCGGGGGTTAGTTTTGGCGTGATTGAACAACTTCGGCAGGCCAGACCACTGGCAAAGTTGCTTGAATTGGTTCACCGACTTGACCGTGAAACCAGCGGCATTCTGCTGGTAGCCAAGAAAAGAAGTGCCCTGAAGCATGTTCAAGACCAGTTCAGGGAACGCGAAACAGGTAAGACCTATTTGGCCCTGGTGCAAGGTCAGTGGCCAGAAAAACTGAAGGTCATCGACAGCGCGCTGCACAAGTTCTTGCTGCCGGATGGCGAGCGACGAGTCCGGGTGACGTCCAATGAAGACCCTGATGGCATGCGGTCAATCACCTTGGTCAAAGTGGCAGAGCGATGGGATGCTTGCACTTTGTTGGAGGTCACCATCAAGACGGGGCGCACCCATCAAATTAGAGTGCACCTGGCTTCGCAAGGACACCCCATCGCTGGAGACGACAAATACGGCGATTTCGAATGGAACAAAGCGCTTCAAAAACAGGGCCTGAAGCGCATGTTTTTGCACGCATGGCGCCTTCAATTCACGCACCCTGCAACGGGAAAGCGTATCGAGCTCAAGTCCAATCTACCCCCTGAATTGCAACTTTACGTGAACCATGTCAAATCCAAGTCTACGCCCCCGTCAGTTTGACCTGATTGCCTTCGATTGGGATGGCACCCTCTTTGACTCAACGGCCATCATCACGCGGTGTATTCAGCGTGCCGTCGTGGATGTGGGGGGCCAAGAGCCCACACGTGAAGCCGCTTCTTATGTCATTGGTTTGGGCTTGATGCAAGCACTGGCCCATGCAGCGCCAGATGTGCCGGTCGAGAAATACCCAGAATTGGGCCAACGTTACCGCCATCACTACATGGCCCATCAAAACGACATCATTCTCTTTGATGGCGTATTGCCCATGTTGGCTGAGTTGAAAGCACGCCATCACTGGTTGAGTGTGGCAACCGGAAAGAGCCGAAAAGGCTTGAACGAAGCCTTGCATGACGTTGACTTGAAGGGCATGTTTGATGCTTCAAGAACTGCGGATGAAACCGCAGGCAAACCCAGCCCCCTGATGTTGCAGGAACTCATGCGGGAGTTGGGGGTCGAGCCAGAGAGAACCTTGATGATTGGCGACACCACCCACGATTTGCAAATGGCCTTGAACGCAGGGTGTGCCAGTGTGGGTGTGAGTTATGGCGCCCATGAGCCTTCAGCGTTTCAAGCCTTACAGCCGCGCTACGTTGCTCATTCCGTCAATGACTTGCGCAGTTGGTTAAATGACAACGCCTGACAGACGGGCCCTGCCAAGGCATCTTTAAAATCCGAAGATGGTGACATACACAGTTTGAAGAAGGTGATGACATGAGCGAAGCAATTCCTTTGTGCAATTCAAGCGATTTGACTGACGCAGGCTTGGCGGTTCCTTTTGATGTCATTTATGGCGGCCAAACCTGTCGTGCATTTGCCATTCGCTTCAAGGGCTCGGTGCATGCTTACCTCAACCGCTGCAGCCATGTTGCGATGGAGATGGATTTCCAGCCGAATCGTTTCTTTGACACCACCGGACAATTCCTGATTTGCGCGACACATGGCGCCTTGTATCGACCAGAGTCGGGTGCTTGCGCTGGCGGCCCTTGCCATGGCGGATTGATCCCAATCTCCTTGTCAGAACAAGGCGGTATCGTTCACTGGCATACTGACTTCAATTTAAAACCTTTTGATTTCACATGAGTTCTGAAAATACTGAATCTTCATCAACAGACCGCAATGTCATGAGTGGCAACTCAGCTTCTGCTGCTGCCTCTGCCCATCATCAAAATACGGGGTCAAATTGGGAGCGCCAAGTGCTGACTGATTTGGTCAATGGCAATTTGAAAGAGCAGCGAGTCGCCAGGCGATGGAAAGTTGGTTTGCGATTGGGTTGGTTGTGTTTTTGGGTGGTGGTCATGTGGCAGGTTTTGGCTCACAACCAAACTTCAAGCACCACCTCCTCGCCCCATACTGCAATGGTCAATATCAAGGGTGAAATTGCCGATGGCGCAGATGCCAACGCAGAAAGTGTGGTGGCTTCTATGCGGGCGGCCATGGAGGATACGGGTTCACAGGCCTTGATTTTGCTCATCAATTCGCCAGGCGGTAGTCCTGTTCAGGCCGGCATCATCAGCGATGAAATTGTGCGTTTGAAAGCGCTTCATCAAAAACCGATCTATGCGGTTGTTGAAGAGTCTTGCGCGTCTGCTGCCTATTACATCGCTGCATCCACCGACAAAATTTATGTCAACAAAGCCAGTATCGTTGGCAGCATTGGCGTGCTCATGGACGGCTTTGGCTTCACTGGGCTGATGGACAAGCTGGGTGTTGAAAGAAGGCTCATGACAGCGGGCGAAAACAAAGGATTTTTAGATCCTTTTAGCCCTCAAACTGAGGCTCAGAGAAAACACGCGCAATTGATGCTGAATCACATTCACTCGCAGTTTATTGCAGTGGTGAAACAAGGCCGCGGCGATCGTTTGAAAGAAACTCCCGATATGTTCAGTGGCCTGTTTTGGACGGGCCAACAAGCGGTTGAGTTGGGTTTGGCAGACGACTTTGGCAGCATCGATCAAGTGGCGCGTGATGTGGTGAAAGCCCAAGAATTGGTGGACTATTCACGCCATGACAATGTTGCAGAGCGTTTGGTCAAGCGCTTTGGTGCAGCCATGGGTGAGGGCGCTTGGAAAGCCATGCGCTCAACCGCTGTGATTCGCTAATCTAGCCGCCTGATAAGCGCCCTAATTTGCTTGAGGAAAATTGCTTGAGGGAAAGTTCAAGCACCAATGGCAAATACGGCGGGCGTCTGGTTGTTCAAACCTTCAGGCATCGATCCTGAATTCAACTGACGCCACTGCTGCGTGGTTCTGCATTGGGTGATGGCGCTTGGCAAGGTCAGTCCACTGCTGATAGACAGTCGGCTACTGGCTTGCATGCTTTGCAGAAGCGCCGCCCACAGCGCCGCATTGCGGTAAGGGGTTTCAATGAAAAGCTGAGTTTGACCTGTCTTGAGTGCCAGTTGCTCTAACTCTTTAATTCTTCGCGTCCGATCTTGGGGCTCCTGCGGCAAGTAGCCTACAAAGGCAAAATTTTGGCCATTGAGGCCGCTGCTGGCCAATGCCAACAACAGTGAAACAGGTCCAACCAGTGCAATGACTTGAATGCCAAGTTCGTGTGCGGCACGAACCACAGAGCTGCCAGGGTCGGCAACGGCGGGCATGCCCGCTTCGCTCACCAACCCAATGTCTTCACCTGCCAATGCCATGGCCAACAAGGGTTTGGCATCAAAGCCGCCCAAATGATCACCTTTTTTGTGAACTTGCCTTGGCAACTCAGTGATGGTTTGCGTTTGGATGCTGGCTCTCAAAGGTGCGCAAGCATCAATTCGCTTCAAGTAGGCGCGGGTGGTTTTGGCGTTCTCGCAAATCCAATGCGTGATGTTGGCTGCCGCTGTGATGGTGCCCACTGGCATGACTTGAGGCAGGTCAACTTCTTGGCTGCAACCAAAGTCAAGGGGGGCTGGAACCAAAAATAGTCGGCCCATTCTGGTGTTGGCTTGGGTCATAGGATGTTTACGCCTGCCTCTCTCAGCATGAGGCAGGTGCGGATCAAGGGCAGGCCAATCAAGGCGGTGGGATCATCGCTCTCTATGCTGTCCAAAAGTGCAATGCCCAGACCTTCACTCTTGGCGCTGCCAGCGCAGTCGTAGGGTTCTTCTGCGCGAAGGTAAGACTCAATCTCTGAATCGCTTAAGTGTCGAAATCTCACCTTGATGGCAGCCAAATCTGTTTTCTCAAAACCGGTGGCCAAACAAACCACTGACAAAGCCGTTTGAAAAATCACGGTTTTGCCTCGCATCCGTTGCAACTGCAGGGTGGCATTGGCGTGGTTGCCGGGTTTACCCAGCGGCGTGCCTTCTAAATCGGCTACTTGGTCAGAGCCAATCACCACAGCTTGCGGATTCTTGAGAGCGACTGCCCGAGCTTTGGCAAGCGCCAATCTCATGGCCAGATCTTTGGGTGACTCATTGAGTTGGGGGGTTTCGTCCACATCGGGCGCGGCGGTGTCAAACGGAATTTGCAGCCGAGACAACAATTCTTTGCGGTAGCGCGAGGTCGAACCCAAAATAACTGGGCGACCGGAATAGGGCGGTTGGCGGTGTTGAGCGTCTTTGGACATCCCTCAATTCTCTTACACTGAAGGCATGCACAAAAATTTTGATTTGAATCGCCTCAATGTCAAGGCCTTTGCCAGGGAAGAAATCAGCTTAGAAGGCTTGCAAGACCTGTCTCAATTTGCACGCTTGGCCGAGTTGGAGGTCAATTTAGGCTCGGCTTCCCAAGAAGAATTGCCTGGGTCAACGCAAGTTTCATGGGCGATTCAGGGTGAGTTGGTGCCACTTTCGGGCGGCGGGGAGCAAATTTGGCTTCACTTGAAGGCAGAGCTTCATTTGCCGATGCAGTGCCAGAGGTGCATGGGTGCGGTGAAAGTTTTGGTCAGTTCTGATCAGTCTTTTCGCTTTGTGGCAGATGAGGCAACGGCAGAGGCAGAGGATGAGGCGTCCGAAGAGGATTTGCTGGTCCTCACCCCTGAGCTGAATGTTTGGGAGCTCATAGAGGACGAGCTCATCATGTCGGCGCCAATCGTGCCCAAGCACGATATTTGCCCTACTTTGGTGCCAATGTCCGCTGTCGATGAGGCTTTTGAGGAAGCCCTGGATGCCCGACCCAACCCTTTTGCCGCATTGGCCCAATTGAAGAAAAAACCAAATTAAGGGCTTGGATGGGGCTAAAACTTTGGGCTATAATCAGCGGCTTCGTGCCTTTCTAGGCATGTGAGTCCATTCACTGTTTAACCCAAAGCTGCGTTGCGCTTTTTAGCGCTTGGGCTGAAAAGGACGATCGACCCGATCGACCCGATCTTCAACAACGCTGCTTTCAACGCATCCAAGGAGCCATCATGGCTGTTCAACAAAATAAAAAGTCACCTTCTAAGCGTGGCATGCATCGTTCACACAATGCACTGAATGTGCCTGGTATCGCTGTCGAGCCAACCACTGGCGAGACGCACTTGCGTCACCACATTAGCCCCAACGGTTTCTACCGTGGCCGTCAAGTTCTGAAGAACAAATCAGAAGCTTAATTGACGCTTGAAATACTGGCCCGATGCTACTTTGTACGTAGCCTCGGGCCTTTGTATTTTTGGTGATTGAAACCATGTCCTCCAAAGATTTTTTCACCCTTGCTGTCGATTGCATGGGGGGTGATCACGGGCCAAGCGTCACATTGCCTGCTTGCCGTCATTTTCTTGAAACGCATCCTGATGCCCGTTTGCGTTTGGTCGGAAGGGCTGCAGATTTAGCCTCTTTTCGCCATGAGCGTGCAGAGGTGGTTGTGGCCACTGAAGTGGTTGGAATGGATGACCCTGTGGAAGTGGCCTTGCGCAAGAAAAAAGATTCTTCCATGCGCATCGCCATCGAATTGGTGAAGTCTGGTGAAGCCGATGCTGCAGTTTCTGCCGGCAACACCGGTGCATTGATGGCCATCGCCCGCTATGTCCTCAAAACCATGGATGGCATTGATCGCCCTGCCATTGCGGGCCAAATGCCCAATTTCAAAGGCGGCGGCACCACCATGCTCGACTTGGGTGCCAATGTCGATTGCTCACCAGAGCATCTTTTGCAGTTTGCCGTCATGGGTTCCGCCTTGGTTTCTGTGTTGCAAGACAATGAAAGCCCCAGTGTAGGCCTGCTGAATATTGGCGAGGAAGCCATTAAAGGTAATGAAATTATCAAAAAAACAGGCGAATTGCTGCGATCTGCTGGTAACTCCGGTGATTTGAACTTTTATGGAAATGTCGAAGGAAATGATATTTTCAAGGGAACAGTCGATATTGTGGTGTGCGATGGTTTTGTGGGTAATGTGGCTTTAAAGGCCAGCGAAGGCTTGGCAACCATGATGGGTGGTTTCTTGAAATCTGAGTTTTCTCGCAGCATCTTCACTAAAATTGCTGCTATCTTCGCCTATCCTGTTCTAAATTCCTTTAAAAATAGAGTTGATCATCGTCGCTACAACGGTGCAGCTTTGTTGGGTTTGCGCGGCTTGGTGTTTAAAAGCCATGGTTCGGCCGACGAACTGGCGTTTGGAACGGCCCTGAACCGAGCGTATGATGCTGCCAGACATCAACTGCTTAGTCGTGTTGCTGCTCGAATTGCACACGCCGCCCCTTTGTTGAATGCGCAAATGGGGGCCCCCGACAATTCAGCCAACTCGGCCGCTATCGAATGACCATTTATTCTCGTATTTCTGGCACGGGCAGCTACTTGCCCCCAAGAAGACTGACCAACGCAGACCTGGTTGCTGAACTGGCCGTTCAGGGCATTGAGAGCTCTGACGAATGGATTGTTGAAAGAACAGGCATTCGAGCCCGTCATTTTGTAGAAGCTGGTGTTGGCAGCAGTGATTTGGGTGCGCAAGCCGCCAAGCGCGCCATTCAAGCCGCTGGTTGCCAAGCCTCAGACATCGATTTGATCATAGTGGCCACTTCAACGCCTGACATGGTTTTCCCATCCACTGCCGCATTGCTGCAGAACAAGCTTGGCATTGTGGGTTGTCCTGTATTTGATGTGCAAGCTGTTTGCAGTGGCTTTATTTATGCCATGACTGTGGCCGATGCCATGATCAAAACGGGCACAGCCAAGCGAGCCTTGGTCATCGGCGCCGAAGTTTTCAGTCGCATCCTCGATTTCAAAGATCGCACCACTTGCGTTTTGTTTGGTGATGGTGCCGGCGCCGTGGTTTTGGAGGCCTCCAGTACCCCTGGTATTTTGGCCACCGATATTCACGCCGATGGCAAATATGCAGACATTCTTTGCGTGCCAGGTCATGTTTCAGGCGGTGCTATTTTGGGCGATCCTGTTTTGAAAATGGATGGTCAGGCAGTCTTTAAGTTGGCGGTTGGCGTGCTTGAAGAGACAGCGCGCGCATCCTTGAGCAAAGCGGGTTTGAATGACACGGACATTGATTGGCTCATCCCTCACCAAGCCAATATCCGCATCATGCAGAGCACTGCGCGCAAACTCAAAATGCCGATGGAAAAAGTCATTGTGACTGTAGACCAGCATGGCAACACCTCGGCCGCATCGATCCCATTGGCACTCGATCATGGCATTCGCTCAGGCCAAATTCACAAAGGTCAGACCTTGATGCTAGAAGGCGTTGGCGGCGGCTTCACATGGGGCTCGGTCCTTTTAAAATATTGAAAATTTGCAATTGAAACCATGACTGCATTTGCCATTGTTTTCCCAGGCCAAGGTTCCCAATCTGTGGGCATGTTGGACGCTTGGGGCGATCACCCAGCGGTGCTGGAAACCCTGAAAGAGGCATCCGATGCCATGGGTGAAAACTTATCTGCCCTGATTCATGAGGGGCCCAAAGAAGCTTTGGCCTTGACTACCAACACCCAACCCGTGATGTTGGTTGCCGCCATTGCCGCCTACCGCGCATGGTTGGCGGAGGGTGGTGCTCAGCCATCCGCTGTGGCAGGGCATTCCTTGGGTGAGTATTCGGCATTGGTTGCTTCTGGGGTTTTAAGTTTGGCGCAGGCCGCACCCTTGGTCCGATTCCGTGCTGCTGCCATGCAAGATGCGGTGGCTGTTGGCGCTGGGGCAATGGCGGCTGTTTTGGGCATGGAAGCGGTCAAAGTCATTGAAGGCTGCGCACAAGCACAAGCCACTTTCCCTGCAAACAGCGGTGAAGTCGTTGAGGCGGTGAATTTCAATGATCCGAGTCAAACCGTTATTGCAGGCAGTAAGGCGGCAGTCGAGAAGGCCTGCGAAGTGCTCAAAGCCATGGGGGCCAAGCGTGCCTTGAACTTGCCTGTGTCAGCGCCTTTTCATTCCAGCTTGATGAAGCCTGCCGCAGAAAAGTTGAAAGAAAAACTGGCCAACACCTCTTTTGCAACACCGCTCATTCCAGTCGTCAACAACATTGACGTGTCAGTCGAAACCAATGCTGATCGCATTCGCGATGCCCTTTATCGGCAGGCCTTTGGTCCCGTGCGCTGGGTGGAATGTGTCCAAGCCTTCAAGTCGCGTGGCATCAATACCCTGGTTGAGTGCGGGCCTGGCAAAGTTCTGGCGGGCATGGTGAAGCGAATTGATGCAGACATGACGGGATTGCCTTTGTTCGATCCTGCTTCATTGGCCGAAGTGAAAGGGGCTCTCGCATGAGCGACTCAAGCACAGAGAACAAAGGGCAAGTGGCATTGGTCACGGGTGCCTCTAGGGGCATTGGCGCAGCCATTGCTTTGGAAATGGCCAAACAAGGCTTTCAAGTCATTGGGACAGCCACCACAGACGAAGGCGCAGCGCGCATTACGGCTGCTTTGTCGGCTTTTGATGGCTGCAAAGGTGCCAATTTGAACGTCAATGACGCTGCAGCAGGCGAGGCGTTGATTGATCAAATTGTGAAGTCGCAAGGCGGCCTGCACGTGTTGGTCAACAATGCCGGCATTACGCGCGATACCTTGGCCATGCGCATGAAAGATGACGATTGGGATGCCGTTTTGGACACCAATTTAAAGGCTGTTTTTCGCATGAGCCGAGCGGCCATTCGTCCCATGATGAAACAGCGATATGGCCGAATCATCAGCATTACCAGCGTGGTGGGGGCCTCTGGCAACCCAGGTCAGGCCAATTACGCCGCTGCCAAGGCTGGCGTGGCCGGCATGACCCGGGCTTTGGCTCGCGAGTTGGGAAGTCGAAATATCACGGTCAATTGCGTTGCGCCTGGCTTTATTGCCACCGACATGACCGCCGCATTGCCAGAAGCACAACATCAAGCCCTGATGGCCCAAATTCCATTGGGTAAACTAGGCTTTCCGGAGGATATTGCCCATGCAGTGTCCTATTTGGCCAGCCCAGGGGCTGGTTACGTCACGGGTCAGGAACTGCATGTCAATGGCGGCATGCACATGTCCTGATAAAATCTCTTTTTTTACAACCCTCAGAGGGCATCCATGAGCGATATCGAAGCACGTGTCAAAAAAATCATTGCTGAACAACTCGGCGTTGAAGAGTCACAAGTTACACCAGAGAAAGCATTCGTTGCTGACTTGGGTGCCGACTCTCTAGACACCGTAGAACTGGTGATGGCACTAGAAGACGAATTTGGCATTGAAATTCCAGACGAAGACGCTGAGAAGATCACCACGGTCAAAGCGGCCATTGACTACGCCCAAAGCAAAAAGGCTTGATCTGAGATGACCCGTCGCCGCGTTGTTGTTACGGGCTTGGGATGTATCAGCCCCGTTGGAAACACGGTGGCGGAGGCATGGGCTCATCTCTTGGCGGGCCAATCTGGTATTGGCCTGATTTCCAAATTTGACACTTCAGCCTTCTCTTGCAGAATTGCTGGAGAGGTCAAGGACTTCAATTTAGAAAAGTACATTGGTGCCAAAGAAGCCCGCACCATGGATACTTTCATCCACTACGGCATTGCGGCAGCTGTGCAAGCTGTTGAAGATGCAGGCTTGCCAGTTGGCGAAGCCTTGGACGAAGAGCTTGCCACGCGAATCGCCTGTGTCATTGGCTCAGGCATTGGAGGTTTGCCCATGATTGAGCAAACCCATGTCGAGTACACAGCGCGTGGCCCTCGCAGAATTTCTCCTTTCTTTGTGCCAGCTTCTATCATCAACATGATCGCAGGTCATGTGTCGATGCGCTTTGGTTTCAAAGGACCTAATTTGGCCGTTGTCACGGCATGCACCACAGGGCTCCACTGCATTGGCGAGGCCAGTCGCATGATTGAGTATGGTGATGCAGACGTGGTGGTGGCAGGTGGCTCCGAAGCCACCATTTCCCCTTTGGGTTTGGGCGGTTTCGCAGCGATGCGCGCTTTGTCCACCCGAAACGACGATCCTGCCGCAGCTTCACGGCCCTGGGACAAAGACCGCGATGGTTTTGTCTTGGGTGAAGGTGCGGGTGTTATGGTGGTTGAAGAATACGAACATGCCAAAGCGCGTGGCGCCAAAATTTACGCTGAAGTCTGTGGCTATGGCATGAGCGCTGATGCAGGCCACATGACGGCGCCTAGCATGGACGGACCACGCCGTGCCATGGTTTCTGCCATGCGCAATGCCGGAATCAATTCAGACCAAGTAGGTTATTTGAATGCCCACGGAACATCCACGCCTTTGGGCGATGTGAATGAAACCAATGCCATCAAAGCAGCCTTGGGCGATCACGCCAAGAAAATACTGATCAGTTCTACCAAATCCATGACCGGCCACTTGTTGGGTGGTGCTGGAGGCATTGAGAGTGTGTTCACAGTGTTGGCGCTGCACCATCAAAAAGTGCCGCCTACCATCAACTTGGACAACCAAGATCCCGAATGCGATTTGGACTATTGCGCCAATACTGCGCGCGATGTCAAGATTGAATACGCATTGAAAAATAACTTTGGTTTCGGTGGCACCAACGGCAGTTTGGTTTTCCGTCGGGTTTAATTCTTTTGAATCAAGGCGCCCCATCGGTCGATTACCCGGTGGGGCGTTTTTTTTGGGGCGCTTGGATGGCGCTGGGTTTTTCACTCCTGAGTGCGCTGGCGCTGGCACTGAATTTTTGGTTTGCGTGGATTGAGGGCTGGCGCTTTGCTTGGCTTTGTGGCTTTTGGCTGCTACTCACCCTGTATTCTGTTTTTTCCTTCAAACAGATTTCCCCAAAGGTTTGGTTGTGCTGGACAGGGCAGGCTTGGGAAGTCCAATTTCTGTTTGTCGCGCCGTCACAAGTCGCAAACGCCATCAGCGTCCATTTGGATTTTCAAAATTACTTGTTGGTGTCTTTAAGTAAGCCCAATTCAGCGCGTCAATGGTTTTGGGTTTCGAGGAAAGCATTTCCCGAGCGTTGGCATGGATTTCGTTGCGCTGTATATTCGCGTTCGGAATGAATTTCTTTCTAGAGAATCAAGTGGAGTTTTTTGGGTCATGAACAATATGAGTTTTAAATTGCCTCGCGTTTTGTTGCCGTTGACGGTGTCGTTTGGACTTTCAGTGGCAACGCTGTTGATGTTTGCACCCGTCAATGTGCAGGCGCAGCAAACCATGGTGAGAGGTTTGCCCGACTTCACAGAGTTGGTCGAGCAGGTTGGACCTTCTGTGGTCAATATTCGCACTTTGGAAAAAGTTCGCAGCCCTTCCGCTGCTGGTGGCGGCATGGATGAAGAGACCCAAGAGTTGTTTCGTCGATTCTTTGGCATTCCCATGCCAAATACCCCCAATAATCCCAACGCACCTAGACAAGCGCCTAGGCAGGGCAGAACTCCCTCACCTGAAGAGTCTCAACCTAGAGGTGTTGGCTCTGGTTTTATTCTCACGTCCGACGGTTTCATCATGACCAATGCCCATGTGGTGGACGGTGCTGACGAAGTGCTGGTGACACTCACCGACAAGCGCGAATTCAAAGCCAGAATCATTGGTGCTGACAAACGCTCAGATGTCGCTGTGGTCAAAATTCAAGCGACAGGTCTGCCCGCTGTGAAGGTGGGCGATGTCTCTCGCTTGAAAGTTGGCGAGTGGGTCATGGCCATTGGTTCACCATTCGGCTTAGACAACTCTGTCACGGCCGGTATCGTGAGCGCCAAGCAGCGTGACACTGGAGATTATTTGCCTTTTATTCAAACAGATGTTGCCATCAACCCAGGCAACTCGGGGGGGCCGCTCATCAACATGCGCGGTGAGGTGGTGGGTATCAACAGTCAAATTTACTCCCGCTCTGGTGGATTTATGGGGATTTCTTTTTCAATCCCCATGGACGAAGCCATGCGAGTCAGCGAGCAGCTGCGAGCCAATGGCAGGGTCACTCGAGGTCGAATTGGCGTTCAAATTGAACCGGTCACCAAGGAAATTGCGGAGTCAATTGGCTTGGGCAGAGCACAAGGCGCACTCATCAATCGAATTGAGCCTGGTGCACCCGCCGATAAAGCGGGCTTGGAGCCTGGCGATGTCATCATCAAGATCGATGGAAAGCCCATTGAAAAGTCGTCTGATCTGCCACGCTTGGTGGGCAATACCAAACCAGGAACCAAAAGCAATTTGACGGTGTTCAGACGTGGTGCCACCAAGGAAATGAGCATTGTCATTGCTGAGTTAGAGCCAGAGCGAGTAGCGAAGCGTTCGACGGAGCCAGAAGAGAAGCCAAAGAGTGGCCAATCAGTTCAGGGCTTGGGCTTGGTGGTCGCCGATCTCACTGATGCACAAAAAACAGAATTGAAACTCAAAGGTGGCGTGAGAGTCGAGAGTTTGGTCGAGCCAGCACTGAGGGCTGGGCTGCGTGAGGGTGATGTGATCTTGGCTGTTGGCAACATTGAAGTGAACCAAGTCAAAGACTTCACCCTTGCTGTGGGCAAATTGGACAAGTCAAAACCCATCAGTGTGCTGTTTAGGCGGGGAGAATTGACGCGCTACACGTTGATCCGACCCAATTCTTGATCTGTGGCTTGTCAAGAGTCCCTACCGCACTACAGGGTTTTCCATGCGTGAAAAATATTTTTTACGTGTGTGCCCACTAACTTTTCATTCATGTGAATATCAAAAATGGTTAAAATCTGAACACTTGAACCAGTATTCATGGCAAAAAATGCAGGGGTGGGTTCACAATGTGGGATGTCCCATGTCAGTCCACCGTTGATCCACAGAACACCCACAAGTTATTCATCTTAAGTTAAGCTTAATTGTGTATAAGTTGTTGATAAGTTTTCTGTTGCGAGCTTGCAACGACCTGCAAAGTGGTGTTTCGGGGGTGTACGTGTTGGGCTTTATGCCTACAATGAAGTCCCAACTATCGCAGTTGCCATTGATTGTTGGTTCAGGGCGCGTCCTCATTCGACGCGCCCTTTTTTCTTGTCTAGTCCTTTGAATCTCAAACACTTGTAGCTGGTCCTTGATGAATCACATCAGAAATTTCTCCATCATTGCGCACATCGATCATGGTAAATCGACGCTTGCGGATCGATTGATTCAGCGTTGCGGTGGTTTGCAAGAACGTGAAATGGAGGCGCAAGTGCTCGACTCCATGGACATTGAAAAAGAACGCGGCATTACCATCAAAGCGCAAACAGCTTCGCTCCAATACAAAGCAAAAGATGGGCAAATTTACAACCTCAATTTGATCGATACACCGGGTCACGTTGACTTCTCTTATGAGGTTTCACGCTCCTTGTCGGCGTGTGAAGGTGCTTTGCTGGTGGTCGATGCAAGCCAAGGTGTTGAAGCGCAAACGGTGGCCAATTGCTACACCGCGCTCGACCTAGGTGTCGAGGTTGTTCCTGTCTTAAACAAGATGGATTTGCCTCAAGCTGATCCAGAAAACGCCAAAGCCGAAGTTGAGGACGTCATCGGTATTGACGCCAGCGAGGCCATTCCTTGTTCCGCCAAAACCGGCATGGGCATCGATGAAATTTTGGAAGCCATTGTGGCCAAAATTCCAGCGCCCAAAGGAAATCCCAATGCGCCTTTGCGCGCCATGATTGTCGACAGCTGGTTCGATACCTATGTGGGCGTGGTGATGTTGGTTCGGGTGGTTGACGGCCGCTTGGGTAAGGGTGAGCGTTTCAAAATGATGGCCACCGAGACTGTGTATAACGCAGACACCATGGGTGTGTTTACCCCCGCCAATGAGCCTCGCAACAGCCTTGAAGCGGGTGAGGTGGGTTATATCATTGCGGGCATCAAAGAGCTACAAGCGGCCAAGGTGGGCGATACGATCACTTTGGAGAAAAAGCTTCCTAACAATTTGGGACCTGCAGAGAAGGCTCTGCCTGGCTTCAAAGAAATCCAGCCTCAAGTATTTGCGGGTTTGTACCCCACCGAAGCAAATCAATACGATTCCTTGCGCGATGCACTCGAAAAGCTCAAGCTCAACGACTCCTCTTTGCATTACGAAGCAGAAGTGTCTCAGGCCTTGGGCTTTGGCTTTCGTTGCGGCTTTTTAGGCTTGCTGCACATGGAAATCGTGCAAGAGCGACTTGAGCGTGAGTTTGATCAAGACTTGATCACCACGGCGCCCAGTGTGGTTTATGAGGTGGTCAAAGGCGACGGCGAAGTGGTGATGGTTGAAAACCCAGCCAAGATGCCCGATCAAGGCAAGATGCAAGAGATTCGCGAACCCATTGTCACGGTGCACTTGTACATGCCACAAGACTACGTAGGTCCTGTGATGACTTTGGCCAATCAAAAGCGAGGCTTGCAAATTAACATGGCCTACCATGGCCGGCAGGTGATGCTGACCTATGAAATGCCCTTGGGTGAGATTGTTCTAGACTTTTTTGACAAGTTGAAATCGGTGTCTCGAGGGTACGCTTCCATGGACTATGAGTTCAAAGAATATCGTGCATCCGATGTGGTCAAGGTTGATATTTTGCTAAATGGCGAAAAAGTCGACGCACTGTCTATCATTGTTCACCGATCCCAGTCTGCCTATCGAGGCCGTGCGGTGGTGGCCAAAATGCGTGAAATCATCAGCCGCCAAATGTTCGATGTGGCCATTCAAGCGGCCATTGGTGCCAACATCATTGCCCGGGAAACCGTCAAAGCGCTGCGTAAAAACGTGTTGGCCAAGTGTTATGGTGGCGATATCACCCGCAAACGCAAGTTGCTGGAAAAGCAAAAGGCGGGTAAAAAACGGATGAAACAAATCGGCTCGGTTGAGGTGCCCCAAGAGGCATTTTTGGCCATTTTGCAGGTGGAAGATTGATGCAAGTCTTAACGGCTTTTATTTTGGCTGCATTCTGCAGCTACGCGGGCTCTTGGTATTTCGGCTTCATTGAAGGCAATTTTGCCTTGCTGATGCTCATGGCTGTGGTCATTTCGGGTGTTTATTGGTTGGCTGAAAAGTTTTATTTCTGGCCCCAACGCGTCAAGGCGGTTGAGCAATTAGAAAGCGACAAAGCCAAACGCCAGCAAGAATTGGCCAAGTTGGGCATTGACAAATCGGATACCGATACCGGTGAGGCGCGCAATCAATTGCTCATGCAACCTTGGTGGTTAGATTGGACGGCTGGATTGTTTCCCGTCATCTTGTTCATTTTTATATTGCGTTCTTTTTTGTTTGAGCCGTTCAAAATTCCTTCTGGCTCCATGATCCCAACCCTTTGGATTGGCGATTTGATTTTGGTCAACAAGTACCACTATGGCATTCGATTGCCAGTGGCCAACGTGAAAATCACGCAGGGCACACCCGTCGCAAGAGGCGATGTGATGGTTTTCCGTTATCCACCTCGCCCCAGTGTCGATTACATCAAGCGGGTGGTCGGTATTCCAGGTGATGAGGTTGCGTATCTCAATAAAAAACTCACCATCAACGGCAAGTTGGTTCCGACAGAAAACTTGCCTGAGTTTTTCGATGAATCCGTCATGCGTTATTTCAAACAGACGCAGGAAAAATTGGGCAATCAGCCCCACAATTTAATTTTGGACGATGAGCGGCCAGCATTTATTCCCGGGGCTGAAGATTTTCCTTTCCGCGAGCAGTGCAATTACACCGTCGAGGGCGTTGTGTGCAAGGTTCCCCAGGGACACTACTTCATGATGGGCGACAATCGCGACAACTCACTTGATTCTCGTTATTGGGGTTTTGTGCCAGACGCTAACATTGTGGGTCGTGCATTTTTTGTGTGGATGAATTTTGGAAACTTGAGCCGAATTGGCTCATTCAATTGATTTTTCCGATGTCATCCAATCAAGGCATTCAACTTTGAAACCTTTCCAATTCAATAACAGGCCGAAAGTTTGAACGAAGCTCTCAGTCAATTGCAAGTTCGCCTTCAACACAGCTTCAAAGATGCAAGTTTGTTGGAGCGGGCTGTGACGCATCGCAGTTACTCAGCAGATCACAATGAGCGCTTGGAGTTTTTAGGCGATTCTGTTTTAAATTTGGCTGTTGCGCACTTGCTTTACAAGCAATTGAGTGAGTTACCCGAAGGCGATTTGTCTCGTGTCAGGGCCAATTTGGTCAAGCAAGAAACCCTGCACCAATTGGCCCTCAGCTTGCAAATTTCAAGCTGCTTGAAGTTGGGTGAGGGTGAGTTGAAGTCTGGCGGCCAGCGGCGCCCCTCCATCTTGGCCGACGCTTTGGAGGCTCTGATCGGGGCTGTTTTTTTAGATGCTGGTTATGAAGTTGCAGAGCAACTGGTTCATGGCCTGTTCCAAAATGTGGCCATCAATCCACAGATGCAAGCTGCATCCAAAGATCCTAAAACTGAATTGCAAGAGTGGTTACAAGGCCGTAAATTGCAACTTCCGCAGTACAGCGTAGTGGCTACTTCCGGCGCCGCGCACCGTCAAATTTTTGATGTCGCTTGCGACATTCCCGAACTCAGTCTCTCACAGCATGGCAGCGGCCCCTCGCGACGTGCTGGTGAGCAAGCCGCGGCTGCTGCCATGCTTGAAATTTTGAAAGTCAAGGCACGCGGATGAACACAGAAGCCAACCCTGCCCAACGTTGCGGTTTGGTCGCTATTGTTGGCAAACCCAATGTGGGTAAATCCACTTTGCTCAATGCGCTGGTGGGTCAAAAAATCAGCATCACATCCCGCAAAGCGCAAACCACGCGGCATCGCATCACGGGCATTCGCACTGAAGGTGCCACTCAATTTGTTTTTGTCGATACACCTGGCTTTCAAACCCGTCACAACACCGCTTTGAACAAGTCCTTGAACAAGACTGTTCTGGGCGCTGTGGGCGATGTCGACCTGGTTTTGTTTGTGGTGGAAGCTGGCCTGTTCAATACAGCGGACGCCAAAGTTTTGGCTTTGCTCAAACCAGATGTACCGGTCTTACTCATTGCCAACAAGCTCGATGCCATCAACCGCCGTGAAGACTTGGCCCCTTGGCTCAAAGACATGCAAGAGCGACATCCGTTCACTGAGTTTGTGCCCATGTCGGCCAAGAACGCCAAAGACATCGAGCGTTTGATGGGCTATTGCGAAAAATACTTGCCCGAGCAAGCTTGGTGGTACGGGGAAGACGAACTGACCGACCGCAGCGAAAAGTTTTTGGCCAGTGAAATTGTTCGCGAAAAATTGTTCCGCTTCACGGGCGATGAATTGCCCTACACCTCAACGGTGGTGATCGATAAGTTTGAAGAAGAACCCAGCCGTGCTGCCAATCGCATGATTCGCATTGCGGCCACCATCGTGGTCGAGCGCGAAGGCCACAAAGCCATGGTCATTGGCGACAAAGGCGAGCGCCTGAAGCGCATTGGTACCGAAGCGCGGCAAGAGCTTGAAAAGCTCATGGATGCCAAAGTGTTCATCGAGCTGTGGGTCAAGGTCCGCTCTGGCTGGGCTGACGACGAAGCGCGTGTTCGCTCCTTCGGTTACGAATAAATAGTCAGGCCATGGCCGCTGTCTTGAAACGAATTGCGGATGAGCCGGCCTATGTGCTGCACCGCTACGATTGGAGCGAGTCCAGCCTCATCTTAGAAGTTTTCACGCGACATCACGGCCGAATAGCTTTGGTGGCCAAGGGCGCCAAAAAGCCAAGCTCGTCTTTCAGGCCGGTTTTGTTGCCGCTTCAAGCCATTCAAGTGGCGTATGGCGGTGATGCCGATATTCGCACCCTCAAATCGGCCGAGTGGGTGGCTGGGCATGTCATGCCAACAGGTGATGCACTGCTTTCTGGCTACTATTTGAATGAGTTGTTGCTGCGATTGTTGGCGCGCGATGACCCCCATCCGCAGTTGTTTGATGCTTATGCCGGCACGGTGAGGGTCATGGCCACAGAACCCGGTGAGTTGTTGCAAGCTTCGCTAAGGGTGTTTGAGCTCTTGTTGCTCCGTGAAATTGGTTTGCTGCCCAGCTTAAATTGCCAAACACTGACCATGGCCGACTTGGATGAGGCGAGGGACTATTGCTTGGTGCCAGAGGGTGGCTTGAGATTGGCACATCGGGATGACCGGCATGCCATGAGCGGCGCGCAGTGGCAGTCCCTCCAGCAGGCCTTGGACGGTGTATCGCCGTTCACAGACACACTTCGTTTGAGTTTGAACATGCTAACGCCACTTCGCACCCAACTTCGCACCTTGCTCAATTACCATTGCGGTGTCGGTACTTTAAAGACCCGGCAAATGATGATCGATATTCAAAGTTTGTGAGCCCTGCATGAACCCACACACCCACACGGCCTTGTCCGTCAATGTCAACAAGGTGGCGCTGCTGCGCAATTCTCGCCACTTGGGCATTCCCAGCGTCTTGAAGGCGGCTCAAATGTGCCTAGAAGCTGGCGCGCAAGGCATTACCATCCATCCTCGTCCGGATGAGCGGCACATTCGGGCATCTGATGTTGTTGAGTTAGCCGCATTGATGAGGCAGTGGCCCGATCGCGAGTTCAACATCGAAGGCAATCCCTTTCACCAGCTGATGGACTTTGTTCGAACGTACAAACCCCATCAAGTGACCTTTGTGCCCGACAGCGAGGGTCAGTTCACCAGTGACCACGGTTGGTCCTTTCCCAAGGATGCTGTTCAGCTCAAACCCCTGATCGAGGAATGCAAGTCTTTGGGTGTTCGTGTCAGTTTGTTCATGGATCCTGAGCCTGAGCAAATGCAGGCGGTCAAAGAGGTGGGCGCAGATCGGGTTGAGCTGTACACCGAACCCTATGCCGCCACCTTCGGCACGGCTGCCAATGCGGCGTGTTTGGCCAAGTATGTGAACACTGCCAAAGCGGCTTCGGCGTTGGGCCTAGGCGTGAATGCGGGTCATGATTTAAACCAAGACAATTTACCCAACTTTGCACAGGCAGTGCCTGGCCTCTTGGAAGTGTCCATTGGGCATGCTTTGATTGCAGATGCTTTGGAAGTGGGTTATGCCGCCACCGTTCGGGGCTACTTGAAGGCCTTGGGCCGATAACCGGACGCAGCCATGATTTACGGCATTGGGACAGACCTGTGCGACGTGCGTCGCATCAGAGCCAGCTTGGAAAAGCACGGCGATCGGTTTGCGCAAAAAGTATTGAGCGATGCAGAATTTGCCACGTACAAAGCTCGGGGTGCGCGCTGGCCCGAGCGCGGTGTGCGTTATGTGGCCACACGCTTTTCTGCCAAAGAAGCCTTCAGCAAAGCCATTGGCATGGGCATGCGCATGCCCATGACATGGCGCTCTTGCGAAATTGGCAAGTTGCCTTCAGGGCAGCCTGTGATTGTTTTGCACGGTGCCTTGAAAACTTGGTTTGAGTCCCAACATCTAAAAGCACACATCAGCGTCACAGACGAAGCAGATTACGCTGGCAGTTATTGCGTGGTGGAAAGAACGGAATGAATATCCAAGCTCCCCTCATCATTGACATTGAAGGTTTGGCCCTCACAGCCCTTGACAAAAAACGCCTCAAAAATCCTTTGACGGGCGGCATCATTTTGTTTGGCCGGAATTGGCAAAGTCGTGCGCAGCTGACCGCTTTGTGCGCGGACATCAAGTCAGTCCGAAAAGATTTGCTCATTTGCGTGGACCACGAAGGCGGACGCGTACAGCGCTTTAGAACCGATGGCTTCACACATTTGCCTGCCATGCGCCGCTTGGGTGACATGTGGTCGCAGGATGGCAAAGGACTTGAAGGCGAGGGCGTATTACAAGCCTGCAAAGCGGCCTCGGCTGTGGGCTATTTGTTGGCTGCTGAATTGCGCGCTTGTGGTGTTGATTTGAGCTTTACGCCGGTGCTCGATTTGGATCACGGCGAGAGCAGTGTCATTGGCGATCGCTCATTTCACAGAGACCCCCGACACGTCAGCTTGTTGGCTAAAAGCCTGATGCAGGGTTTGCTTTGCGCTGGCATGGGTAACTGCGGCAAGCATTTTCCCGGGCATGGCTTCGTTAAGGCTGACTCGCATGTGGACATGCCTATTGACAAGCGCAGCTTGAAGGCTATTTTGAAAGAAGATGCCAAGCCTTATGAGTGGCTAAGCAACGAGCTGACAGCCGTTATGCCCGCGCATGTGATTTATCCCAAAGTGGACTCACGCCCGGCTGGTTTTTCTCAAACTTGGATCCAAGAAATTCTGCGTGAACAATTGGAATTCACAGGGGCTGTTTTCAGCGACGATTTGTCGATGGTCGGTGCACGTGTTCTAGATGGCAAGCCCCTGAGCTTCACAGAGGGTGCTTTGGCTGCGCTACATGCCGGTTGTGACTTGGCATTGTTGTGCAATCAATCACTTAAGGGCTGTCGGGTCATCGACGAGGTGTTGGACGGCTTGGCTGAGGCTCAAGTGAAGGGCTGGTGGCAGCCAGATGAACTCAGTGAAGCGCGCCGCTTGGCGCTGCTACCCCGATCGCCTGCGCTGGCTTGGGATGATTTGGTCCGTTCGGTCAATTACCAACAAGCTTTAGCCTGCTTGCCCTGATATGCAATTCATTGCCTGGATTTTCAAACTGTTTTTCAGCCTGCTGGGGCTGGTGTTTGTGCTGGGCATGCTTTGCGTTTTGGTGTTCGCTTTGTTGTTTGGCGCACTCTGGTCTTTGGTGCGCGGTCGCAAACCTGAAGTGGCTGTCGTGTGGCAAAAATACCAAGACATGGCACGCAACAGGGCGCCCTTTGGTACTTGGAGCAGCCGTCCTCAAAATGATACCGAGGTGGTCGATGTTGAGGTTAAGGAAGTGCCGGACAGAGCAAGGCAAAACGATCGATTGCCAAGGGAATGAAAAAGAGCGCTCAAGGCGCTCTTTTTATTCGTGTTCCCGTTTCAGGGCTGGGAACAAAATCACATCGCGAATGCTGGGGCTGTCTGTCAGCAACATCATCAAACGGTCAATGCCAATGCCGCAACCACCAGCAGGTGGCATGCCATATTCCAAGGCGCGCACAAAGTCGTGGTCAAAGAACATGGCTTCATCGTCGCCACTGTCTTTGGCATCGACTTGCGCTTGGAAGCGAGCCACTTGGTCTTCGGCATCGTTGAGCTCTGAGAAGCCATTGCCAAATTCGCGGCCAGTGATGTAAAGCTCAAAACGCTCTGTCACTTCTGGGCGTTCGTCGTTGGCTCGGGCCAAAGGTGAAATTTCGGTGGGGTGTTCCATGATGAACGTAGGCTCCCACAATTTTTCTTCCACGGTTTCTTCGAAGTACAAGACTTGCAAACCGGCCAATGATTTTTTAGACAGATTGTTTTTGGCTTCGCTCATGCCCAGCTTTTGCAAGGCTTGAATGAGCCAAGCGGCATCGTCTACTTTGTCGCCAGCTTCGGTGTGTTTCACAATGGCTTCACGAATGGTGAGGCGAGCAAAAGGCTTGGCCAAATCGACGGGCTTGCCAGCGTAGGAAAGCTGCAAATGGCCGACGGCTTTCATGGCCGCATCGCGCACCAGTTCTTCGGTAAAGCCCATCAAGTCTTGGTAGTTCCAATAAGCCGCATAGAACTCCATCATGGTGAATTCGGGGTTGTGGCGAACGGAAATACCTTCATTGCGGAAGTTGCGGTTGATTTCAAACACACGCTCAAAACCGCCCACCAATAATCGTTTCAAGTACAACTCAGGCGCAATGCGCAAGTACATTTCTTGATCAAGCGCATTGTGGTGTGTCACAAAAGGACGCGCATTGGCCCCGCCTGGAATGGGGTGCAACATGGGCGTTTCAACTTCTAAGAAGTTGTGCTTGACCATGAAGTCGCGAATGCCGCTGACAGCTTTGCTGCGCGCTGTGAAGCGTTTGCGCGCTTCTTCGTCCATCATCAAGTCAACATAGCGCTGACGGTATTTGATTTCTTGATCGGCCACACCGTGGAACTTGTCGGGCATGGGGCGAAGGCTCTTGGTGAGCATGCGAACGCTTGACGCGTGCAATGACAACTCGCCCATTTTGGTTTTGAACAAGTAGCCTTCAGCGGCCACGATGTCGCCCAAGTCCCAATGTTTGAAATCGTTGTAGGCTACTTCGCCAATGTCATCGCGCGTGACATAAATTTGAAACCGACCTGTGGCATCTTGCAAGGTGGCAAAGCTGGCCTTGCCCATCACGCGTTTGAGCATCATGCGGCCGGCAATTTTGGCGGTGACGGGCGTCACGCCTTCGCCTTTGAGTGCTTCGGGGGCTTTGTCGCCGTGTGCCGTTGTCAGTTCGCCCGCGCGGTGCTCAGGTTTGAAGTCGTTGGGAAAGGCCACGCCCTTGCCTTGGGCTTGCGCTTCACGCAGGGCTTTGAGCTTGCTGCGGCGTTCTGCAATCAGTTGGTTCTCGTCAACGACGGGTGTGGTTTGATTTTCTGCTGGCGTGTCTGACATGAAGGGCACTTCGGTTGAGAGGGGTGTTCAAAACCCGTAAAAACGCTGAATGACAGCGCGAACCCGTTATTTTACGATTCCTTCAGGCTACCGCTATCATCTCAAGGATTGGAGGACTTCTGTGTTTCTACAAATTGTCAATTTGATCTTGGATGTTGCCACAGGTCTGGTGGGCGGAGCTTGCCTGATGCGCTTGGTGATGCAGTGGCAACGCCTGCCATTTCAGAACCCCATTGGTCGCTTTGTTTTTGCAGTGACCGACTGGTTGGTCATGCCTCTCAGACGCTTTTTGCCAGCAGTGGGACGCCTAGACACATCCAGCTTGGCCGCAGCCTGGCTGATGAAGTTAAGTCATGTGACGGCTATGTGGATCCTGGGCGGCTCCCAAGCTGCATTTTTGGGTATTTTGGTAGCCAGTTTGTTTGGCGTATTGCACTGGCTGGTCTCAGGTTTGAGCGTCATCATTTTGCTGTACGCCGTTCTGTCTTGGGTTCAGCCCAACAGCGGCAGCATGATGCTGCTGTCTCGTTTGGTTGAGCCCTGGTTGGCGCCCATTCGCAATGTTTTGCCACAGCCTGGCGGCATCGATTTGTCGCCTTTGGTGCTGCTTGTGATCTTGCAAATTGCCGGCATGTTGCTGGCAGGTTTGCAATACGGTGGTTTTTAAGTTCAGCCACCTGGCTTACGCCGGTTCTGCTGATCCATTGAGCTTATCAACTCAGCTGACCGCGTCGGCTGACTGGCGTGTCAACATGGCCAAAGTGTTGGCCACAGTCAATTTCAGTTCGCGGCGATCGCAGATAAAGTCAATGGCGCCTTTTTCTTGCAAAAACTCAGCACGTTGGAAACCTTCTGGCAAGGTGACTCGCACAGTGCTTTCAATCACGCGGGGGCCTGCAAAGCCAATCAGGGCCTTGGGTTCAGCAATGACCACATCGCCCATGAAGGCGAAGCCTGCAGATACGCCGCCCATGGTGGGGTCGGTGAGCACGCTGATATAGGGCAAACCTTTTTTGGCCAAGCGTGTCAGTGACGCATTGGTTTTGGCCATTTGCATCAAGGACAGCAAGCCCTCTTGCATGCGTGCGCCACCGGTGGCGGTAAAGCAAATGAAGGGAACTTTTTGTTCGATGGCGGTTTCAACGCCGCGCACAAAACGCTCGCCCACCACAGAACCCATGCTGCCGCCCATAAAGTCAAATTCAAAGCAGGCTGCCACCACGTTGATGCTGTGAATGGCGCCGCCCATGACCACCAAGGCGTCGGTTTCGCCGGTGTTGCTCATGGCTTCTTTGATGCGCTCGGGGTACTTGCGGCTGTCTTTGAATTTCAAAGCGTCGACGGGCACCACTTCTTGGCCAATTTCGTAGCGGCCTTCATTGTCCAAAAAGCTGTTTAGACGGGCGCGGGCGCCAATGCGATGGTGGTGACTGCAAGTGGGGCAAACGTTTTGGTTTTGCTCCAGATCAGTTTTGTAAAGCACGGATTCGCACTGGGGGCACTTGATCCATAAGCCCTCTGGCACGCTGCGGCGGTCGGCCGGGTCGGTGTGCAGAATTTTGGGGGGAAGCAGTTTTTCGAGCCAACTCATGTCAAGGTCCTTATGGGTTGTTTCAGGCGTCCATGGCCTGGCGAATGCCACGCAAAAAGTCGCCAGCCACAGCGGCGACTTTATCGCGGGGTTCATTTTCTATCAACTGGATGATTTTGCTACCAATCACCACGGCATCGGCCACTTTGGCAATTGTTTGGGCTGTTTGGGCATCGCGAATGCCAAAGCCAACGCCCACTGGAATGCTCACTTTCTGGCGAATTCGGGGTAACATGGCTTCCACTTCGTCTGTGTTCAGTGCACCAGAGCCTGTGACGCCCTTGAGCGACACGTAATACACGTAGCCACTGGCCACATCGGCCACTTGTTGCATGCGCTGATCGGTGCTGGTAGGGGCCAGCAGGAAAATCAAATCCATGTTGTGTGCGCGCAGTTTGGCGGCAAATTCAACGCATTCTTCTGGGGGGTAGTCCACCACCAAGACGCCGTCGATGCCGGCGGCTGAGGCGTCGCGAATGAAGCCGTCTTTGCCGTGCTTCAAGTCGTAACGTTCAATGGGGTTGGCATAGCCCATCAGCACCACGGGCGTGGTGGTGTTGGTTTGTCTAAAGGCTTTCACCATGTTAATGACATGGGTGGTGCCAATGCCAAACGCCAAGGCTTTGTCGCCGGCTTTTTGAATGACGGGGCCGTCGGCTGAAGGGTCGCTAAAAGGCACGCCCAATTCAATGACGTCGGCGCCAGCAGCCACCATGGCATGCATCAATTCGGGGGTGACATCGGCAAAAGGAAAGCCCGCTGTGACGTAAGGAATGAGCGCCTGGCGTCCGTTGGCTTTCAACTGCTGGAAGGTAGCTTCAATGCGGCTCATTTGACAACTTTCACGATTTGCTCGCCCATGGGCAAACCACCTTTGACGCCTTGGCCTTGGCAGCTGGGGCGGCAGTAGAAATCTGCTTGGCTCAGGTCGGCCACGGTACCGATATCTTTGTCGCCACGGCCTGACAAGTTGACCAAGATGGATTGATCGGGCTTCATGGTGGCGGCCAACTTCTTGGCATAGGCCACAGCATGGCTGGACTCGAGGGCAGGGATGATGCCTTCGGTGCGGCACAAGTAATGGAACGCGTCCAGTGCTTCTTGGTCTGTGATGCCCACGTATTCAGCACGCCCAATGTCTTTCAGGAAGGCATGCTCTGGGCCTACGCCTGGATAGTCCAAGCCTGCGCTAATGCTGTGCGTTTCGGTAATTTGACCGTTGTCGTCTTGCAAGATGTACGTACGGTTGCCGTGCAACACACCGGGACTGCCGCGCTGCAAAGAGGCTGAGTGTTTGCCGCTCTCCAACCCTTCGCCCGCAGCCTCAACGCCAATGAGGCGGGTGTTCTTGTGGTTGATGTACGGGTAGAAAATACCCATGGCGTTGGAGCCGCCACCCACACACGCGATGACTGCGTCGGGTTGTTGGCTGTGCAAACCGGTTTGCGCCAAGAGGGTTGGCATTTGCTCAAGGCATTCGTTGCCAATGACGCTTTGGAAATCGCGAACCATCATGGGGTAGGGGTGTGGGCCGGCTACGGTGCCAATGATGTAGAAGGTGTTGTCGACATTGGCCACCCAGTCGCGCATGGCTTCGTTCAAGGCGTCTTTGAGGGTTTTGCTGCCAGAGGTGACGGGCACCACGGTGGCGCCCAAGAGTTTCATACGGTACACATTGGGGCTTTGACGTTTGACGTCTTCGGCGCCCATGTAAACCACGCACTCCAAGCCGTAGCGTGCGCAAATGGTGGCCGTGGCCACGCCGTGTTGGCCGGCGCCAGTTTCGGCAATGATGCGCGGCTTGCCCATGCGCTTGGCCAGCATGGCTTGGCCAATGGTGTTGTTGATTTTGTGCGCGCCCGTGTGGTTCAGGTCTTCGCGCTTCAAATAGATTTGTGCGCCGCCCATTTCACGGCTCATGCGAGCCGCGTGATAGATGGGGGAGGGGCGGCCGACAAAGTGCGCCAGTTCGTATTGGAACTCGGCCAAAAACGCTGGGTCGTTTTGGTACTTGGCATAGGCCTCGCGCAATTCGAGGATGGCGTGCGTCAGGGTTTCGCTGACGAAGCTGCCGCCAAAAATGCCAAAGTGGCCAGAGGCATCGGGTTGTTGGTAATTGGACATGGTGTTACTCAATGGCATCGGCTGCTTTCACGGCAGCCACAAATTCTTGGATTTTTCGGGCATCTTTGAGACCTTTCTGGCCCTCTAGCTCGACACCCGAGCTGACATCAACGGCCAAAGACAGAGCTTTGGGCCGAAGCTGGCGAATGCCATCGGTCACATTTGCAGGCGTCAATCCACCACTCAAAACGAGGTGAGCGTTGACGTTTGGAGGAAGCTGTGACCAATTGAATGTTTTCCCGCCACCGCCATAACCGTCAACATGAGCGTCGAGCAGGATGGCTTGGGCATTTGAGTAATCTTGGCAGAATTTTACCAAGTCAAACGAGGCTGTGTTGTCGGTGGGAATTCGGGCCGCGCGCCAGTAGGGGCGTTGCACGGCTTTGGCCAAACGGTCGCACTCAAAGGGAGATTCGTCGCCATGAAACTGAAGCAGGGCGTTGGGCACCTCATGGCAGGCTGCTTGCACTTCTTCAAGGCTGGCGTTGACAAACAAAAGCACGGGTTTGGTACCAGAGGGCAATAGCTTGGCCAAGGTGCCTGCACGCTCAGGTGAAACAAATCTGGCACTTTGGGCATACAACACAAAACCAATGGCGTTTGCGCCGGCATTGATGCAAGCGAGGACATCGGCTTCACGGGTGAGGCCGCAAATTTTGATGAAAGTGTTGTGAGGTGTTGAACTCATGGCAGCCAGTGAAAGGGCGGGGTGGTGGTGGGTAGGCCCCATTTTGGATCGTAAACCGGACCTTGGAAATACAAGCCATCGGGAGAAAACGTGGGGGCCGCAGCATCACGGCGCTTGCTTTCAATCACTTGTGCCATCCACTCTGGGGGCTGAAAGCCTTGGCCAATGGTCACCATGCATCCCATGATGTTGCGAATCATGTGGTGTAAAAAAGCATTGCCTTCAAATTCAAAACGCCAGTAGGGTCCGTGTTTGAAGATGTCGATGCGCATCATGGTTTTGACAGGTGACAGCGCTTGGCAACTGCTGGCTCTGAAGGAGCTGAAGTCGTGCTCACCCAATAAATAGCGAGAAGCTTGGCGCATGGCTGCTTCATCCAAGGCGCGATAGACCCAGCCTGCGCGGCCAAACTCCAAACTGGGCCGGACCGGTGACTCGAGCACGATATAGGCATAACGACGCGAAAGAGCACTGCCGCGAGCATGAAATTCTGGGGGGACGTCATGGGCCCATTGCACCGAAATATCGTCTGGCAAATACCGGTTGGTGCCCCGTACCCAAGATGCCATGTCGCGGTCTAATTCGGTATCGAAGTGGACCACTTGCATCAGGCCATGGACACCGGCATCGGTTCGGCCCGCACACAGTGTGGTGACTTTTTGGGTGGTGAACTGTTTCAGCGCCTTTTCCAATTTGTCTTGGATGGTCAGGCCGGTGCTCTGGCTCTGCCAGCCTTGATAGGGCTGACCGTTGTAGGTGATGCCCAGAGCGATTCTCACTGCAGAGTCTCGGTGCTAGCAGTCGATCTGACACTGCCAGGTGATTTGGGAGAGGGGGCGTTTGAATCTAAATCCAAATTGAGTGATGCGATGTCTGCTGGCATCGCCAGTCGGATATCGGAGGGGGCATTCACAGTTGACTTGACCATGTCTGCCTGAGGCATCAGGGTGCTTAAAGTGTTGGATGACTTGCGACTTTGAATGCGAAGGCCTGCCCAAACAGCCAAGACCCCCAGCAAAGTAAGGGCAGCCCAGAGATAAGAGTTTTTCTGAGGGGCTTCTAAGAGCTTGTTTAAATTGAGCAGGCCACTGCCACTCTCGGTTGAATTCGCGGGGGTGGTAGCCGGTGCCTGACCCACGCTGATGGGCGCTGTTGCATTGAGCTGGACCAGCTGGTTGACATTGCTTTGAAGCAAGTCCAATTGTTTTTGAGCATCAGACAAAGCACGCTGTGCTGCCAACCTTGATTCTGCGTTTTGTTTTTCGATGCTGGCTTGCGAGAGTTTCAGTTGATCAACTTTGGCTTGGGCGGGTGTCTGTTGCGCTTGATCTTGCCCCACTTTGCCGGACATTTGCCGACTTGGTGATTGGCCTTTGACCGTTTGGGTATTCTGCGCGGCAGCCTGAGAAAATGCGATGAACTCTTTTTGTTGTGCAAGCAAAAATTGGCGAGCATCTTCAGAGTCAATGGCGCGAACAGCTGTTTGAGATGGCGCTTTGAGTACAGCGCCTGCACGCAGCAAATTCACATTGCCTTGAATGAAGGCGTCTGGCTGATTTTTTAACAAGGCCACCAACATTTGCTGCATGCTCATGTCTTCTGTGAGCCACTTTTGAATGATTTGACTGGCGCTCTCACCTTGTTGCACGATGTGCTCGGCGGCAGGAGCCTGTTGGGCTTGAGACAAAGTATTGGCTGCCAGTGGCAGTTGAACGGGGGCGTTCACCTTGAGGGGCGGTGGTTTGAGCATGAGGGTAAAGGCCTTCACCCATTTGCCCGATGCCGTTTGGGCTTCAATCAAAAGATCGACAAAATGATCGGAAAACGCTTGTGGGCTCAACAAGCGAATGCGTTTGCTGCCATCGCTTGATTCAAAGAGTTCAACTTGGATTTGCCCCATGGCGGGAGAGAAAACCAAGCCCAGTTGTTCAAACCGTTCGGCGGGCGCAACTTTCACGACCAATTGAGACCATTCATCTGGGGTGGCACTTAACACGCTGATTTCAGCGCGCAATGGTTCGCCTTTGTGAGACTGTACTTCGATGCCTGCCAATGACAAGGCTTGCACACTCATGCTCAAGAGGTACAAGCAAAGACCCACAAAGAAAGTCAATCCCGCACGGGTTTGGGCATGGAAGCTGAAAAAGCGATTCATGCGCGCGGGGTGGTCAGGGCTGAGTTGAGCAGCGTGGTGCAAATGAAAATCGGAGGCCTTAGGCCGCCAACAAAATGCGCAACATGCGACGCAAAGGTTCTGCCGCACCCCAAAGCAGCTGATCGCCGATGGTAAAGGCACCCAGATACTCTGGCCCCATGGCCAACTTGCGAATGCGACCCACCGGAATGGTCATGGTGCCAGTGACGGCCACAGGGGTGAGGTCTTTCAAAGTGGCCTCACGGGTGTTGGGAACTACTTTGACCCACTGGTTGTCGGCAGCGATCATGGCTTCAATGTCGGCGACAGGCACGTCTTTTTTCAACTTGAAGGTGAGGGCCTGGCTGTGACAGCGCATGGCGCCTACGCGCACGCAGAAGCCATCGACTGGGATGGCTGAGGAATTGAAGGCTTCGCCAAGTCCCAATATTTTGTTGGTTTCGGCCATGCCTTTCCACTCTTCTTTGGACATGCCGTTGCCCAGGTCTTTGTCGATCCAGGGAATGAGGGAGCCGCCCAGGGGGACGCCAAAGTTGGCAGTCTCGTCGCCGCTGAGGGACCGTTGCTTGTCGATGACCTTGCGATCGATTTCCAAAATAGCGCTTTTGGGATCGTCTAACAAAGCCTTCACTTCTTTGTTCAAAGTGCCGTATTGCGTGAGCAACTCGCGCATGTGTTGTGCACCGCCACCCGAAGCTGCTTGGTAGGTTTGGGTGCTCATCCATTCGACCAAGCCAGCTTTGTACAAAGCGCCTACGCCCATCAACATGCAGCTGACTGTGCAATTGCCACCAACCCAGTTCTTGCCGCCATTCTTTAATGCAGATTGAATGACAGGCATGTTCACCGGATCCAAAATGATGACGGCGTCTTTTTCCATGCGCAGTGTGGAGGCTGCATCAATCCAATGACCGTTCCAGCCGGCTGCGCGCAACTTGGGGAAAACTTCGGTGGTGTAGTCGCCGCCTTGTGCGGTAATAATGATGTCGCAACGCTTCAAGGCATCGATGTTGAATGCGTCTTGCAGCGTTGTTTCGTTTTTGGCCATGGCGGGCGCTTTGCCGCCAGAGTTGGAGGTGGAGAAGAACAAGGGCTCGATCAACCCAAAGTCACCCTCGGCTTGCATGCGGTCCATCAAAACGGAGCCGACCATGCCGCGCCAGCCTACAAGTCCTACCAATTTCATGTCATCACCCTTTCAACTTAATTTTGAGATTCCGACTCGTCGAGCCGGAAGGGCATGACGAGTTTTGAGCTGTTAGCTCTTTGTCGTTTTTGTAATGGCTTTCACAACCGCTTCACCCATTTCGCGAGTGCTGACCTTTTGTGTGCCTTCAGACCAGATGTCGACCGTGCGCAAACCAGAAGCCAAGACGGACTCCACAGCCGTTTCAATGCGGTCGGCAGATTCGGCTTGGTTCAATGAAAAACGGAGCATCATGGCAGCTGACAGTATTGTAGCCAATGGGTTTGCAATACCCTTACCAGCAATGTCAGGCGCGCTGCCATGGCTAGGCTCGTACAAGCCTTGGTTTTTGCTGTTCAAACTGGCGGAGGGCAGCATGCCAATGGAGCCAGTGAGCATGGAGGCTTCGTCGGACAGAATGTCGCCAAACATATTGCCAGTGACCACCACATCGAATTTCTTAGGTTCTTTGACCAATTGCATGGCAGCGTTGTCCACGTACATGTGGTCGAGGGCCACATCGGGATATTCTTTGTGCACATCGGTGACCACATCTTTCCAGAACTGGAAGGTCTCCAGCACATTCGACTTGTCGACACTGGTGACCTTCTTGCTGCGCTTGCGTGCGGCCTGGAAAGCCACGTGGGCAATGCGCTCAATTTCGGGGCGCGAATAGCGCATGGTGTCAAAAGCTTCTTCGGCGCCGGGAAAGTGACCATCGGTGGCCACACGGCGGCCACGAGGCTGACCAAAATAGATATCGCCGGTGAGCTCCCGAATAATGAGGATGTCGAGGCCGGAGATGAGCTCGGGTTTGAGGCTGGAAGCCCCCACCAACTGCTCGTAACAAATGGCTGGGCGGAAGTTGGCAAACAAGCCTAAGTTTTTGCGCAAGCCCAAAATGGCTTGTTCAGGTCGCAAAGGACGGTCGAGCTTGTCGTATTTCCAATCTCCCACAGCGCCAAACAAAATAGCGTCAGATTCTTTGGCGAGCTTGAGCGTGGATTCTGGCAAAGGGTGTCCGTGAGCTTCGAAAGCGGCGCCGCCCACCAAGGCTTCTTCCATCTCGAATTTCAAGTCGAGCGCATGCAAGACCTTGACGGCCTCCGCAACAATTTCGGTACCAATGCCGTCACCCGGCAGAACTGCAATTTTCATGATGTATTTTCTAAGAGTCGATGATTAAGCGACGTGAGCCAACCAAGGTTTGGTGGCCAGGCGTTCTGCTTCAAAAGCTTTGATTTTGTCTGAGTGGCGCAAGGTCAAACCAATGTCGTCAAGACCATTGATCAGGCAATATTTGCGGAAAGCTTGAACTTCAAAAGCAAGCTCCTCACCTTGAGGCCTTACCACCACTTGACGCTCTAAGTCGATGGTGAGTTGATAGCCTGGAAATGCAGCCACTTCGTCAAACAATTGTGCCACCACGTTTTCTGGCAAAACGATGGGCAACAAACCATTTTTAAAGCAGTTGTTGAAAAAGATGTCAGCGTAGCTGGGCGCAATGACCGCGCGAAAGCCGTATTGGTCAATGGCCCAAGGGGCATGTTCGCGTGAGGAGCCGCAGCCAAAGTTTTTGCGTGCCAACAAAATAGAAGCACCTTGGTAGCGCGCTTGGTTCAAAACAAAATCGGGGTTGGGCTTGCGGCTGGCAGGGTCTTGGCCAGGGTAGCCGGCATCCAAATAGCGCCACTCGTCAAACAAGTTGGGGCCAAACCCGGTTTTGCGAATGGACTTGAGGAATTGCTTTGGAATGATGGCGTCGGTGTCGACGTTCTCACGATCCATGGGGGCTACGAGGCCTTTGTGTACGTTGAATTTTTGCATGTGTGTTCCTTGATCTTTTGTGTTCTGGATCAGCGGCCCTTAGGCAAACTGACGAATATCCACAAAGTGACCATGAATGGCAGCGGCTGCAGCCATGGCCGGGCTGACCAAGTGGGTGCGACCGCCAGCGCCTTGACGGCCTTCAAAGTTGCGATTGCTGGTGCTGGCGCAACGCTCACCAGGTTCAAGTCGGTCGGCATTCATGGCCAAGCACATGGAGCAACCGGGCTCACGCCATTCAAAACCAGCGGCTTTGAAAATCTCATGCAAACCTTCGCGCTCAGCTTGTTCTTTGACCAAACCAGAGCCGGGAACCACCATTGCCAGCTTCACACCTTTGGAAACTTTTTGACCCAATTTTTTCACCACAGCGGCGGCTTCCCGCATGTCTTCGATGCGGCTGTTGGTGCAAGAGCCTATGAATACTTTGTCAACAAAAATATCGTTGAGCGCTTTGCCGGGTTCGAGGCCCATGTAGGTGAGGGCGCGCTCGATGGCGCCGCGCTTGTTGGCGTCTTTTTCTTTGTCGGGATCGGGCACGATGCCGTTGATACCCAGGACCATTTCGGGTGAGGTACCCCATGTGACTTGCGGCACGATGTCGGCTGCATTGATTTCAACCACGGCATCAAAATGCGCGCCCGCATCCGATTGCAATGTTTTCCAATAAGCCACTGAATGGTCCCATTCCACGCCGGTAGGAGACAGCAAGCGTCCTTTGACGTACTCAATGGTTTTCTCATCCACTGCCACAAGGCCAGCGCGGGCGCCAGCTTCTATGGCCATGTTGCAAACTGTCATGCGACCTTCCATCGACAGCGCGCGAATAGCAGAGCCACCAAACTCAATGGTGTAGCCCGTGCCGCCCGCAGTGCCAATTTTGCCAATGATGGCAAGCACAATGTCTTTGCCAGTGATGCCTTTGGCAACACTGCCTTCAACTTTGACCAGCATGTTTTTGGCTTTTTTGGCCAACAAGGTTTGCGTGGCCATGACGTGTTCGACCTCGCTGGTACCGATGCCGTGTGCCAGTGCGCCAAATGCGCCGTGCGTAGACGTGTGCGAGTCGCCGCAGACCACCGTCATACCGGGCAAGGTTGCGCCATTTTCAGGGCCAATGACATGCACGATGCCTTGACGCTTGGACATGAAGGGGAAGAAAGCAGCCGAGCCAAATTCAGCAATGTTGCTGTCCAGAGTGGTGATTTGTTCTTTGCTGATGGGATCGGTGATGCCGTCGTAGCCCAACTCCCAACCTGTGGTGGGCGTGTTGTGGTCTGCGGTGGCCACGATAGAGCTCACACGCCAAACTTTGCGGCCAGCCTGGCGCAAACCTTCAAAGGCTTGAGGGCTGGTGACTTCATGGACCAAGTGACGGTCAATGTACAAAACGGAGGTGCCGTCTTCTTCGGTGTGGACGACGTGTTCGTCCCAAATTTTGTCGTAAAGCGTACGTGCCATGGTGCTTCCTAGGGTCTAGCACCGCATTTTAAGCTGAATGCATGAAAAAAGCCCGCGGATCGCGCGGGCTTTGAAGGGCTGGGCGAAGCTTATTTCGCGCCAGGCACGTTGCGGCGGGGTGAACCTGTGAACAGCTGACGGGGACGACCGATTTTGTACTCGGGGTCGCCTATCATTTCGTTCAATTGGGCAATCCAGCCCACGGTGCGTGCCAAGGCGAACACGCCGGTGAACAAATTCACTGGAATGCCGATGGCGCGTTGCACGATGCCAGAGTAAAAATCGACGTTGGGGTAGAGTTTGCGGGAAACAAAGTAATCGTCTTCCAGTGCAATTTTTTCGACTTGCTTGGCCAATTTGAACAAGGGGTCGTTTTCCAGGCCCAACTCAGCCAACACTTCGTTGCAAGTTTCTTGCATCAATTTGGCGCGGGGGTCGTAATTTTTGTAAACACGGTGACCAAAGCCCATGAGCTTGACGCCGGAGTTTTTGTCTTTGACTTGCTCCATGAACTCGCCCACTTTGGAGATGCCACCCATTCTTTGGATGTCGTCGAGCATGTTCAAGCAAGCTTCGTTGGCGCCGCCGTGGGCAGGGCCCCACAGACAAGCCACGCCGGCGGCGATGGCGGCAAATGGGTTGGTGCCCGATGAGCCGCACAAACGCACCGTGGAGGTGGAGGCGTTTTGTTCATGGTCTGCATGCAAAATAAAGATGCGATCGAGTGCGCGCTCGAGCACTGGGTTGACCACATAGTCTTCGCAAGGCACGCCAAACATCATGCGCAAGAAATTGCCAGAGTAGGACAGGCTGTTTTGCGGATACATGAAGGGCTGACCGACGCCATATTTGTAGGACATGGCCACCAAAGTTGGCAATTTGGCAATCAAGCGAATGGCCGAAATTTCGCGGTGCTCAGGATTGTTGATGTCGGTGCTGTCGTGATAGAAAGCAGACAAAGCACCGACCAAGCCAGTCAATACGGCCATGGGGTGTGCATCACGGCGAAAGCCACGCAAGAAAAATTGCATTTGCTCATTCACCATGGTGTGGTTGTTCACCAATTTGTGAAAGTCAGTGCTTTGCTTGGCGTCAGGCAGGTCGCCTTTCAGCAGCAAGTAGCAGGTGTCCAAGTAGTCGCCGTGGTTGGCCAATTGTTCAATGGGGTAGCCGCGGTACAGCAATTCGCCTTTGTCGCCATCGATGTAGGTGATGGCAGATTGGCAAGAGGCCGTTGACAAGAAACCTGGGTCGTATGTGAACATGCCGCTTTGCCCATAAAGCTTGCGAATGTCGATCACATCAGGACCGATGCTGCCGCTGTAAACGGGCATTTCAATGCTGGGACTGCCGTTACTGAACGACAGGGTGGCTTTGTTGTCAGCAAGTTTCATGGTTCAATTTCCTCTATTTTTCGGTCAATTCACATTGTGTTCGTTGCATTTTATTTGCAAACATTATTGCAGCAGCATCGTCAGCACTTCGCTGACTTCTTCAGATTCAATCTCGGAGCCTAAGGGTTTGCGCTTCAAGAGCAAATCCATGAGATCGTTGTCAGACAAGTCCATCAGCACATACATGCCGCGTGCCTGTCCCACAGTCATCTGAGGGGCAAAACGGTTGAAAAATCGCTCAATGAAAAGATCGTTTTCCAGCAAGCCGCGTCGGCAACGCCAGCGCAGTTTGCTTAGAGCGCGTTCACCCAAAGGGGTGTGGCGATCCAATCCATCGAGCAGTTCATCTCCCATTTTGATCGACTCTTTGTGTGATCTGGATTAAACGGCGCGACGCACCATCATCTCTTTGATCTTGCCAATCGCTTTGGTGGGGTTCAGGCTCTTCGGGCACACATCCACGCAGTTCATGATGGTGTGGCATCGGAACAAGCGATAGGGGTCTTCCAAATTGTCCAAGCGCTCTTCAGTGCCATGATCACGGCTGTCCGCCAGGAAGCGATAAGCCTGCAACAAACCAGCGGGGCCCACAAACTTGTCGGGGTTCCACCAGAAGCTGGGGCAAGAAGTGGAGCAGCTGGCGCACAAAATGCACTCGTACAATCCGTTCAGTTCTTCGCGCTCTTCAGGGCTTTGCAAACGCTCTTTTTCGGGCGGAATGCTGTCGTTGATCAAATAAGGCTTGATAGAGTTGTATTGCTTGAAGAACTGCGTCATGTCGACGATCAAGTCGCGCACCACGGGCAGGCCGGGTAGGGGCTTCAAGACAATCTTGCCAGGCAAAGTGAGCATGTTGGTGAGACAAGCCAAGCCATTTTTGCCGTTGATGTTCATGGCGTCAGAGCCGCAAACGCCTTCACGGCATGAACGGCGGAAGGACAAAGTGGGGTCCACTTTTTTCAGCTTCATCAAAGCATCCAGCAACATACGCTCGTTGCCATCCAATTCAACCTGAATGGTTTGCATGTAAGGCTTGGCATCCTTGTCTGGATCGTAACGATAGATTTCAAATGTACGTAATGTCATGATTCAACCTTCTGGAATTTAGAACGTGCGGACTTTGGGTGGCACAGAGTCCACCGTGAGCGGTTTTAAGTTGACGGGCTTGTAGGTCAAGCTGTTGTTGTCGCTGTGCCACAAGGTGTGTTTCATCCAGTTGGCGTCGTCACGACCCAATGGCGCGATCGGATCATCTGCTGGACGCTCGTAGTCGCTCACAGTGTGTGCGCCGCGGCATTCTTTGCGAGCAGCAGCAGACACCATGGTGGCTTGAGCGCACTCGATCAAGTTGTCCACTTCCAAGGCTTCAATGCGTGCTGTGTTGAAGACTTTGGAGGTGTCGGTCAAACCAATCGCGTTCACGCGTTCGCGAATTTCAGCAATCTTTTGCACGCCTTCGTCCATGCTGGCTTGTGTGCGGAACACCGCAGCGTGTTTTTGCATGGCAGCGCGCATGTCGTTGGCCACGTCTTGCGCGTATTCGCCTTTGCGGCCTTCCAAGCGGTTGAGGCGGGCCAATGTGAAGTCGGCAGCATCTTTGGGCAAATCTTTGTGCGATTTGGTTTTGCTGGCAAAGTCAACGATGTGGTTGCCGGCTGCGCGGCCAAACACCAGCAAGTCGAGCAAGGAGTTGGTGCCCAAGCGGTTAGCGCCGTGAACACTGACGCAGGAGCATTCGCCCACTGCATACAAACCGTTGACCACGGCGTTGTGGCTGCTGGCAGTTTGTGTGACCACTTGACCGTGAACGTTGGTGGGAATACCGCCCATTTGGTAGTGAATGGTGGGCACCACAGGGATAGGTTCTTTGGTGATGTCGACGTTGGCGAAGTTGACGCCGATTTCGTACACAGATGGCAAGCGCTTGTGAATGGTTTCTGCACCCAAGTGGTCCAGCTTCAACAGCACATAGTCTTTGTTGGGGCCGCAACCTCGGCCTTCTTTGATCTCTTGGTCCATAGAGCGTGACACGAAATCACGTGGTGCCAAATCCTTCAAGGTCGGTGCATAGCGCTCCATGAAACGCTCGCCATTGCTGTTCAGCAGAATAGCGCCTTCACCGCGGCAACCTTCTGTGAGCAACACGCCGGCACCGGCCACGCCAGTGGGGTGGAATTGCCAGAATTCCATGTCTTCCAAAGGAATGCCAGCGCGTGCTGCCATGCCCAAGCCGTCGCCGGTATTGATGAAGGCATTGGTTGAAGCTGCAAAGATACGGCCTGCGCCGCCAGTGGCCAACAACACGGTTTTGGCATGCAAGATGTGCAAGTCGCCCGTTTCCATTTCGAGGGCGGTCACGCCCACCACGTCGCCTTCGGCGTCGCGAATCAAGTCAAGTGCCATCCACTCCACGAAGAAGCTGGTTTTGGCTTTGACGTTTTGTTGGTACAAGGTGTGCAGCATGGCGTGGCCTGTACGGTCGGCCGCAGCGCAAGCACGTTGAACAGGCTTTTCACCGTAGTTGGCCGTGTGGCCGCCAAAAGGACGCTGGTAAATGGTGCCGTCTGGGTTGCGGTCGAAAGGCATACCCATGTGCTCTAAGTCGTAAACCACCTTGGGCGCTTCACGGCACATGAATTCGATGGCGTCTTGGTCGCCCAGCCAGTCAGAACCCTTGATGGTGTCGTAGAAGTGGTAGTGCCAGTTGTCATCGGACATGTTGCCCAATGACGCGCCGATGCCGCCTTGAGCCGCCACGGTGTGTGAGCGTGTTGGAAATACTTTGGAGAGAACGGCGACGTTCAAACCAGCACGTGCCAGTTGCAATGAAGCGCGCATGCCAGAGCCGCCTGCGCCGACGATCACGACGTCAAATTTGCGCGTGGCGATCTTGTCTTTGGTGTAAGTCATGGTGTTTGAGTTCTTGTTTGAGAGGTGAGGGTTCAAGACCTAAGAGGATTCAATCGGTACTGAACTAAATCAAAGACGCCACAAAGCCTGAACAGCCCAGCCAGCACAGCCGATGAGCCAAATCAAGGAAGCGACATGCAAGAAAAGACGCAAACCAAGGGGTTTGATGTAGTCCATCCAAATGTCACGGATGCCAATCCAAGCGTGATAAAGCAAAGAAAGGATGGTGACAAAGGTCAAAAACTTCATCCATTGAGCGGCAAAAATACCCGCCCATTGTTCGTAACCAACAGGGCCGCTGGTGAAAATAAACTGAACCAACACCAGCAAGGTGAAGGCGGCCATCAAGGCTGCAGTGATGCGCTGTGCCAACCAGTCGCGCAGGCCGTACCGAGCGCCTGTTGTGATGCGTTTAGAGCCGTAATTAACTGACATTTGATCTGCTCCTGATTAGTAAAGGCCAAACAACTTGGCGGCCAAAATGACTGTCAGTCCCAGGCTGAGGACCAAGGTGGCAACGGCTGAGGATTTGCCAAATTCTTTGGTGACGGCGTGAAATGTATCCATGTAGAGGTGGCGAATGCCTGCAATGAAGTGGTGCAAATAAGCCCAAATGATGGCCAAAGCAACAAGCTTCATGAACCAACCTGGCACAAAGCCAATGCCAGCATTGAAAGTGGCAGAAAAGCTTGCAAATGAAATTTCAGAAGTGATGGATGTGTCAAACATCCAAATGATGAAAGGCATGAGCAAGAACATCAATGCGCCACTGACACGATGCAAGATAGACACCCAGCCAGCTGCAGGGAGTCGGTAATTGGGCAAATCGCTGATGGCATTGATATTGCGAAATTCAGGCCTCTGACGGGCGTTTTCGGTCATTTTTTAGTCCTCATTGATAACTTCATTGGCATTTTTTGATTGGGTGGGCGGATTCTATTGCAATGCAGCAAACTGACATCAGGATTTCATGAAGATTTTTTAAAAGTCGCCTTGGCGTCAATTCAATACATTGTGATAGTGGTGAGTGTCTGTCACATAAAAACCTCTGCGCAATTCCATCGGGGTGTCGTTGTAGGTAAAGGCCGTTCGTTCGACGCTCAAAAGCGGGGTGTGAGATTTAATTTCCAGTATTTTGCATTGCGCAGCATCTGGCACCACAGCTTTGATTTTCTCTTCCGCGCGAACCATGCGAACACCAAATTCTGTTTCAAACAAAGCATACATGGGGCCGTCGTATTCACTCAACCGTTCTGCTGTAAGGCCTTTAAATGGCGCGCCAGGCAGCCACAGGTGTTCCAAAATGGTGGGAGAGCCGGCAAATGACAAGACCCGACTGACTTGAAGGACCGCATCACCGTTTCGAATGGCCAACGCACGGCTGATTTCGGCATTGGCCCTGAGGCGCTTGCAGTCAATGATTTTCCTTTGAGCGGGGCCTTCGCTTTTGGGATTGCCCAAGTCTGGCATGAGCTTGAGAAAACGGTATTGCACTTGTTGCTCGGCATGGGTGGCGACGAAAGTGCCTTTGCCCTGCCTGCGAACAAGGAGATTGCCACTGGCCAATTCATCGATGGCTTTGCGCACGGTGCCCTGACTAACCCGATATCGCGCAGCCAATTCCATCTCGCTGGGAATACCTTCTCCGGGTTTCCATTCACCTGACTGAAGGCTTTGAAGTATCAGACCCTTGATTTGCTGATAAAGCGGGCTGAAGGCTGGCGCAGCTGAGGTGGCGTCATTCAATCCGGAGGCATCAACAGAGAAAACTTGAGAGGTCATGTCAATTGCCCTAGAAAAGGGCTTGCTCAAAAATTGGTGCAATGATATCTTATATAAGACATAAGACAAATTGACTTTTCAAGGTTTTCGCGGGTACACTCGAAAGCTGTTTGCCCGTACGCACTTTGCATGGCGTACCCGTCTGGAAACTCCAGATGACCCGGTTGGCAGTGAATGCCAAGATGGGGTCGGCGAAGTCCGTTTTCTTATCACTATCTGGAGTTCACACCATGAGCAAAAAGCCCGTTCGCGTCGCCGTCACAGGAGCCGCTGGTCAAATTGGATACGCATTGTTGTTCCGCATCGCTTCCGGCGAAATGTTGGGCAAAGATCAACCTGTGATCTTGCAATTGCTTGAAATCCCTGATGAAAAAGCCCAAAAAGCCCTCAAGGGCGTCATGATGGAGTTGGACGATTGCGCGTTCCCATTGCTGGCCGGCATGGAGGCCCATTCCGACCCCATGACCGCTTTCAAAGACACCGACTACGCCTTGTTGGTGGGTTCACGCCCGCGCGGCCCTGGCATGGAGCGCGCCGAGTTGCTCGCCATCAACGGTGCCATCTTCACAGCCCAAGGTAAGGCCTTGAACGCAGTGGCTTCACGCAATGTCAAAGTCTTGGTCGTTGGCAACCCTGCCAACACCAATGCTTACATCGCTATGAAGAGTGCCCCCGATCTCAAGCCCGGCAACTTCACTGCCATGCTGCGTTTGGACCACAACCGCGCGGCTTCACAAATTGCTGCCAAAACGGGCAAAGCCGTGGCCGACATTCAAAAGTTGTGCGTTTGGGGCAACCACTCTCCCACCATGTACGCTGACTACCGTTTCGCCACCATCAATGGTGAATCGGTCAAGACCATGATCAACGACCAAGAGTGGAACGCCAATGTGTTCTTGCCCACAGTGGGCAAACGCGGCGCCGCCATCATCGAAGCACGTGGTTTGTCTTCTGCCGCTTCTGCTGCCAATGCCGCCATCGATCACATGCGCGATTGGGCCTTAGGCACCAACGGTCAGTGGGTCACCATGGGCATTCCTTCACAAGGCTGGTACGGTATTCCCAAAGACGTGATGTTCGGTTTCCCCGTCACATGTGCCAATGGCGAATACAAAGTAGTGGAAGGTTTGGACATTGACGCCTTCAGCCAATCTTGCATCGATAAAACTTTGAAAGAGTTGACAGACGAGCAAGCCGGCGTGGCGCACTTGGTCTAATCAGCAGACACTTTCGTGAAGCATCCGCGCGACATTCTGTTGGGTTCACAAGCAGCAAGCATGGTCTTGCCTGTTTGTGATCACTACAGCGGTGTTGAAGTGCGGATGCGCAAAAGTTTGCAGCTGCAAGCCGAGATGACGCAAGAGTTTGGTGCTTGTGTTTTTGATGTCACTCTAGATTGTGAAGATGGCGCCCCTGTCGGTGGCGAAATTGAGCACGCCCATTTGGTCAGAGAAATTGCAGCCAACGCAGCGCCTGAAGCCAGGGTTGCGGTTCGCGTGCATCCAGTGGATCACCCTTCATTTGGAAGTGACATCAGCCTGATCGTGGGTTCTGCTCACCCCAAATTGCGGCACGTGATGGTTCCCAAAGTGGAGACGGTTGCAGATGTTGACGCCGCTGCCAATGCTTTGAATCAGGTGGGTGCTTCTAGCCTACCCTTGCATGTGCTGATTGAATCGTCTGCCGCAGTGCACCGTGCTTTTGAAATTGCAGCACACCCTCGCGTGCAATCTTTGAGTTTTGGTTTGATGGATTTTGTGTCTGCGCATGGCGGGGCCATTCCTTCGAGCGGCATGGGCTTATTGGGGCAATTTACTCACCCTTTGGTGGTCCGTGCCAAATTGGAAATAGCCAGCGCTTGTCATGCGCATGGCAAAGTGCCTTCGCACTGTGTGGTCACGGAGTTCAGTGATTTGGAAGCCATCAAATTGGCGGCCACCAAGGCTTCCCGTGAATTGGGTTACACCCGCATGTGGAGTATTCACCCTAGCCAAATTCGTCCGGTGGTGGAGGCCTTGGCACCCAGTGCCCATGAAATTGAGCAAGCTGCCGATTTGATCTCAGCTGCGAGCAATGCCAATTGGGCGCCGGTGAGTCATGGGGGTCAATTGCATGACCGCGCCAGTTATCGTTTTTTTTGGCAAGTGCTTGAGCGCGCTTATCAAACTGGCAGACCGTTGCCAGACACAGTCGAGTTGTATTTCGGGGTGTCGTCGTGCGCAGCTTGATGAAACTTGCCGTGGTCCTTTCTTGCTGGTTCGGCTGCAACTTGGCGCTTGCTCAAGCGCCCAACAATACCAAGGCGAGTCCCAAAAAGGAAGGCAAAGCGCCTCCTTCAGCTCAGCCAAATGTTGCCAAAAAATCTGCAAAAAGTGAAACACCCAAGCGTGCAGTCAAAGCTGCGGAGCAACCCTTGGCGCCAGAGGAACTCAGTCTTGCAGAACGTGTGCATGTTGGACATCTGCCTTGTGAATTGGGCGCATCGGTTCAAATGACAGCTGACACCAACTCGCCGGGCTACTTCCATTTGCAAGGCAAAGGTTACAAATACCGCATGAAACCCGTGTCCACCAGCACGGGTGCCATCCGATTGGAAGATGAAAAAGCAGGCGCAGTTTGGCTGCAGCTTGCCAACAAATCCATGCTCATGGATCAAAAAAATGGACGTCGATTGGCCGATGAATGCGCTCACCCAGATCAGGTGGCATTTGCCAACGACATGAAGGTCAATCCCCCGCCAGCCTTGATAGATGTCAGCAACCCTGCGACATTGGTTCAACGCTAACGGGTGTCGTTTGAAAATTTGAGATGTGTCAATTAATTTGTTAGACAGGAGAAAAAAATGTTGAAAGCCTACCGTGAACACGCCGCAGAACGCGCAGCGCTGGGAATCCCGCCACTGCCGCTGGATACCAAGCAAACAGCCGAATTGATTGAATTGATCAAAGCCCCGCCACAAGGCGAGGATGCTTTTTTAATGGACTTGCTCACTCACCGAGTTCCCCCAGGTGTTGACGATGCAGCCAAAGTCAAGGCATCTTTTTTGTCAGCCGTTGCACACGGTGACCTCCAAGTTGCGTTGATCAGCAAAGCCAAAGCCACTGAGTTGTTGGGCACCATGGTGGGTGGCTACAACGTCAAGCCCTTGATAGATTTGCTGGATCACAAAGAAGTGGCTGCAGTGGCTGCTGAAGGTTTGAAGAAAACATTGCTGATGTTTGACTTTTTCCACGACGTGGCCGAAAAATCGAAGTCAGGCAATGCCCACGCCAGTGCCGTGATCAAGAGCTGGGCGGATGCAGAGTGGTTTACTTCACGCCCTGAAGTGGCTCAAAAGATCACGGTCTCCGTGTTCAAGGTGCCTGGTGAAACCAATACGGACGATCTGTCACCTGCGCCCGATGCATGGAGCCGTCCTGACATTCCGTTGCACTACCTGGCCATGTTGAAAAACACACGTCCTGATGCTGCTTTCAAACCAGAAGAAGACGGCAAGCGCGGCCCCATGGCCTTCATTGAAGAGCTGAAGAAAAAAGGTCACTTGGTGGCTTATGTGGGTGACGTAGTTGGCACAGGTTCTTCGCGCAAATCTGCCACCAACAGCATCATTTGGGGCTTTGGTGAAGACATTCCTTTTGTGCCTAACAAGCGCTTTGGCGGTGTCACTTTGGGCGGCAAAATTGCACCGATTTTCTTCAATACGCAAGAAGATTCAGGTGCCTTGCCGATCGAAGTCGATGTTTCCAAATTGGAAATGGGTGACGTGATTGATGTCCTGCCTTACGAAGGCAAGATCATGAAAAATGGTGCCTTGCTCACAGAATTTGAACTGCGCAGCGACATGTTGTTTGACGAAGTCCGCGCTGGCGGCCGCATCAATTTGATCATTGGTCGTTCGCTCACAGGCAAGGCTCGCGAGTTCTTGGGCTTGCCCACCTCGACCTTGTTCCGTTTGCCTAAGATGCCCACATCTACCAAAGCTGGTTTTACATTGGCACAAAAAATGGTGGGCCGTGCATGTGGTCTGCCAGAGGGTCAGGGCGTTCGCCCAGGTACCTATTGCGAACCCAAGATGACCACTGTGGGCTCACAAGACACCACCGGCACCATGACCCGCGACGAGTTGAAAGACTTGGCTTGCTTGGGCTTCAGTGCCGACATGGTGATGCAATCTTTCTGCCACACAGCGGCATACCCCAAGCCTGTTGACGTGAAAATGCACCACGAACTGCCAACCTTCATGAGCAACCGTGGCGGTGTTTCTCTGAAGCCGGGCGATGGCATTATTCACAGCTGGTTGAACCGCTTGTTGTTGCCCGACACAGTGGGCACAGGTGGTGACTCGCACACACGTTTCCCCATTGGTATTTCTTTCCCTGCTGGCTCTGGTTTGGTGGCCTTTGGTGCGGCCACAGGCGTCATGCCTTTGGACATGCCTGAATCTATTCTGGTTCGTTTCAAAGGCAAGATGCAACCTGGCATTACGTTGCGCGATTTGGTTCACGCCATTCCCTACTACGCCATCAAGGCAGGCTTGTTGACTGTTGCCAAGTCCGGCAAGATCAATGAGTTCTCTGGTCGTATTTTGGAAATCGAAGGCTTGCCAGATTTGAAGGTGGAGCAAGCCTTTGAATTGTCGGATGCGTCTGCTGAGCGCTCTGCAGCAGGTTGTACAGTGAAGCTCAACCCAGAACCTGTCAAAGAGTACTTGAACTCCAACATCGTTTTGATGAAAAACATGATTGCTCAGGGTTACAGCGACAAGCGTGCACTGGAGCGTCGCATCAAGGCCGTTGAAGCATGGTTGGCCAATCCCAAGCTGCTCGAAGCGGACGCCAATGCCGAATACGCCCACGTGCTTGAGATTGACATGGACCAGCTCAAAGAGCCAGTCTTGTGCTGCCCTAACGACCCAGATGATGCCAAGTTGTTGTCAGATGTGGCGGGCACCAAGATTGACGAAGTCTTCATTGGTTCTTGCATGACCAACATTGGTCACTTCCGTGCAGCCTCTAAGTTGCTCGAAGGTCGCCGTGATATTCCTGTGAAGTTGTGGATAGCACCGCCTACCAAGATGGACGCTGCCGAGTTGACCAAAGAAGGTCACTATGGTGTGTTTGGCGCTGCGGGCGCACGCACTGAAATGCCAGGCTGCTCTTTGTGCATGGGCAATCAAGCCCAGGTGCGTGAGGGCGCCACAGTGGTGTCTACTTCAACACGCAATTTCCCCAACCGCTTGGGCAAAAACACCAATGTTTATTTGGCTTCCTCTGAAGTTGCTGCCATCAGCTCCAAGCTGGGTCGCATTCCCACCACAGAAGAGTACCAAGCGAGCATGACTGAAATTAACAAAGATGGAACCCAGATCTACAAGTACATGAACTTCGACAAGATCGAAGAGTACTCAGAAGTGGCCAAAGGTGTTGCAGCCTAAATCTGCAACCCAAGCTGCTTGCTCAAGCCCAAAAGATTTCGGTCTTTTGGGCTTTTTTGATGGCTCAATGTGTTTTGCAATCAGATCGTTGCAAAATCAAGCTTGTGAAAAACTCGATCATCATTGTGGGCGGTGGAATCGGCGGGCTGGCCTCTGCTTTGGCGTGTGGTCTGGTAGGCGCACGTCCGCATGTGCTTGAACGCGCAGCCAATTTTTCGGAAGTGGGTGCCGGCATACAACTCAGCCCCAATGTCACACGCACCTTGCATGCATGGGGCTTGGCAGAAGAGCTCAAGGGTATCGGCTTTGCACCGGGCAAGCTGGAAGCCAAAGATGCCCAAACGGGAAACGTGATTGGCAGCTTGCCTTTAGGGCAGCGAAGTCAAGAAGTCTATGGCGCGCCTTACTTCACGGTTCACCGCGCTGATTTGCATCGTCTTCTTTTGCAAAAAATCAAGCGTTCAGGTCTCGCTGACCTGAGCCTTCATTGCCAGGTGGATGAGGTGAGGGCGCTAGACACCATCAAGCTCAGCGCGCTTCAGTTGGCGACAGGCCGGAGAGAGGTTTTTGAAGCCAATGCCATGGTGGGTGCAGATGGTCTTTGGAGTGCAACGCGCCAAATGGTGGTGCCTTCCATGCCACCCAGAATGACGGGCTTGCTGGCCTATCGAGCGCTTGTGCCCATGCAATCCATTCCAGAAAAACTTCGACTGAAAGACGTGAATGTTTGGCTGGGACCTCGACTTCATGCTGTTTTGTACCCTGTTCAAGGTGGCGATTTTTTGAACATGGTCTTGGTGGTTCAAGGGCCACCTCCAGCAGCGATGGAAGAATGGGATCATGCTGCCAACAAACAAGACTTAGAAGCCGCTATGGGACCAGTTCACGCAAACCTCAAGGCGTTGGTGGGGGCTGCACCTGCATGGCGACTTTGGCCACTTTGCGATCGTGCGCCCATGCAGGGGCCCCATGAAATGGCGAAGGGGCGTATTGCTTTGTTGGGAGATGCTGCGCATCCCATGCGGCCATTCTTGGCGCAGGGCGCAGGCATGGCCATTGAGGATGCTGCTGAATTAGCCAAAAGCTGGTCTAGGACAGACCTGCCTGTGGCTGACCGCTGGCAACTGTACGCGCAGGCGCGTTGGGCCCGCAATGCCCGAGTTCAGCAAGGGGCCATTCGGAATGGTCAAATTTTTCACCTCACAGGCCCAATGCGATGGGGGCGAAATTTGGCCATGAAGCTCTTTGGCGAAACCTTGATGGACAGTCCGTGGCTTTATGCGGGACCCTAGTCCACTGCCCTTGATGGCTCTCGCTATTGGGGGTACTTCAAAGAAGTACTTTGAAAATGAATTTCAAAGTTTGCCGAGCATTAAAAATTCCATCAATGCCTTTTGGACGTGCATGCGATTTTCTGCTTCGTCCCAAACCACTGATTGAGGTCCATCAATCACTTCAGCGCTGACTTCCTCTCCCCGGTGAGCTGGAAGGCAATGCATGAACAGCGCGTCAGGCTTGGCGATTTTCATCATCTCAGCATCCACACACCAATCGGCAAAAGCTTTTTTGCGAGCTTCATTTTCAGCTTCATAGCCCATGCTGGTCCAGACATCGGTGGTGACCAAATCAGCCCCTTCACACGCCTGCATGGGATCTTTGAAGAATTGCGTGCTGGCTGCAGTTCTCACCCCCACTACAGCGGGATCCACTTCATAGCCGCTGGGCGTGCTGAGGTGAACTTTAAAGCCCAGCAAGTCGGCAGCTTGTAACCAAGTGTTGGCCATGTTGTTGCCGTCACCCACCCAAGCAACTGTTTTGCCTTGAATAGAGCCGCGATGCTCAATGTAAGTGAAGATGTCGGCCAGAATTTGGCAAGGATGAAACTCGTTGGTCAGGCCGTTGATCACGGGCACACGGGAGTGCTTGGCAAAGGTCTCAATCTTGTCCTGACCATAGGTTCGGATCATGACCAAGTCAACCATGCGGCTGATCACTCTGGCGCTGTCTTCAATGGGCTCAGCTCGCCCTAACTGGCTATCGCCTGTAGTGAGGTGAACCACCGAACCACCCATTTGGTACATGCCGGCTTCAAAGCTCACGCGCGTTCGAGTGGATGCCTTTTCGAAAATCATGGCCAAAGTACGGTCTGTCAGTGGCTGGTATTTTTCGTAAGCTTTGAATTTGGCTTTGATCAAGGATGCGCGCTTGAAAACA
>Ga0214921_10000691_pt1 | contig 60798 bp, 63 predicted proteins | sample LL1505_MetaG_FD_177992 | JGI IMG/M metagenome (GOLD analysis project Ga0214921, IMG submission 177992) | Freshwater microbial communities from Lake Lanier, Atlanta, Georgia, United States - LL-1505 | ecosystem: Environmental > Aquatic > Freshwater > Lake | place: USA: Georgia | collected...
CCAACCAAAAGGCTGGATTTTCAAAGTGGTGCCGCTTGTCGGATTCGAACTGACGACCTACCGCTTACAAGGCGGTTGCTCTACCAACTGAGCTAAAGCGGCACGGGCTGAATTGTAATTCAATAATCGCAGTTTTTCAGAGCCACGCTCAGTTTTTGGAAGCGCTTATTTAATTCTGGTGAGGGTTGGGCGAGTTGGAGAAGGTGGCACTGGCTTGTTGGCTTCTTCTGTCGATTCAGATGCATCAGGCACTTTGTACAACTTGTCCATGCCCACCACCGTGGTTCCCATCGGAGAGTCAGAGACGGGGAATGACATGCCTTGTCCATTTTCACGCGCATAGATGGCCATCACGCGGTGGATGGGCACCATGATGTCGCACGGCTTTCCGCCAAAGCGAGCTTTGAATTCGATGAACTCATTGCCCAATTGGAGCGAGCTGGTGGCATCGAAACTGATGTTCAAAACAATCTCACCACCCTGCACAAAATCACGGGGCACTTGGACCGAGGCATCGACCTTCACAGCCACGTAGGGTGTGAAAGAGTGATCGGTACACCACTCGTACATCGCCCGAATCAGATAAGGGCGTGTAGAGGGAGATTCCAGTGCGTTCATCACCATGGTGTTTTGCTCTGCATTCGAAATTGCTGATGCAATTATTTGCGCATGACCTTTTCTGAAGGCGTGAGCGCCTCGATGTAGGCTGGGCGAGAGAAGATGCGCTCGGCATACTTGAGCAAGGGTGCTGCGTTTTTGCTCAGGTCAATGCCATAGAAGTCGAGGCGCCAGAGCAAAGGTGCAATGGCCACATCGAGCATAGAAAAATTGTCACCCAACATGAACTTGTTCTTCAAGAATACAGGGGCCAATTGGGTTAAGCGATCGCGGATGTGCGAGCGGGCTTTTTCCAAAGTTTTGTCGTTGCCCTTGAGCGTGCGGTTTTCTAAAGTGGCCACATGCGTGAACAACTCTTTTTCAAAGTTGAGCAAGAACAAGCGCACGCGTGCACGGTCAACGGGGTCGCCGGGCATGAGTTGGGGGTGAGGGAAACGCTCATCAATGTATTCGTTGATGATGTTGGATTCGTACAAAATCAAATCACGTTCCACCAAAATGGGCACTTGGCCATAGGGGTTCATGACGTTGATGTCTTCTGGCTTGTTGTACAGATCGACATCGCGAATTTCAAAGTCCATGCCTTTCTCAAAAAGCACAAAGCGGCAACGGTGAGAGAAGGGGCAGGTTGTACCTGAATAAAGCACCATCATGGTGAAGGCTCCTAAAAATCAAAAAGAGTGGGAAGCCACCAGGTTGGCAGGCCTGCCCACTCCATCAATTCGGGCCGAAGCCCGAATCACGAGTAATTACTTGATGTCTTTCCAGTAAGCAGCGTTCAAGCGCCACGCAATGAAAGTAAAGATGGACAAGAAAATCAAGACCCACACGCCAATGCGAACGCGGGTATTTTGAACTGGCTCAGCCATCCATTGCAAGTAGTTCACCAAATCACCTATGGATTGGTCGTACTGCAAAGGTGTCAGAGTGCCTGGCTTGACTGTTTTCCAACCTGTGAAAATTTGCGTGGCTTGACCGTGCTCTTGACGCTCTTCGTACACTGGCATGCGCTCGCCTTGCAGCTCCCAAAACGGGTTAGGCATGCCCACATTAGGGAAAGCCAAATTGTTCCAGCCGGTAGGCTTATTTTCATCGCGGTAATAAGTGCGCAGGTAGGTGTAGATGTAGTCTGCACCGGTACCACCATGGCCAGAACGTGAACGGGCCACCAAAGTAAGGTCGGGCGGTACTGCGCCAAACCAATCTTTGGCTTGCTTGGGATCAATGTTTGACTTCATGGTGTCGCCCACTTTGTCAGTGGCGAACAAAAGGTTGTCTTTGATTTGTTGGTTGGTTAAACCAATGTCTTGCAAGCGGTTGTATCGCATGAAGGCAGCAGAGTGACAGTTCAGGCAATAGTTCACAAACAGTTTGGCACCGTTTTGCAAGGAACCTAAGTCGTTGGTTTTAACGGGTGCTTTGTCCCAAGCTATGGCATTGCCACCCGCCGCTTGTGCTCCTGAAATGGCTGCAAAAGCAAGACACAAACTCAGCACAAATTTTTGAATTGTTTTCATTTTCAAGGACTCCCGGGCTTAGTGCGCAACAAAAACTACGCGGTCAGGTACAGGCTTGGGTGTACCCAACTTACTCCACCAAGGCATGAGCAAGAAGAAGCCGAAGTAGAACATGGTGCCCACTTGAGAAATACGCTCACCGATGGGTGAAGGCGGTTGCACGCCTAAGTAACCCAAGATCAAGAAGTCAATGACAAACACAGCATAAACATACTTGTGCCAATCGGGACGGTAACGAATTGATTTGACAGGACTGTGGTCAAGCCAAGGCAAGAAGAACATGATGATGACCGCGCCACCCATGACCACCACACCCCAGAACTTGGCATCAATACCGTACATGAGGGCAGAAATGACCACGGCACCGCCAACAACACCTGCTTTGAGAATGCTTGGCATTGGGTTGTTTTTAACCGCCAAAAATGCACCCAACAAGACGCAGACGATGAGGACATACATCATCTCGCCGGTGATGGCGCGCAGCATGGAGTAGTAAGGTGTGAAGTACCAAACGGGAGCAATGTGCAAAGGCGTCTTGAGGGGGTCGGCTGGAATGAAGTTGTTGTACTCCAAGAAGTAGCCGCCAAACTCAGGCGCGAAAAACACAATGGCTGTGAACACCATTAAAAAGATGCTGACAGAGAAGATGTCGTGCACCGTGTAGTAAGGATGGAAAGGAATACCGTCCAATGGGTGACCTTGGGCATCTTTGGGTGCACCGGGCGCCTTGATTTCAACGCCGTCTGGGTTGTTGGAACCCACTTCATGCAAAGCAATGATGTGCGCCACCACCAAGCCCAACAGTACCAAGGGCACTGCAATGACGTGGAAGCTGAAGAAGCGGTTTAAGGTAGCGTCGCCCACCACGAAGTCGCCGCGAATGAGCAAGGCCAAATCGGGGCCGATGAAGGGAATGGCCGAGAACAAGTTGACGATCACTTGAGCGCCCCAGTAGGACATTTGGCCCCAAGGCAACAAGTAACCCATGAAAGCTTCGGCCATGAGGCACAAGAAGATGGCGCAGCCAAAAATCCAGACCAATTCACGGGGCTTGCGATAGCTGCCATACATGAGTCCGCGGAACATGTGCAGGTAAACCACAATGAAGAACGCAGATGCGCCAGTGGAGTGCATGTAGCGAATGAGCCAACCCCATGGCACGTCGCGCATGATGTATTCGACAGAGGCAAAGGCGAGATTGGCATCTGGTTTGTAATGCATCACCAAGAAAATACCAGTGACGATTTGAATGACAAGCACCAGCAATGACAAGGCGCCAAAGACATACCAAATGTTCAAATTTTTGGATGCGTAGTACTCGCTCATGTGAGCTTTGAACAACGAAGTCGCTGGGAAGCGGTTGTCGACCCAGTTCATGAGTTTTTCGCCTGCAGGGGCGTTGGGAGAGATTTCCTTGAATTCAGCCATTGTGTTATGCCTCAAGCCTTTTTGTCTTCGCCGATCAGCAGCATGCTGTCTGACAGGTACATGTGCGGTGGCACTTCCAAGTTGTCGGGTGCGGGCTTGTTTTTGAACACGCGACCGGCAAAGTCAAAGGTAGAGCCGTGGCAAGCGCACAAGAAACCACCTTGCCAATCGTCTGGCAAAGAAGGCTGCGCGCCTGTCTGGAATTTGTCGCCAGGCGAGCAACCCAAGTGGGTGCAAATGCCAACAGCCACCATGAACTCTGGTTTGATAGAGCGGTGGGTGTTTTTAGCGTATTCGGGGGTGGGATAGGCTTGGCGTTCAGAGGTTGGGTCGGCCAATTGACCCTCCAACTTTTTGAGGGCTTCAACCTGCTCCGTGGTGCGGCGCATGATCCATACAGGCTTGCCGCGCCATTCGACCGTGAGTTTCTCACCGGGCTTGACTTCAGAAATATCAACTTCCACGGCAGCACCAGCGGCTTTGGCGCGCTCGGAAGGCTGGAAAGTGCTGACAAAGGGTGTGGCGACGAAGCCTGCGCCTACGGCGCCAGCACAAGTAGAGGCAATCAGCCACGTCCTTTTGCTGCTGTCGACTGGGGTATCACTCATGAGAATCCTCTAGCGAATCGGTATCAGGGTTTAGCCTCGGATTGTAGCCGACTGCGGGGGGCCATTTCTAGCCCCTGCTCCGACTCAGGGAATCAGTTGGCGCGCCATTCGGATGGCAGCCACCATGCTGGAAGCTTCGGCACAGCCCTGTCCGGCAATGTCAAAAGCTGTACCGTGATCGGGGCTGGTTCGAATCAAAGGCAAGCCGAGCGTGACATTGACGCCATGCTCTAGGCCCATGTATTTGACAGGAATCAGGCCTTGATCGTGATACATGGCCAGCACCACATCAAACTCAGAAACGCCAGCCAGCTTTTGACGTGCACGCATGAAAACAGTATCTGGCGCATAAGGCCCAACCGCCAGAATGCCCTCGGACCTGGCTTGGGCCACAGCAGGTTCAATGATTTCAATTTCTTCTCGGCCAAACAAGCCGCCCTCACCTGCGTGTGGGTTAAGTCCTGAAACAGCAATTTTGGGGGCACGTCCCAACAACAAGCTGAGTGATTGATGGGTGATGCGCAGACTTTCAAGCACGTTGTCATAAGTGACAGCATTTAGAGCTTGGCGCAAGGAAACGTGAATACTCACTAACACGACACGCAACTCATCGTTGGCCAACATCATTCTCACGGGCATATCCCCCAAGCGCACACCAGAAAATTGGGCAGCCTCGAACTGCAGCAACTCGGTATGCCCAGGAAACTGATTGAAGGGAGAGCCCGCTGCAGACAATGCTTCTTTGTGCAGTGGCGCAGTGACCATGGCGGCAATTTCTTTGCGTAGCGCGGCCTGCGCAGCCCACACCACACATTGCCCTGCAAACCGGCCTGCCTCAGCATTGACTTCTCCGTAGGGCAATTGAGACGCCAATGCCGCAACTTGCAAAACTGGAATAACACCCACCGGCAAATTCTGCGCTTGCGTTGGCTTTTGAATCACTTGCAGTTTGAGTTGAAGCCCTTTTGGATCTACCAAGTTGACTGCTTTTTGCATGGCCTGTGCATCGCCCGCCACAAAACAAGCCTGCGTGACAGGCCGGTCTTTGGGCGACAACGTATCGTTCAAGAACGCACGCGCAATGATTTCAGGGCCAATGCCGCAAGGATCTCCTGGCGTGATAGCGATGGGGGGCAATGTCGACATAAATGGTTTGGTTGAGTACAGCTTGAAATGAACGCCTGAAAATCAGACGTGTCTGTTTCAATGTCAAAGAGGGTCTATTGTGATTCAAGTCTGAAAGAATGCATAAGATTCAAGATCAGTCCACAATGCGAATCATGAAAAGAATTTGGCTTTTGTTTTCGCAATCGGTGACGGTGCTTTTGGCCGCTTGGTTTGTTGTCGCCACCCTCCAGCCAGGTTGGCTGAAGGGCCAGGGAGGCGCCAGGACGCTTGCTTTAACTCAGGCCCGCATGGAGGGCAATCAAGACGCCATGCCGGGGGGCAGCTTCAGACAAGCAGCACAAAAAGCGGCGCCAGCCGTCGTCAGTATCAATGTGCAGCAAAAGGCTCGAAGCAAAGCGCGCCGCGCAGATCCTTGGTTTCGCTTTTTTGAAGAACCTGAAGACGAGTCAACTGGCGGGGGAATGGGCAGTGGTGTGATTGTGAGTGCAGAGGGCTACATTCTTACCAACCACCATGTCATTGAAGGCGCAGAGGCCATTGAAGTCGCCCTGAACGATGGCCGCACCGCCATGGCCAAAGTAATAGGCACAGACTCCGAAACGGATTTGGCTTTGCTCAAAATTGACTTGCCCAAACTGCCCACCATCGTCCTGGGCCAAATGGAAACTTTGCAGGTGGGCGATGCTGTCTTGGCCATCGGCAACCCATTTGGTGTGGGTCAAACTGTAACCTCTGGCATTGTGAGTGCCTTAGGCCGCAAACAATTGGGCATCAACACATTTGAAAATTTCATTCAAACCGATGCGGCCATCAATCCCGGCAACTCTGGTGGCGCTTTGGTTGATGCCAATGGCTTGCTCATGGGCATCAACACAGCCATTTATTCACGCTCTGGCGGCAACATGGGCATTGGCTTTGCAGTACCCGTCTCGACGGCCACGCAGATCATGGCTGCTCTGATCAAAGACGGCAAAGTGACGCGTGGCTGGATCGGTGTTGAGCCGCGTCCACTGTCGGCTGAAATTGCCGAGAGCTTTGGCATCGCCAAAGACAAATCTACAGGTGCATTGCCGCAAGGTGTCTTGATCAATGGGGTTTTGCAAAACAGTCCCGCTGCCAAAGCCGGCATTCAACCGGGCGATTTGATTTTGAAAGTAGCTGGGCACGTTGTGGCCGATGTACCCGAAATGCTCACTCGGGTTGCGGCCTTAAAGCCAGGCGAAGCAGCAAGCTTGTCGATTCAGCGCAGTGGCAAATTGATTGAAATTCAGGTGACGCCTGGCACACGGCCAGTGCGTCCTTAACGCAACACACCCTTGCTCAGTGCAATGAAGCGCCAGCTTTAAGGGGCGGTCTCTTCTTCTTTAGGAGCTTGCGTGTGTTTGATGAAAATTTGGGCTGCCCAAATACCCAACTCGTAAAGCACACACATGGGGATGGCTAGCGCCAATTGCGAAACCACATCTGGGGGTGTGACGATGGCCGCAATGACAAACGCCAAAACCACAAAGTAACCTCGAAAGTCTTTGAGCTTGTCAATGCTAACCACTTTCAAACGCGCCAAAACCACCACCGCGATGGGCACTTCAAAGGCCAAGCCAAACGCCAAGAACATGCTCAGAACAAAACCCAAATAGGCTTCAATGTCTGGCGCTGCTGTGATGCTTTTGGGCGCAAAGCTTTGAATGAATTTGAACACCTGTCCAAAGACAAAGAAATAACAAAATGCCACGCCAATAAAAAACAACAAGGTGCTAGAAATGACCAATGGCATGACCAGGCGTTTTTCATGGGTGTAAAGGCCAGGGGCAATGAAGGCCCAGACTTGGTAGAGAACCACGGGCAAGGCCAACAAAAATGCCGCCATGAACAAGATCTTGATGGGCACCATGAAAGGCGAGATGACCGACGTGGCAATCAAGGTTGCACCTGCAGGCAAATTGGCCACCAAAGGGGCGGCAAGCAGATCGTAAAGCTCTGCAGGTCCGGGAAATAAGGCCAAAATGACCGCTGCAATGCCGATACCCGCCATGGCGCGTACCAACCTGTCGCGCAGCTCCATTAAATGCGTCACGAAGGGCTGCTCTGTGCCGGCCAGTTCGTCTTCGGGCTTAGGGGTTGGATCGGACACTACAAATTAACCTAATCTGGTGGGTCGGTAGCGCGCCACTCTGGCAGCACCCGACAATGTTTTGGTTCGCACACCCGCACGCGATTTGTACCACTGAGGCACTGCGGCCTGCTTTAAACGAAACTTTTTACCAGGGTGCTTGTACACAGGCGGTGGCGGTACCCACGGCGTGTGATTGGTTTCTGTGGTCAGCCCCGCTGTGGTTTCATTCCACTGTTTTTCAAAGTCGATGGCCGTTGTCTGAACAGAGCCTTCTACGTCTCGAGCAGCACTCTCCATCGATTCCTTCATTTTTTTCAGCTCATCCAAATCCATGGTGCGATTGACCTCAGCCTTGACATCGGAGATGTAACGCTGAGCCTTGCCCAACATACTGCCCAAGGTACGCGCCACGCGCGGCAACTTCTCAGGGCCGATGACGATCAGCGCCACCACCCCAATGAGGGCTATTTTGGAAATGCCGAGATCGATCAAATCAGGACTTTGTCTTGGCTTCCACGTCGATCGTGGTTTTTTCAGCCGTGGTCGAAGCGGCTACTTGAGCGGCCGGTTTTTCTTCGGTGGCCGCAGGGGCATTTGGATCTTTCATGCCGTCTTTGAATCCTTTGACGGCACCACCCAAATCGGAACCCATGTTTCTAAGCTTTTTAGTGCCAAAAACCATGACCACGATCAGCAAAACAACTAGCCAGTGCCAAATAGAAAATGAACCCATGAATGTCTCCTAACAATGATTGGTGATTCTAAGCGTTTAACCCCGAAGCCAAGGACGCGGGCCGCCCATGACGTGGAAATGCAAATGGTGAATTTCTTGTCCGCCTTCAGATCCGGTATTGGTCACAATTCTGTAACCACCCTCTGGGTAAGGGCGGCACCCTTGCTCCAACGCAAGTTTGGGGGCCAAACCTAATAAATGGCCCATTAAGGCCGAATGTTCTGAGGTTATTTGAGCCATTGAAGGAATATGCAGCTTGGGGACCATCAAGAAATGGATGGGTGCCCAAGGCGCAATGTCATGAAAAGCATACACATGCTCGTCTTCAAAGACTTTCTTGGAGGGAATTTTTCCCGCAATGATTTTGCAGAAGAGGCAGTTAGGGTCTTGCATCATTCACCTGATTGTTCACGTTGTTCTGCTTTGCGCAGGGCTTTTTCCTCCAGGCCACTCAAGCCCTCACGCCGGCTGAGTTCGGCCACCACATCGGCGGGTGACAAGCCATAGTGTGCCAAGGCAATCATGCTGTGAAACCACAAGTCGGCCACCTCACCCACCAGTTTGTGAGCATCGCCGCCGTGGTCCATGTCTTTGGCAGCCATCACAGTTTCTGTGGCTTCTTCGCCAATTTTTTTCAAAAAAGCGTCTGGCCCTTTGTGCAGCAGGCGGGCCACATAACTTTTTTCGGGGTCGCCGCCGTTGGCCGGTTTGCGACTTTCAATCACGGCCGCTAAGCGGGCCAAGGCATCGGTAGTACTCATGATTTTGGCAACAAGTGCTCACTTGTAAATGGTTTCGGGGTCTTTCAAAACCGGCTCGGTGGCGACCCATTCGCCATTTTGATACGTCTGAAAGAAACAACTGTGACGGCCGGTATGGCAGGCAATGCCGGGCTCATGTCCCAGTTGTGTGACCTTGAGAAGCACCACATCGTTGTCGCAGTCTAATCGCATGTCATGCACAGTTTGCACATGGCCAGACTCTTCGCCTTTGAACCACAGTTTGTTGCGTGATCGGCTGAAATACACCGCGCGCTTGAGTTCGGCGGTTTTTTCAAGCGCCTCGCGGTTCATCCAAGCGAACATCAGCACATCGCCGGTGCTGGCCTCTTGTGCGATGACGGGCACCAAGCCCTGCGCGTCCCATTTAATTTGATCAAGCCAATTCATGCGCTGAATCTACCACTTGTCGAAGGCTTGAACAGGCGTTTGTTTACAAACGGACAGGAATTCCCCGCTCGCGCATGCGCTGCTTGGCCTCCTGAACCGTGTATTCGCCGTAGTGAAAAATGCTGGCGGCCAGCACGGCATCGGCCCCGCCCTGCTGCACGCCATCGGCCAAATGGTCCAAATTTCCCACACCGCCCGAAGCAATGACGGGCACTTGCACCGCATCGCTCACGGCTTTGGTCAGGGCCAAATCAAAGCCCGACTTGGTGCCATCTCGGTCCATGCTGGTGAGCAAAATTTCGCCAGCGCCAAACTTGGCCATCTTGGCCGCCCACTGAACTGCGTCTAAGCCCGTGTTTTGCCGACCGCCATGGCTGTATACGTCCCAGCCTTCACCGCGCAACTGGATGGCCTCGCCCTGACGGCGTTTGGCATCAATGGCCACCACGATGCACTGGGCGCCATACTTTTGCGACGCATCGCAAATGACTTGGGGGTTGGCAATGGCCGCCGAATTGAAACTGGTTTTGTCGGCGCCCGCGTTGAGCAAGCGGCGCACATCTTCAACGCTTCTGACACCACCGCCCACTGTGAGGGGAATGAAAACCTGTGAGGCCACTGCCTCAATGATGTGAAGAATCAGATCGCGGCCATCGCTGGTGGCAGTGATGTCCAAAAAAGTGAGTTCATCGGCGCCTTGTTCGTTGTATCTGGCCGCAATTTCGACGGGGTCGCCTGCGTCGCGAAGTTCTACAAAATTAACGCCTTTGACCACACGGCCGCCCGTGACGTCAAGGCAAGGAATGATGCGTTTGGCTAGCATGGTATTTAAACGGTGAATTGTTGCCAAGCTTCCCATTGCTGGGAGGGCGGGACTTCGATGGATGACGTAACGCGCGCTGCTTCAACGCACAACATGCCTTGATAGCCCAGTGCGGGCATGTCTGTCAGTTGGCTGCATTTTTCAGCACCCGGATTCCAAACCACGCTTTGACCCCATGAGTCGCTTTGTGCAATGTGCAGTTGTTCATGGCCATCGTGCAAAACCCAAGTGGGCTTTTTTTCTGGGGCCACGTCGTAGACCCGATCAAATTCGGTTTTGAATGTGAGTTGGCCTAGGCATGCTTGGTGCGTGTCGCTCACAGCATCCCACTCTGATTGATGGGCTTGTCCATGCAAGCTGACTTGGCGAATGTGACTCACGTCAAAGTAAGTGTGCAAGGCGCCTGTAAAGCTAAGCGTTTGATGCCCTGTATTTTCAACAGTGAGTTGAACTTTCAAACTTCGAGCAGCCAGCGAGACCTTAAGGCGTGCTTTAAATTTGAAGGGCCATACGGCTTGGGTTTGCGCATTGTCTGACAACTCAAAAACTTTTTCCGGCCCCTGGCTTTGCTCGTTTAGCAAACGCCAAGCCATGTTGCGCGCAAAACCATGTTTGGGCAAAGTGCCGCGTTGGTTGAATTGAGGAAAGCAAACCGGAATGCCGCCGCGAATGGCCGTGGTGCCATCACAAACGGAAGTGGGGCTTAAATACAATCGCTCGCGATGGCTCGCCTGCCATGACAACACCTGTGCACCTTGCTGGGACACAAACACGCTGTCTCCTTGCGGCAATGACCAACGCCATCCCGCATGACCCTGCAGGCTGTCAGTCGTTAAGTTCATCGGCCCGCGCCTGGGCTGCTTGGAAGTCGAGGTCGCCAGAGTAAATGGCGCGGCCGCAAATAACACCCTCAACGCCTTCATCTTCCACAGCACAAAGCTGCTCGATGTCGGCCATGTTGGACAAACCGCCAGACGCAATGACCGGAATGGTGAGGGCTTGGGCCAACTTGACTGTGGCATCAATGTTGATGCCACTCAGCATGCCATCGCGGCCAATGTCGGTGTAAATGATGGACTCGACGCCCCAGTCTTCAAATTTTTTGGCCAGGTCGACCACTTCGTGGCCGGTGAGCTTGCTCCAACCGTCGGTGGCCACTTTGCCGTCTTTGGCATCGAGGCCCACAATGATGTGGCCGCCAAAGGCACTGCAGGCATCGCGCAAGAAGCCGGGATTTTTGACCGCAGCTGTGCCAATGATGACGTAACGCAAGCCGCCGTCTATGTATTTCTCGATGGTATCTAGGTCTCGAATACCACCACCAAGTTGAACAGGAATTTCTCCCCCTACAGCTTTCAGGATGGATTTGATGGCCGCGAAGTTTTGCGGCTTGCCCGCAAAGGCCCCATTGAGGTCGACCAAGTGCAAACGCCTTGCGCCTTTGTCGAGCCAACTTTGGGCCATGGCCGCAGGGTCCTCACCAAAAGTGGTGGCTTGGTCCATGTCGCCTTGTTTGAGGCGAACGCAATGGCCGTCTTTGAGATCAATTGCAGGTATCAGAATCATGGCTAAGGGGTAGCGCTAGAGTGAAGAAAAATGAAATTAGAAAAGTCGTCAAAAATCAGGGCTGCCAGTGCAAAAAGTTCCGATACAGGGCCAAACCTTGGTCGGCACTTTTTTCTGGGTGGAACTGCGTGGCAAACAAATTATCGCGCGCAATGGCACAGGCAAACAAGCCGCCGTAATCAGTTTCTGCAGCAACATGGCTTGCATTATCGGGTTTTGCGTAAAAACTGTGTACAAAATAGAAATAGCTGCCATTGGGAATCTTGCCCCAAACCGGATGCTGGGCAGCCTCATGTGAGCAAAAATTGACCTGATTCCAGCCCATTTGAGGCACTTTGAAGCGGCTGCCATCGGCTTGCATTTTGCCGGCCAGATCAAACTTGACCACCTTGCCAGGAAGAAGGCCAAGCCCTGGCACATCGCCCTCATCACTGTGGTCCAGCAACATTTGCATGCCGACACACACACCAAACAAAGGCTTTTTGTCTGCAGCATCTAGCACCGCCTCAAGCAAACCCGAGTCGCGCAATTCGCGCATGCAATCTGGCATAGCCCCTTGACCGGGCAATACAACACGGGTGGCGTCTCGCACATCTTGAGGGTTGGAAGTGATTTTCACTTCTACGCCAGTGTCTTGAGCGGCATGAATGACTGCTTGGGCCACTGAACGCAAATTGCCCATGCCGTAATCCACCACCGCCACTGAATTGGGGGACATGCTCAGAGCGAGCCCTTGGTTGAAGGAATGACGCCCACAGAACGAGGATCAATTTCAAGCGCTGCACGCAGCGCGCGCGCAAAAGCTTTGAACACGGTTTCGGCTTGGTGGTGCGCATTGTCGCCACGCAAGTTGTCAATGTGCAGGGTGACCAAGGCATGGTTCACGAAGCCTTGAAAAAATTCGTGCATGAGCTGGGTGTCAAAGCCGCCGACCATGCCGCTGGTGAATGGCACGTGATTGACCAAGCCAGGACGCCCCGAAAGATCAATGACCACGCGAGACAAGGCTTCGTCTAAAGGCACATACGCATGTCCGTAACGGCGCAGTCCTTTTTTATCACCCATGGCTTTGGCAACGGCTTGACCCAAAGTGATGCCGACATCTTCAACGGTGTGATGCCCATCGATGTGCAGGTCACCCTTGGCTTGGATGTCCAAGTCAATCAGGCCATGGCGTGCAATTTGATCGAGCATGTGGTCAAAAAAACCAATGCCCGTGGACAAGTTGGCTTGGCCGGTGCCGTCCAAATTGACTTTGACTCTGATTTGAGTTTCTGCAGTGTTGCGCGTGACTTCAGCAACGCGGGGTGTGCTCATAAAGATTCCTTGAGTGCTGCCAACATGTGGGCGTTTTCTGCAGGGGTTCCGACAGTGAGGCGCAAACAGTTGGTGAGCAATGGATGCATTTTAGAAACGTTCTTGACCAAAATGCCTTTCAACTTCATACCTTCGAAGCACTTTGTGGCGTCTGGCATACGAACCAAGAGCATATTGGCCTGACTGGGGAAGACTTGCACCCCTGGCAACAAGGCCAATGAATGGCTGAGTTTTTCACGTTCTTCTCGAATTTGAGCCGCCTGCTGGGCAAAAACCTCTGAGTGCTCCAAAGCAAACAGCGCGCATTCGCAATTTAAAACACTGATGTTGTAGGGCGGGCGAACTTTGTCGATTTCTGCAATCAAGGCCTTGGGGCCGACCATGTAGCCAAGGCGCACGCCTGCCAAACCAAATTTAGACAAGGTTCGCATGAGCAGCACATGACCATGGCGGGCAATTGGGTCCATGTAGGTTTGACTTGCAAAAGGTTGATAGGCTTCATCCATCACGATCAAGCCGCCTTGCTGACCTTGGGCCAGCACAATGCGCTCAATGGCGTGGGCGTTCCAAAGTGTGCCCGTTGGGTTGTTGGGGTAGGCCAAGTACACCACTGCTGGTTTGTGCGTTGCAATGGCACTCAACATGGCCGCCTCGTCTAACTCGAAGTTGGCAGTCAATGGCACGCCGTGAAATGTCACACCTTGCAATTGCGCACTCATGGCGTACATCACAAAGCCTGGCAGTGGCGCCAAAATGCTGGCTCCGGGCACATCACAGGCTACTGACAGGAGCGTGATCAGTTCATCCGACCCGTTGCCCAACATGATGTCAAAGCCTGCTGGCATTTGCACATATTTGGCCAGTTCTGAGCGCAGCACATTGATGCGGTTACCGGGATAACGATTGAGGGCCAAAGCACCCAGACGTTCGCCCAATTGCTTTTGCAATTCGGGGGACAAGGTGAAGGGGTTTTCCATGGCATCGAGCTTGACCATGCCCGTTGAATCTTGGACGGCATAAGCGTGCATGGACTGCACGTCTTGGCGAATGTGTTTCAGCCAAGGGGCGGGGGTTTGGTTTGGACTCATGGTGTTTTTCTTTGAGGCGGTACGGGGGTTAAGCGCAACTCTGCTGCACGGGCGTGCGCTTGCAAGCCCTCGCCGTAAGCCAGTTCCGCTGCAATTTTGCCCAGCGTTTGTGCGCCCATCTCGCTCACCTCTATAAGGCTAGAGCGCTTTTGGAAATCGTAAACACCCAATGGGGAAGAAAAGCGCGCAGTGCCGCTGGTAGGCAACACATGGTTGGGTCCTGCGCAGTAATCACCCAAAGACTCGCTGGTGAATGCACCCAAGAAAATAGCGCCCGCATGCTTGAGCAGCGGCTCCCACTCATGGGGATTGCGACTGGACACTTCCAAGTGCTCGGGGGCAATGCGATTGCTGATTTCGCAGGCCTCTTGCATGCTGCGGGTTTGAATGAGGGCGCCGCGGTCGTTCATGGATTTGGCAATGATGGCTGCGCGCGGCAATGTGGGAAGCAGTTGGTCTATGGCCGCCTGAACTTTGTTGATGTAGTCGGCATCTGGGCACAACAAAATGCTTTGCGCCAACTCATCGTGCTCAGCCTGAGAAAATAAATCCATGGCCACCCATTCAGGGGGCGTGGTGCCATCGGCCAAGACCAAAATTTCGCTGGGGCCTGCAATCATGTCAATGCCTACGGTGCCAAACACGCGTTTTTTGGCGCTGGCCACGTACGCGTTGCCAGGGCCGGTTATTTTGTCGACTTTGGGAACTGTGGCCGTGCCATAGGCCAGTGCGGCCACCGCCTGTGCACCGCCAATGGTGAAGGCTCGCGACACACCCGCCACATAGGCTGCGGCCAGCACCAGCGCATTTTTCACGCCCTGGGGCGTGGGGACCACCATGATGATCTCTTCAACACCTGCCACATGCGCAGGGATGGCGTTCATCAAAACGGACGAGGGATAAGCGGCCTTGCCGCCTGGCACATAAATGCCAACACGGTCTAGGGGTGTGACTTTTTGACCCAACAAGGTGCCGTCTTCGTCTTTGTAAGACCAGCTTTCGCCAGAGGCTTTTTTCTGCGCCTCGTGGTAGCTTCGCACTCGCTTGGCAGCGGCTTGCAGTGCATCTTTTTGAACCAGGGGCAAAGATTCAAACGCCGCTTTCAACTCTGCTTGCGAAAGCACAAGTTGCTGCATGCTGTCGGCTTTGAGGCCATCAAAGCGCTGCGTGTATTCCAATACGGCAGGATCGCCCCGTTGCTGAACATCTGCCAAAATTTCAGCAACACGCGATTCAATGGCCGCATCAGCGTCTGCAGACCAATGCAAACGTTTTTGAAACGCGGCTTCAAAATCTGTATCGGTCGTTTTCAAACGCAATGCTTTGGCAACTAGCGTGGTCATGAGTCAAATTTGTAGTGGTGAAGTAGTGCTTTTCAGAATACTGCGCAGCAGGCCTTAAGCTTTGGCGGCAGCACGCGCTGCCACTGCGCTTGCAAAAGCATCAATGATGGCGCGAATAGGTTCTTGTTTCAACTTCAATGAGGCTTGATTGACCACCAGCCTTGAGCTGATTTCCATGATGCGCTCAACTTCAATCAGGTGATTGGCCTTCAGGGTGCTTCCCGTCGATACCAAGTCAACGATGGCGTCGGCCAAACCTGTGAGCGGCGCCAATTCCATGCTGCCGTAGAGCTTGATCAGGTCAACGTGGACACCTTTTTGCGCAAAAAATTCGCGCGCAATGCTGGTGTATTTGGTGGCCACTTTGAGGCGCGAACCCGATTTCACAGCAGATGCATAATCGAAATCTGCACGCACAGCCACACTCATGCGGCACTTGGCAATTTGCAAATCCAGGGGCTGGTACAAGCCCTGGCCGCCATGCTCAATCAGGGTGTCTTTGCCGGTCACGCCCAAATCGGCACCGCCATATTCCACATAGGTGGGCACATCGGTTGCACGCACCAAAACCACTCGCACCCCTTGTTGGTTGGTGGGCAAAATGAGTTTGCGCGAAGTTTCTGGATCTTCCAGCACCTCGATACCCGCCGCTTTTAAGAGCGGCAGCGTTTCATCAAAAATTCGTCCTTTGGACAAGGCCAAGGTGATCATGTCAGTTCCTGTGATTACTTCGAACGTTCAATTTGGGCGCCCACTTTGCGCAGCTTCGTTTCCATGCGATCGTAGCCACGGTCAAGATGGTAAATGCGGTCAACAATGGTTTCGCCTTCCGCCACCAACCCGGCAATGACCAAACTGGCCGAAGCCCGCAAATCGGTGGCCATCACAATGGCGCCTGACAATTGGGTTACGCCTTGGACCACGGAAACTTTACCCTCAATTTGAATGTTGGCGCCCAAGCGTACCAACTCATTGACGTGCATGAAGCGATTTTCAAAAATGGTTTCAGTGACTTTGCTGGTGCCCTCGGCAATGCAATTCAAGGCCATGAACTGCGCTTGCATGTCGGTTGGAAAGCCAGGGTACTCTGTGGTGCGAAAGCTTTGAGCCTTCATGCGCCCTTGCGCTTTCACGCGAACAAAGTTGGAGCCCACTTCAATGTGTGCGCCAGCATCTCTGAGTTTTTCAATGACGGCGTCTAGGTGGTCACCACGCGCGTGCTTCAACACAACGTCGCCACCTGTGGCCGCTACAGCGCACAAAAATGTGCCAGCTTCAATTCGATCGGCCACTACAGCATGATCGCAGCCCTTGAGTTTTTCAACGCCCTGAATGTAAATTCGGCTGGTGCCGTGGCCTTCAATTTTGGCGCCCATCTGAATGAGCATTTCGGCCAAATCAGGAATTTCTGGTTCTTGCGCTGCATTCTCTAAAACAGTTTCACCTTCTGCCAAAGCAGCAGCCATCAAAAAGTTTTCTGTGCCCGTGACAGTCACCATGTCTGTCGCAATGCGTGCGCCTATTAAGCGTGTCCGTGCGTTGGCCAAACTCGCCACCATGTAACCGTGCTCAACCACGATCTTCGCGCCCATGGCCTGCAAACCTTTGATGTGTTGATCGACTGGCCGTGAACCAATGGCACATCCACCTGGCAATGAGACGCGAGCATGACCAAAACGCGCCAACAAGGGGCCAAGCGCCAACACAGAAGCGCGCATGGTTTTCACCATCTCGTAGGGCGCTTCGGGCTTGTTCAGCGCACTCGCATTCAATGTCACACTGCCATCTTCTGCATGCAGGCAAGTCACACCCATGTTGCGAATGAGTTTCAGCATGGTGCTGACATCTTGCAACTTGGGCACATTGCGAAGCACAACGTCCTGGTCGGTTAACAAGGCTGCGCAAAGTTCGGGCAAGGCGGCATTTTTTGCGCCTGAAATTTCGATCTCGCCATTCAAAGAATGACCGCCACGAATGATGAGTTTGTCCATTTTTTTAGTTTGAGTAGCTGGATGAGCGTGCTGGTTTTTTGCCTGTTGATCAGGCTTGCGCTTTGGCCCATTCAGCAGGCGTGAAAGTTTTCATCGACAAGGCGTGCACCTCATCGTTTTGCATTTTGTTGCCTAAGGTGGCATAGACTTTTTGGTGGCGTGTAATGAGGCGCAAGCCCTCAAACTGGTTGGATACCACCACAGCTTGCCAATGGCGGCCATCGCCGTCGACGGTGAGGTGGTCGCACGCAAGGCCAGCGGCAATCATGGTTTGGATTTGTTCTGCAGTCATTGGGTTTGGTGCTTAAAAAATGAAGTCAAGCTCTGATTTTGTAGCCAGATTTCAGCAGTTGGATGGCCAAAGTACTCACACCCAACATGGCCACAGAAACAACCGACAAACTGGTCCAAGGCGAGACATCGCTTTGACCAAAAAAGCCGTATCTGAAACCATCAATCATGTAAAAGAAGGGGTTTAAGTGACTCAAGCCCTGCCAAAACGGCGGCAAAGAGTGAATGGAGTAAAAAACGCCCGACAAGAAGGTCATGGGCATGATCACAAAACTTTGAAAAGCAGCCATTTGGTCAAATTTTTCGGACCAAAGACCTGCCACTAAACCCAAAGCACCCAATAGGCCGGCACACAATACGGCAAACACCAAAATCCAAACGGGTGCATGGTACTGCAAGGGTGCAAACCACACTGTGACGGCAAAAACACCAAAGCCAACGGCCAGGCCGCGCATCATAGAAGAGCCCACATAGGCCACGTACCAGTGCCAGTGCGACAAGGGTGTGAGCAGCAAGAACACAATGTTGCCCATGATTTTGCTTTGCACCAAGCTCGATGAACTGTTGGCAAAAGCATTTTGCAAGACGCTCATCATGATCAGGCCGGGCAACAAAAACGCCGTGTAGGGCACGTTGTCATAGACCTTCACATGGTCTTCCAACACATGGCCAAAAATCATCATGTACAAGACGGAGGTCAAAACGGGTGCCGCTATGGTTTGGAAAGCCACCTTCCAAAAGCGCAACACCTCTTTGTACAACAACATGCGCCAGCCGCTCATGATTTTCCCTCGGACATGACATCTAAGAAAACATCTTCCAAATCGGCCTTGCGAATTTCAACGTCCTCTGCAACCAAACCGGCTTGGCGAACAGCCGCCAAGTAGCTTTCAATCTCAACCGCATCGTGCGCTGGAAACTGAACGATGCGACCCGTGATGCGCGCTTTGACTGCCAGATCAGCGGGTAATTGACCATCAATTTTGAAACGCAGCACATTGCTGGAGGCCGATTTCAACAACTCAGAAGTGCTGGCCAAAGCCAATACCCGCCCTTGTTTCAGCATGGCCAAGCGGCCACAAAGCGCTTCGGCTTCTTCCAAATAGTGGGTGGTGAGCAAAACTGTACGACCTTCTCGGTTTAACTTGGCAATGAATTGCCACAGCGTTTGTCTTAGTTCAACATCCACGCCTGCCGTCGGTTCGTCCAGCACAATGACGCGTGGTTTGTGAACCAAGGCCTGCGCCACCAAGACGCGCCGTTTCATGCCGCCAGAGAGTTGCCGCATGTTGGAGTTGGCTTTGTCCAACAGGCCCAAGTTGTCCAGCAACTCGTCAATCCAAGCATCATTTTTGGTAACGCCAAAATACCCCGATTGAAAACGCAAAGCTTCGCGAACGGTGAAGAAGGGGTCGAACACCAATTCTTGGGGCACCACACCCAGCATGCGCCGCGTTTGAGCGTAATCTAGATGGACGTCCTTGCCATGCACCATGACGCGACCCTCGGTAGCCTTGTTCAGACCCGCAAGAATGCTAATGAGTGTGGTTTTGCCTGCGCCATTAGGGCCAAGCAGACCAAAAAACTCACCCTCAGCAATGTCAAAGCTCACCTGATTGAGTGCTGTGAACGGCTGGCTGCCAGTATTTTTGGCAGGGTAAGTTTTGGAGACGGATTGAAAAGAGATGGCGGGCATGAGCCCCTTATTTTACGTTCATGCGCTTTCGACCAAGAGCTCAGACACCCCATAAAGCAGGGCCAATTCGCGTAATTTGGCTGGGAATTGCTTGAATTTCAAAGTTTTTGACAAACTTTCGGCTTCTCTGCGGCATCCCAAGAGCACTGCGAGTGCAGAGGAATCAAAATCAGTCAGCTGTCCGGCTTGTATCTGGACCTCGGAATCGGGGCAATTGCGAATTTGGGACTGCAACTTGGCCAAGCAAGCCGCAGCATTGCTGTGACGCAAATCGGGGGGCAAGGTTAAAAGGGCTGTGGACATGCATGAGACGCGGTTAAGGCCGCGGAACGGAGCGCTAAATTAGGCTTTTTTGGCATTCGATTTATTTCGATCAGACAAACTCTTGATCAAACCATCCACGCCACCCGCATTGATTTCTTTAGAAAATTGTGCGCGGTAGTTTTCAACCAACCAAATGCCCAAGACATTGAGGTCAAAAATTTTCCATCCAGCACCTTCACCAGGCGTTTTTTCAAGGCGATAGTCAAGCTGAATAGGCTCACCTCTGCCTTTGACCTCGGTTTGAACGACCAGATTTTTGTCATCTGTGGCACCGCGCAAAGGTTTGACCTCAATGGACTGATCGCTGATTTGACTGAGTGCGCCAGAATAGGTGCGAATGAGCAACAACTTGAACTCTTCTTGCAAGCGTTCTTGCTGCTCAGGGGTGGCCTTGCGCCAGCCTGGGCCTGTGGCCAGCGCGGTCATGCGGCGGAAATTGACATGCTGCATGAGCTTGGTATCGACCAATTGCATGATCTTGTTGATGTCGCCGCCCTTGATGCTTTTATCGGAACGAACGGCATCCAAAGTTTCATTGGAAATGCGTTTCACGAAAGCATCGGGTGCTTCATCGGCAGCCAAAACGGTGGCTGAACCCAAGCAGAAACCCAATGCCCAAACAACAGGCCATAAATAAGTGAAGAATTTGCGATTCATAGGATGAGATCATAAAGAGCGTTTGACTCTTTAACGCGCGAACTGCATAAAAGTAGATTAGACCACCAAGTTCAATTCGTTTTTGCCCCAAGGCTGTTAGGGTTTTGGCGTCTGCGGCAAGGGCTCCTGTGTGCCCGTAGTGCTGGGTCGGTTGGGTGCCACCATGGCAGCAGGCTGGTCCGGATCTTCAAAATCGTCCAACATGGGCGGGTTGCCATCGTAAATGTCATTCAAACGCTTTTGCAAATAGGCATCCCGAGTGAAAGTGTAGGGATCTAAAGAAGCTTGTTTGACAGCGTCGGACAAGGACAAATAGCGCTCCCGCTTGTCGGTCAAGCGCAACAATGTCAGCGTGTTTTTAGCCGCTGTGTCTTTCAGTTGTTGGTTCACGTCTGTTTTGTTGTCGATGTACAGGCCAAAGCTGTCGCGAACGGTGGAGGGCCCAAAGAAAGGCAAGACCACATAGGGGCCCGAGGAAACACCCCAAAAAGCCAAGGTTTGACCGAAGTCCTCTTTGTGTTTGTCAATCTTCAATTCGGTGGCCCAATCAATGATGCCGCCCAGCCCCAGCGTGGTGTTGATGCCCACACGCATGGCACTTTTAGCGGCCGCTTGGAGTTTCAGTTGCGCCAAGCTGTTGAAGAACGACATGACGTCGCTTTGATTGCTGAAAAAATTACCAATGCCTTTGCGGACTACTGTTGGCAAAACTTGGCCATAAATCACCGCAACCGGTCTGAGCACCACATCATCGGCTATGTCGTTGAAGGCCGTGACTTTTCGGTTCAAAGGTTCCAGGGGATCTGTTGGATCTGGGCCTTTGAGTGAGGCGCACCCTTGCAACAGCAAGCTTGCCGCAATGAGTAAACCAAGGCGCACGCGCCACCAAAATTTCATTACTTGCTTCCCGATGAAGGTGCGGCAGGATCTGCCGCTTTGCTGTACAAAAATTGGCTGATTAAATTTTCTAAGACGACAGCCGATTGGGTGGAGCCGATGTTGTCGCCCGCCGCCAGGTTCTTTTCATCGGCGCCGGCCACAATGCCCACGTACTGCTCGCCTAACAAACCACTGGTCAGAATTTTCAAAGAACTGTCTTGAGGAAAAGCGTACTGGTTTTGCAAAGCCAAACTGACTTTGGCTTGAAAGCTTTCGCCGTCAAATTGAATGCTGTCAACACGGCCCACCACCACACCCGCACTCTTGACGGCTGCACCTTTTTTAAGGCCGCCGATGTTGTCAAACTTAGCGGTTACGGTGTAATTTTTGGACCAACTGTATTGCAACAAATTGGCCGACTTAAGCGCCAGAAAAAGCACTGCCGCCAAGCCAATCAACACAAACAATCCTACCCACACATCATTTTTTGAACGTTGCATCACGTCCTCCTTAAATGCTGAACATCATCACAGTGAGGATGAAGTCCAGTCCTAAAACAGACAACGAAGAGATCACCACGCTTCGGGTGGTCGCAGACGCCACGCCATCAGGTGTCGGCTGAGCCACATAGCCTTGCAGCAACGCAATGAAGGTGACAGCCACGCCAAACACCAAACTTTTGATCATGCCGTTACCGACATCTTTGAACACATCGACACCGCTTTGCATTTGACTCCAAAATGCGCTCTCATCAACGCCAATCAGCAGCACACCCACCACATAACCACCCAAAATACCGACGGCACTGAAAACGGCTGTAAGAAGAGGCAACGCAATGATGCCACCCCACAAACGTGGCGCCAAAATTCGCAGTTTTGGATCAACCGCCATCATTTCCAAAGCCGTCAATTGCTCGCCTGCACGCATCAAACCAATTTCTGCCGTAATAGAGGCACCCGCTCGCCCTGCAAACAACAGCGCCGCCACCACAGGGCCCAGTTCACGCACCAAACTCAGCGCCACCAACAAGCCGAGTGCATCGGCCGCGCCATAGCGCTGCAAAGTGTAGTAGCCCTGCAAGCCCAAAACAAATCCGACAAACAAGCCGGAAACGGTAATGATGGCCAAGGAGTAGTTGCCCAAGAAATGCACTTGATCGCGAACCAGCCCAAAGCGCTTCAAACAAGCGCCCGACATCATGGCCAATTGACCCAATAAACGCGCGCCATAACCCCAATCCGCCATTTTCTGACGGACGGCGTAGCCAAGTTCAGAAGGGTGCAAAAAGTTCATCTTGCTATGCGGCTGAAATCTTCAGCGATGGATCTGGCGGGGTAATGGAAATGGACAGGGCCATCGCTGAGGCCATTCACAAATTGGTGAATAAGGGGGTCAGAAGTTTGCCTGAGTGCCTCGGGAGTGCCTTGCGCTGCCACTTTGCCATTGGCCAAGACCACCACATGGTCTGCAATTTGAAATGTTTCGTTGACATCGTGCGACACCACCACACTGGTAATGCCCAAGCTGTCGTTCAACTTGCGAATGAGTCGTGCCGCCGTACCTAAGGAAATGGGGTCAAGCCCAGCAAAGGGTTCGTCGTACATCATGAGATCGGGATCTAAAGCAATGGCACGGGCCAATGCAACACGTCGGCCCATACCGCCTGAAATTTCGGAAGGCTTTAAATCTCTGGCCCCGCGCAAGCCCACCGCATCGAGCTTCATCAAAACAATGTCGCGCACCATGGACTCAGACATTTTCGTATGTTCTCTTAACGGAAACGCCACGTTGTCAAACACACTCATGTCGGTGAACAAAGCGCCAAACTGAAACAACATGCCCATGCGCCTGCGTGCTGCATAAAGTTGTTCCGTGTTCATTTGGCCAACATCAGAGCCATCGAATGTGAGTTGGCCGTTTTGGGCACGGTATTGGCCACCCATTAAACGCAAGACAGTGGTCTTGCCACCGCCAGAGACACCCATCAGGGCCGTGACTTTGCCGCGCGGTATGCCAAACGACAGGTCGTTCAAAATGACGCGGTCCCCGTAGCCGAAGCTGAGGTTTTTCAATTCGACCAGAAGTGGAGAGTTGGGCAATGTCATGTGAGAAAAAACAAAAGCCGGGATCGCCGGCTTTTGAAGGGTATGGCGTTCAGGTAAAGCGCGTGTGTCTCTTTAAAAATTCACGCGCCAACCTGTCTGCAGACATTTTAACGGGGTAAGTCACTGCTTCCCATTAAGAATTCATCCACCGCACGGGCAGCTTGTCGGCCTTCACGGATGGCCCAAACCACCAAGGATTGGCCACGGCGCATGTCGCCCGCTGCAAAAACCTTGGCTACATTGGTGGCATAACCGCCTGTGAACTCGGTGCTGGCCTTGGCATTGCCGCGGTTATCTTTGTCCACACCAAAGGCGTCCAAGATGGTGGTGACCGGGTTGACAAAGCCCATGGCCAAGAAAACCATGTCAGCAGGGTAAGTTTTTTCGGTGCCCGGCAGATTGACCAATTTGCCGTCTTTGAATTCAATTTCGACGGTTTTCAAACCTGTGACTTTGCCTTTTTCGCCCACGAATTCTTGGGTGGAAATAGCGAATTCGCGGGTGCAACCCTCTTCATGGCTGGAACTGGTGCGCATCTTCAGGGGCCAGTAGGGCCATGTCAATGGGCGGTTTTCTTCTTCGGGCGGCTGCGGCATCACCTCAAACTGCGTCACGCTTTTGGCGCCATGGCGGTTGGAAGTACCCACACAATCGCTGCCGGTGTCGCCGCCACCAATCACGATGACGTGTTTACCGTCGGCGCGCAATTGGTCTTTGAGCTTGTCACCAGCGTTGACTTTGTTTTGCTGTGGCAAGAACTCCATGGCAAAGTGAATGCCCGACAAATCACGGCCAGGCACATTCAAGTCCCGCGATTGCTCAGAGCCACCGGCCAACAACACGGCGTCAAACTCTTTCTGGAGTTGCTCTGGGCTGATGGTTTCTTTGGACCAGTTGGTCACTTTGGAGCCTTCTGGCAAATGGCCCACCATGACACCGGTTTTCAGGGTCACGCCCTCGGCCACCAACTGCTCTGCGCGGCGGTCGATGTGCGATTTTTCCATTTTGAAATCAGGGATGCCATAACGCAGCAAGCCGCCAATGCGGTCGTTCTTTTCGAACAAAGTGACGTCGTGACCGGCGCGCGCCAATTGCTGGGCAGCCGCCATGCCGGCAGGGCCAGAGCCCACCACGGCCACTTTTTTGCCTGTTTTGTGCGTGGCAGGACGGGGCTTGACCCAGCCCTCTTGCCAAGCACGGTCAATGATGGCGTGCTCAATCGACTTGATGCCCACAGCATCGTCGGCCACATTCAAAGTGCAAGCGGCTTCGCAAGGTGCAGGGCAAATGCGGCCCGTAAACTCTGGAAAGTTGTTGGTGCTGTGCAGCACTTCAATGGCATTTTTCCAATCGCCCTGAAACACCAATTCGTTGAAATCCGGAATGATGTTATTAACGGGGCAGCCGCTGTTGCAAAACGGTGTGCCGCAGTCCATGCACCGAGCGCTTTGCGCTTTGGCTTGCGAATCGTCCAAACCGATGACGAATTCTTTGTAGTTCTTGACACGCTCGCTCACGGGCTTGTAGCCCTCTTCGAGTCGCTCAAATTCCATGAAACCAGTGATTTTTCCCATGATCAATCCTTGTTATTTCTGTGTGCTCAGTTAGCGCGTATTTGAAGATTAGCTGGCCGCCACAGTGTCTGTGGGCTTGGCTTTGGCGCTGATGTCGGTTTTGGCGGCTTCTTTGCGTGCGTTGATTTCACCCAAGGCGCGCTTGTATTCGTTCGGGAACACTTTCACAAACTTCAAGCGAGCTTGCGCCCAGTTGTCCATCAACTCACGTGCGCGTTGGCTGCCGGTCCACTTGTGGTGGTCTTCGAGCAATTTGCGCAATTGTGGTTCGTCGGCTTGATCACGGTGCCATACATTGCGGTCCACCGCTGCCTCTTGCTCAGCTACTGTCAGTACTTTTTCCATGCTGACCATGGCAGTGTTGCAGCGTGATGCAAATTGGCCGTCTTCGTCGTACACATAGGCAATGCCGCCGCTCATACCGGCTGCAAAGTTGCGACCTGTTTTGCCCAACACAGCCACCGTACCACCGGTCATGTATTCACAACCGTGGTCGCCCGTGCCTTCGACCACTGCAGTAGCGCCCGACAAACGAACAGCAAAACGTTCGCCGCCCACACCTGCGAAGAAGGCTTCACCGGTGGTGGCGCCGTACATCACGGTGTTGCCCACAATGATATTTTGACTGGCCACGCCGCGGAACTCAAGGCTTGGACGAACCACAATGCGGCCGCCCGACAAACCTTTGCCGGTGTAATCGTTGGCTTCACCGATGAGGTACAAGGTAATGCCCTTGGCCACAAACGCGCCAAAAGATTGACCGCCAGTGCCTTCAAGTTGAATGCGAATGGTGTCGTCTGGCAAACCTTCTGGATGCACTTTGGTCACAGCGCCTGAAAGCATGGCGCCCACAGATCGATTCACGTTGCGCGCCACTTCCATGAACTGCACCTTCTCACCTTTGTCAATGGCGGCACGGCTCTTGGCAATCAAGATGTTGTCCAAAGCTTTGTCCAAGCCATGGTCTTGAACATCGATATGGCGACGGGGCACGTCGGCGGGCACATCGGGCACAGCCAACAAACGGCTGAAATCGAGGCCACTTGATTTCCAGTGCTCAATGCCTTTGCGAGTGTCGAGCAAGTCGGCACGGCCGATCATGTCGTCAAACTTTTTGATACCCAACTGCGCCATGATTTGACGCACTTCTTCGGCGATGAAGAAGAAATAATTCACCACGTGCTCTGGCTTGCCAGAAAACTTTTTGCGCAAGCTAGGATCTTGCGTAGCCACGCCCACAGGGCAAGTGTTCAGGTGGCATTTGCGCATCATGATGCAGCCTTCCACCACCAGCGGTGCGGTGGCAAAGCCAAACTCGTCGGCACCCAGCAGGGCGCCAACGGCAACGTCGCGACCTGTTTTCATTTGACCATCGGCTTGCACTCGGATACGACCGCGCAAACGGTTGAGCACCAGAGTTTGCTGCGTTTCAGCCAGGCCAATTTCCCAAGGGCTGCCAGCGTGCTTGATAGAAGACCAAGGCGATGCGCCGGTGCCGCCATCGTGACCGGCAATCACCACGTGATCGCTCTTGCACTTGGCCACGCCTGCGGCAATGGTGCCCACACCAATTTCAGACACCAATTTGACACTGATGTCGCTGTGCGGCGCCACGTTTTTCAAGTCGTGAATCAGCTGCGCCAAATCTTCAATCGAGTAGATGTCGTGGTGCGGCGGCGGAGAAATCAAACCCACACCAGGCACCGAGTGACGCAACTTGCCGATGTACTCGGACACTTTGCCGCCAGGCAATTGGCCGCCCTCGCCAGGCTTGGCACCTTGCGCCATCTTGATCTGAATTTGATCGGCACTGTGCAGGTATTCGGCTGTGACACCAAAGCGGCCGGAAGCCACTTGCTTGATCTTGGAGCGCAGTGAATCGCCGGCCTCGAGTGGCATGTCAACTTCTACTTCTTTGTCGCCAATGACGCTCTTCAAAGTCTCGCCCTTTTTAATCGGGATACCCTTGAGTTCGTTGCGATAGCGCGCAGAGTCTTCACCGCCTTCACCGGTGTTGCTTTTGCCGCCAATGCGGTTCATGGCCACAGCCAATGTAGCGTGTGCTTCTGTGGAGATGGAGCCCAAAGACATGGCACCTGTCGCAAAGCGTTTGACGATTTCGCTGGCGGGTTCTACTTCATCAATCGAAATGGCTTTAGCTGGATCGATCTTGAATTCGAACAAACCGCGCAGTGTCATTTGACGCTTGGTTTGGTCGTTGATGATTTGTGCGTATTCTTTGTACGTGGTCCAGTTGTTGGCACGGGTGCTGTGCTGCAACTTGGCAATGGCATCGGGCGTCCACATGTGCTCTTCACCACGTGCGCGCCATGCGTATTCACCGCCGGCATCGAGCATGGAGGCCAACACAGGGTCGTTGCCAAATGCTGCTTTGTGCATGCGCAAAGTTTCTTCTGCAATTTCAAAAATGCCGATACCTTGAACACGGGTGGGCGTGCCGGTGAAATACTTGTTCACAGTTTCCGTGTTGATGCCGATGGCTTCAAACAACTGCGCACCGCAATATGACATGTAGGTGCTCACGCCCATCTTCGACATGATCTTGGACAGGCCTTTGCCCACCGCCTTCACATAGTTGTAAATGGCTTTGTCGGCCGACAAATCACCTGGCAACTCTTTGTGCAAAGCCTGCAATGTTTCCATGGCCAGATAGGGGTGAACAGCTTCTGCGCCGTAACCTGCCAACACGGCAAAGTGATGCACTTCGCGGGCTGTACCCGTTTCAACCACCAAGCCGGCAGTGGTGCGCAAACCTTCGCGCACCAAATGCTGGTGAATGGCCGACAGCGCCAGCAAAGCGGGAATGGCCACTTGCGTGGGCGATACACCGCGGTCGCTGATGATCAAAATGTTGTGGCCGCCTTTGATGGCGTCGACCGCTTCAGCGCAAAGTGATGCTAACTTGGCTTCGACACCTTCGCTGCCCCAAGCTGCTGGATAAGTGATGTCCAGCATGGCGCTTTTGAACTTGCCCTGCGTCGAAAGTTCAATATTGCGCAACTTGGCCATGTCTGAAAAGTCGAGCACAGGCTGGCTCACTTCCAAGCGCATCGGTGGGTTCACTTGGTTGATGTCAAGCAAGTTGGGCTTGGGGCCAATGAAGGACACCAAGGACATCACGATGGCTTCGCGAATGGGGTCGATGGGCGGGTTGGTGACCTGCGCAAACAACTGCTTGAAGTAGTTGTACAGCGGTTTGTTTTTGTTGGACAAAACAGCCAAGGGGCTGTCGTTGCCCATGGAGCCCAAGGCTTCTTCACCGGCTTGCGCCATGGGAGCTAACAAGAACTTGATGTCTTCTTGGGTGGTGCCAAAAGCTTGTTGCAAGTCGAGCAATGTTTGGTTGGACGCAGGCGCTGTGGCTGTGGACTCTTTCACGTCATCCAATTTGATGCGCAAGTTTTCAATCCACTGCTTGTAGGGTTTGCTGCTGGCCAGGTTTGACTTTAGTTCTTCGTCGTCGATCATGCGACCTTGTTCCAAATCAATCAGGAACATCTTGCCGGGTTGCAGGCGCCATTTGCGCACAATTTTGCTTTCTGGAATGGGCAACACGCCGGTCTCTGACCCCATGATCACCATGTCGTCGTCGGTGATGCAATAGCGCGAAGGACGCAAACCATTGCGGTCCAAGGTGGCGCCAATTTGACGGCCATCGGTAAACACAATCGAGGCCGGGCCGTCCCATGGCTCGAGCATGGCGGCATGATATTCATAAAACGCTTTGCGGCGCTCGTCCATGGTGTTGTGGTTTTCCCAGGGCTCGGGAATCATCATCATCACGGCTTGGCTGATGGGGTAGCCGGCCATGGTCAGCAACTCTAAACAGTTGTCAAAAGTGGCCGTATCTGATTGGCCTGCAAAACTGATGGGGTAGAGCTTTTGCAAGTCGTCGCCCAGCACAGGTGAAGACATCACGCCTTCACGCGCCTTCATCCAATTGTAGTTGCCCTTGACGGTGTTGATTTCACCGTTGTGCGCTACGTAGCGATAAGGGTGCGCCAGGGGCCACTCTGGGAAGGTGTTGGTTGAGAAACGTTGGTGCACCAAGCCGAGTGCAGACACACAACGATCATCTTCCAAATCACGGAAGTAGGTGCCAACTTGATCCGCCAACAGCAAGCCTTTGTACACCACCGTACGGCTGGACATGCTGGGAATGTAGTACTCGTTGCTGTGCTTCAAGTGCAGATTTTGAATGGCAGCACTGGCAGTCTTGCGAATGACGTAGAGCTTGCGCTCCAAGGCATCTTGCACAATCACATCGGCACCACGGCCAATGAAAATCTGCTTGAGCACAGGTTCTTTTTCGCGCACCGTGGGTGACATCGGCATGTCGCGGTTCACTGGCACATCGCGCCAGCCCAACAACACCTGACCTTCGGCTTTGACAGCGCGCTCAAGTTCTTGTTCGCAAGCCATGCGGGAGGCATGTTCCTTCGGCAAAAACACCATGCCCACGCCATACTCACCTTGCGAAGGCAATGTCACACCTTGCTTGGCCATCTCTTCACGGTAGAGCGCATCAGGCAACTGAATCAAGATGCCTGCGCCATCGCCCATCAACTTGTCTGCACCCACCGCACCCCGATGGTCCAAGTTTTCAAGAATCTTCAGTGCTTGCGTGACGATGGCATGCGTTTTGGCGCCTTTGATATGGGCCACAAAGCCCACACCACAAGCGTCGTGCTCTTGAGAAGGGTCATACAGACCGGTTTGTTGCAAAGCTAATTTTTCGGCAGCCGAAGTCATGGCGCACTCCTAGATATATTTCGCGGGAATAAGAGCATATTGCATCGCACCCAAAATGCCAAGAAAATTAATTGGGGTCAGATCAACATTAATTTGATCTATTTTGAAAAATCAATTAATTGGGGACAGATCAAAATAGGCTTAAAAATAATTACTAAGTATCTATTTTGACTCAAATTCAGGGATTTTTGAAAGGCCTGCCAGACTTTTGCGGCAGGATTTGACGCTGGGTGCTTTTTTCCAATGCCCTTAAAAAGTCAGGGCGCCCCACCACACGCCCCTTCAGGGCCGACTCGGTCAGGGCTTTTTGAGTGGCCGCAGACAAACCCCCAGCCACAAATTCGGCGTATGCCGCCTCCCTGGCAAAGGGCGTATTGCCCAAGCCCCAATAAAGAGCGTGTGGCGTGACCAGTTTGTCGATATTTTGACCTGCCAGGTGTTTGTAGCTCGACCAGCTAAAGGCCTCGGCCGATTCGGCCACCCCTGCCCTGACTGGGTTCAAGTCAATGTAGGCCATGCACGTGAGGAGATAGGCTTCAGAATCAATCAGCGAGGATTTGTAGCGCCCTTCCCAAAGTGTGCCGCTTCTGTTGTGGCGCTTGTTGAAGTAGCGCACATAACTCCGCCCCACCGATTGCATCATCAAAGACATCGCCTCATCACTGGGCGGTGTCAGCAACATGTGAAAGTGATTGTCGAGCAACACGTAGGCGTTGACAGCCACTTTGTGACGCTGTGACTCTTCTAGCCACAGGCTGTAAAGCATTCTTCGATCGGTCTCGTCAAGTACGATGGGCTGGCGATTGTTACCCCGCTGAATCACATGATGCGGGTAACCTGGAAGGGCTAAACGGGGTTGGCGGGCCATGCCTGAATGCTAACCCGAAAGAAATTAATGTTGATCTGACCCCATTAAGGGTAACGCAAAGCAAGGGATTGCTGAAGGCCGAATTCGGTCAGGAGGGACTGGAGGTGGTCGGCAGCACCTTGTTTAGGGCGGCCGGTGTAGTGGGCCAGGATGAGTTCGTTTTTCATGCTGTGTTCCCAGCCTACCAGTTCGGTGACGGTGACGGCATAGCCTTTTGACTCTAGGTAAAGGCAGCGCAATACGTTGGTGAGTTGGCTGCCAATTTCGCGCGTGTGCAGCGGATGGCGCCAGAGTTCGGCCAAGGGAGTACGCGATAAATTGAGGACCTTGTTTTGACGCAATTGAGCGGCCACTTCGGCTTGGCAACAGGGCACCAAGACCATGGCGCGGGCTTTTTTCAGGAGTCCAAAAGCAATGGCGTCGTCGGTGGCGGTGTCGCAGGCATGCAGCGCCGTCACCACATCGATGTGCGATGGCATGAGGTCAGACTGCGATGACTCGGCCACCGAGGTGTTCAAAAAGACCATACGCTGAAAGTCCAAGCGCTTTGCCAGTGCGCGTGAGGCTTCGACCAATTCAGAACGCGTTTCAATGCCGTAAATATGGCCTTGCGACAACTGCTTGAAAAACAAATCGTAGACGATGAAACCCAAATACGATTTGCCAGCACCGTGGTCTGCAAGCGACAAGCCCTTGGGCAGCAAGTCGTCATGAGCCAGCTGAGAGACAGACAACTTCAAGGCCTTGGCTGCATCTTCTTCAGACAGCTGTTTCAAAATCTTTTCAATGAACTGAAACAGATGAAGCACCTGCTTCAATTTGCGACGTGAGTCTTGATTGAGCTTGCCCTCACGCGTGAGGATGTGCAACTCTTTGAGCAATTCAATAGATTGCCCTGGCCGCAAATCTAAATCCAATGGCTTGGGTTCTGTCGATTTCGAATTAACTGGATTTTTTTTCATCAGACTCATTCTGCGGCAAAGTAGGCCCCACTTCCAAGGCTTTCCATCCCGCCAAACCCAATTGGTTCAGGGTGACCATATTGACTTCAAAAATAGCTTCCGCCTCAGGAAACACGGCCACTGCTCGGTCAATGCTGGCCTCCCGAATCAAATGCAAAGTGGGGTAAGGCGATCGGTTGGTGAAATTGGTGATGTCGTTTTCTTCGGTACCCGCAAATTGGTAGTGCGGATGAAAACTGGCAATTTGAATGTCGCCCTCTAAATCAAGTGACAACAAACAATCTTCCGCCACATTTAAAAATTCGTTGTAATCGTAAAAATCTTGTAATAAGTTTTGAATCACCAACAAGGTGGTGTCGCGCACAGATGCATCTAGCGCCACGAGATCATTTAACGCTTGCAGCAAGTCATCGCGCAAAGCTTCCAATGTGACGGCCGAACTGACTGTGCAATGCACTTGGCCCTTCACATAAACCGATTTGGCAAAGGGACATAAATTCAAACCAATGACCGCTTTTTCTAACCAGCGCAATGTATCTTGCACCATCAGATTTTCTGGCGTAGCTTTCAAAGAGGTGGTATCCAAGGACATTGAAAATGTTGTTTGAGATTTCATGAAGCCACGCTTTGTTGACTCAAAGTTCGTGTAATCAACAGGGACAGCAAACCGCCTAAAGCACAACACAGCCCTGTCGCTAACCAAGTCCATTGCCAACCACCCACTTGCGACGCTAGCCAAGCCACCAAAGGCGGCCCTGCAAACTGCCCCGCCGCAGAGCCTTGTTGCATCCAACCCACTGTGGTGGACACATTGCGTTCATGCGGCGCCAAGCGAACTGCCAAAGAAAATAAAGTACCCGGAACCAAACCACCACATGCTGAAAAAAGCAACACGCCTGCATAGCGCAAACCTGGCCAGCTTTGGGTGAACTCTGCAAACGCCAAAAAAGCACCAGTTCCCATGGCCAAAAATCCCACGGCTAACAACACGCTGGGATGAACACCCTTTTGCAACAAACGCCCGGAGGCCATGTTGCCCAGCATGTTGACGGCTGCAGCGAATGCCGTCAACGAGCCCAAAGTGGCACCCAACAAACCAGCCTGTGTGTAGATAGATGGCAAGAAACCCACCACCGCCAGCCACTGGCCAGAATACATGGCAAAGCAAAGTGCCACCCACCACGGCCCTGGCGCTGAAAGCGTTTCACGCAATCTTTGGGTCCAAGCCACTGCTTGAACTGAGGAAGCATTGACAGGTTCAGGGCCATAGGAAGTTGAAACATCTGCAGGCACCACACGCCACAAAACAAAGGCCATGGCCCAAGACAAAACAGCAAACAACAGCCACCAAGTACGCCATCCAAACTCAGGCAACCACAAGGGACCTGCCAACAAAGTCAGGGCTGTGCCCGCAGGCATGTAAGCCCCCCAATAGCCCAATAACTTTCGCAAATGGTGTTCGCTGACCAACTTGCGAATAAGCCCGGGTGCGGGCAAAGTGACCCCTAAGAATCCAATACCCTCAACGGCGCGCCACACCATGAGGGACGCAGCGCTTTCTGAGGCAGCGCCCATGGCACTGGCCACACCCAAGATAACCAAGCCCGACAGCATGCTGCGCTTCAGGCCGAAGCCATCGGCAGACAAACCCACAGCAAGGGCTAAGCTCATGCCCGCAAGTTGCACCAAGGACAACAAAAAGCCCGCTTGCATCAAACTCAATCCCAAAGTTTGACTCAATTCTGGCAAAGCAGGTGGCAGTTTTCCAATTTGCAATGCAGCCACCACACCAGAAAATATCACGCAGTAGGCAGCCCCTAAAGACAAAGATTTCTGTGAAACCAAGACCGAACTTGTCATGCAAGCAATCGACGACCCGTCAAGCGTTCGTGCTCTCGCGCAGCGAAGCGATCGGTCATGCCCGCAATGTAGTCAGCCACTGCACGTGGCGTTTCTTTGCGCGCAGCAAAATCAGAGGACATCTCTTGAGGGCTATTAAGGTATGCGTCAAACAACTCGCGCACAACCACTTGGGCTTGGGTCGTGGTCTCCATCACTTGAGGGTGCCGGTACAAATGTTTGGACAAAAATGATTTCATGACTTGCACTTGTTCCGCCATGGGCTCCCCAAATGCCACCAGAGGCCCTGCAAGCCTTGCCTGGTCTGCATGGTGAGGGGCGTGCAACAGTAAAATAGAACGCGTGGTTTCAATGACATCGTAGACCTGATCGCTGAGCATGCGGCGAATGGTTTCGTACAACAATCGTCTTGATTTGGAAGCATCTTTCAAACTTGGATGCTGCTGAAGCGTCAAAGTTTTGTAACGTTCAAACAAAGGCACTTCTGCCATTTGCGACAAACTAAGCAAACCTGAGCGCACCCCATCGTCAATGTCATGCGCGTTGTAGGCAATGGCATCGGCCAAGTTACAAAGTTGTGCTTCCAAACTAGGTTGTGTGCCGTCTAAAAATCGTTTGGCCACACCGCCGGGTTCTTGAGCCTCTATCAACAGCGCATTTCGACGGGCGCAATGTTTCAAAATACCCTCACGCGTTTCGAAGGTGAGGTTCAAGCCATCAAAAGCTGGATAACGTTCTTCCAATTGATCCACCACACGCAGGCTTTGCAAGTTGTGCTCGAACCCACCAAAGGCTTGCATACATTCATTCAGGGCGTCTTGACCTGCATGACCAAAGGGCGTGTGCCCTAAGTCATGGGCCAACGCCACAGCCTCAACCAAATCTTCATTCAGTCCCAATGCACGGGCAATGGACCGTCCAAGCTGAGCGACCTCTAAAGAATGAGTCAGGCGGGTGCGAAATAAATCACCTTCGTGATTTAAAAAAACCTGCGTTTTATAAACCAACCGGCGAAAAGCCGTTGAGTGGACGATGCGGTCTCGATCACGTTGGAAGTCATTGCGAGTTGGAGCGGGCGCTTCCGCATGTCGCCTACCACGCGAGTTTTCAGCAAAGCAGGCGTAAATTTCAAGCACAGCAGCGGTCTATCACAGCACGCACCATGGCTTGTGGTGCTGCACTGACACGGGCCTTGCCTAGGCCGCTCATCAAGACAAATTGAATGTCGCCCGCCACAGATTTTTTATCATGCAGCATGTGTGCAAGGTAGTGACCCGCATTGTCTTGTGCATTTAGCACAGGGCCTTTGATAGGTAAACCAGCGCGCTCAATTAGGTCTGTCAAACGCTTGACAAAAGCAAGATCGATCAAGCCCATGTCGGCCGACAAATGAGCGGCCATGACCATGCCACAACCCACCGCCTCGCCATGCAACCACTGACCAAAGCCGAGGCCGGCTTCAATGGCGTGTCCAAACGTGTGGCCGAAATTCAAGATGGCCCGCAAACCTGACTCTCGCTCATCTTGCCCCACCACAAACGCTTTGATTTCACAGCTGCGCTTCACCGCATGCGCCATGGCCTGGGTATCACAAGCTTTCAAGGCGTCCATGTTGGCCTCAATCCAATCAAAAAATGCCATGTCAGCGATAGGGCCGTATTTGATGATTTCGGCCAGTCCGGCGCTGAGTTCGCGTGCTGGCAAAGTTTTTAAAACACCCAAATCGCACACCACCCGCTGCGGTTGGTAAAACGCGCCAATCATGTTCTTGCCCATGGGGTGATTGATGGCCGTTTTGCCGCCCACCGACGAATCGACTTGTGCCAGCAGCGTTGTGGGCACTTGAACAAAGGGCACGCCGCGCATGAAACTGGCGGCAGCAAAGCCCGCCATATCACCAACGACACCACCGCCCAAAGCGAACAAAACTGTTTTGCGATCGCAAGCACGGCCGAGCAAGGTGTCAAAAATAAGGTTCAGTGTGACCCAATCTTTGTGTGCCTCGCCGTCTGGTAACTGAACACTGTGAATCTGTTTGTAATGGCCCGCCAGCGCCTGCCGCAAGGCGTCTTCGTAAAGCGGTGAGACCGTGGTGTTGGTCACAATCAAGGCGGCAGCAGCTTGGGGCAATTGACCGTAGGTGCCTGCTTGCCCTAATAAATTTTCACCAATCAAAATATCGTAACTTCTGTCCGCCAAATTAATTCGGACAGTTTCAAGGTGCTTGTTCAATGTGTTCATGTTCGGCTTGGGTTGGCGTTTGCAGCATGCGTGTCAAAACCATCGAGGTCTAGTTCTGCAATGATGGTGTTGAGCAATCTGTTGATGCTGGGACGTCCTGTTTCAAAAACAAAATGCGCTGTCTCTCGGTAAAGAGGATCGCGCACATTGAACAAAGCTCTCAATTTTCCTTGCGGATCGTCGACTTGCAAAAGCGGCCTTTGCATATCGTGCTTCAGTCTTCTGAAAACCTCTTCAGGCGTTGAGCACAAATAAACCACCTTGCCTCGCGTGTGCAAATTTTGCCGATTGAGAGGCCGAAGCACTGCGCCGCCACCTGTTGACAGCACACCGTGGTGGTACTTGCTTAAATCGTCAAGGACGTTTTGCTCAATGTCACGAAAACGCTCTTCACCTTCACGGTCAAAAAACTCTCGAATCGAACATCCTAAACGTTGCTCAATGACACTGTCTGAATCCAAAAAAGGCAAGCCGAGTCGACGCCCCATCTGTCTGCCGATGGTCGTTTTGCCAGATCCCGGGAGGCCAACAAAAATAATGAGCAAAAGTAGAAACTTAAGGAAGGATTGAGGCTCCAAGTGTATTCGAGGGCGCAGGACTTATGTTTTCAGCCAGCACCCTGGGCGTCACAAAAATCAACATTTCCGTTTTTCGTTGCGTTGATTGCTGAGTTTTAAACAGCCAACCCAAGCCGGGCAGGCTTCCAAGCCAGGGCAATTGAGCCACATCGTCCTTGTCGGCCGCCTCCAAAATACCGCCAATGACCACAGTTCCCCCGTTGTCCACCAACACTTGTGTTTTCACATGCTTGGTGTTGATGGCATAGCCTGCCGCTGTGATTTGGCCCACACTGTCTTTGGAAATGTCCAACTCAAGCACAACGGCCCCCTCTGGCGTGATTTGGGGTGTGACTTCCAACTTTAAGTTAGCCTTGCGAAAGGCAACAGACGCGGCGCCATTGCCATTGTTCACTTGGTAGGGTAACTCGGTGCTTTGCTCAATCAGGGCCTTGGTTTGATCGGCTGTGACCACCCTTGGGCTGGCTACCACTTTCCCCTTGCCATCGGCTTCAAGTGCAGAAATTTCGAGGTTTAAAAATTGATTGGCGGCTGCGTTGAAAAGTGAAATGGCGAAACTGGGCGGCGGATAAATGGTTTGGCCGGCTGAACCTGCAGGCAGATTCAAGGAGAAGCCAGGTTGAACACCCCCTGTGCTGCCCAGCGCTTGGCCACTGATTGCCATATTCACGGGCTTGGCATTGGCGGCAAAGGGCGCCGTGAATGGGGCCGCAAAAGCGCCGCCCAAGCGCACACCCAAGGATTTTCCGAACTGCTCTTCAGCTTCGACGATGCGCGCTTCAATCATCACCTGCCGGATCGGCACATCCAAGCGTTTAATGACCTCTTGCATCTGTTTTAAGTAAACTGGCGTGTCTAAAAAGAACAATTGATTGGTTCGCGGTTCAGCCATGACGGTGCCTCGCGCACTGAGCCAATGGTGCCCCGACTTCGCAGCGCCACTGCCTGCCAATTGCAAGCGCTGAACCACATCCAAAGCTTTGGCATATTTCAAAGGAATGGCCAAGGCTTGTAAATTTTCAGGCACTTCTTTTTGAGGCGCAATCCACAAAACGCCAGCTTGCTGGGTGGCCACCAAATTTTTTGACTGTACAACGACCGCCAAGGCTTCACGCCAAGTCATGTCATTCAAGTGCAAGCTGACTGGGCCCGATACACCCTCGGCCACAATCAAATTTTGATTGCCCACTTCAGCAAGCGATTGCAGCAAGGCCTTGACCTCGATGTTTTGAAAACGCCACTTCATCTTTTGCTCCAATTCCGCGGCGCCAAGCGGCGTCATCCAGCATTGAAGCAACACCCAGGCAGCCAACTTGATGGCTTGCAGCCTTGGACGATTCAGCCAACTCATGGCGTGCCCTTTTCCCAAGCTAGCAAAGCTGCAGGCTGACCGAATTCATCTGCCAACCAAAGCCCCTGCACATCCAAAGAAAGCACACGTCGGTTCTCAATGCCGAGATATTGCCCTGGCCTCACCGCAATGATTTGACGGCCCGATTGAAGGAGCGTCCAAAACAATTTGGCTTGAGGTTCAGCCAGCGTTTGACCGGTTCCGACTAGGCGCATTTGTGCGACTGAGTGGTCTGGCAAAACACGCTCATCAACACTGGTGCTTTTAGCTTTAACTCGGCTGGCCGCCTGAAGTTCAACACCCGTGTCTGTGAAAGCGTCTTCGGCGTCCCACAGCAAAATAATTTGTCCTTCTAGCGAATATTCACCCGTTGGCAACAAACGCCAAATTAACTTGGGCCAAACGCCATTTTGAAACAATTGATTCAGTGACCGCCAATAAACGTAGGTAGCCGCTTGAGAACCCTTCAAACTGAAATCTAATGCGCCAGCTTCAAAGCCTTGTTCATCGGGCATAGGGGTGAATTTCATTTGAACGATGTGCAAGTTTTTTGTCTGAGCCAATTGCTGCAAACGATGAATCAAGTGCATTCGAAATACAGAGTTTGGCCAAGCCAAAATCAACTCATCTACTTGAGCTTGGTATTCAAGCAGGGCATGATTTCTTTGCGCATGCGCTAAAGTCAATGCGGTGGAATTTGCCATTTGCAATGACAGCTCTGCCTGCCGCGTCATGTGTGCATTTGCCATGTGCTGCCACTGCAAGCGATAAGATGGCATGAATCCAGCGGCAGTGAGCGCTTGCCAAGCCCCCAAAAGTAACACCATGCTCACACCGCACATCAAAATGGCGCGCCCAAGACGGGCCCAAACACTGCGAAACAGTGTGCGATTGCGCCAATGCAAAGCAGCTAAAGGCCAGGCTTTGGATACCAGCGCCACCGACTTGCGCATGGCAAGGTTTTTAAACTCATGCAGATTCATGGCACAGCCTTAGCAAGCGTTGAATTCGAAGCATGTGCCCAAAGGGTGGCTTGCACTTTGACTTCTACCAAACTGGCCCCACTGTGCAAAGGCTTGCTCATAGCCCTGTGCGCATGAAGAATTTGGGGGGCTGTTTTCCACCGATCGAAAAGGAGCATGTCGCTCATTAGGCTTTGCCACTTTTCAGGGTCTTCGCTCAATCCCTCAAACTCCAGTTTTCCATGCTGCCAGTGCAGGCTGTGCAATTCAGTCATCAGCCCCTTGCGGCCGCCATGGTTTGCCAACAAAATAGCTTGTACTTCGTTCAAATCGTCTTGCTCTTCCTGGCGACGCATTAAGTAATTCACACGTGATTTCAAACGTGCCAATTCAAGTTGAACCTTGGCTGCTTCGGATTCAGAAACCACTTCTGGTTCCTGAATTGATAAAAAACGGGGTAAATTGGAAGTGGCTTGGGCCATTTCTTGTTGCGCATTGATTTCTTCCCAAACAATCAGGGCGGCCACCAACAAGAGTGCAAGTCCAAAAGCCATCATCATTTCAATGTGAAGCTTGCGAAGTTCAAGTTTCGATGAACGCAGCAAATTCAGCATGGCGTGTCCTCTTTGAATAAATTGAAATAGTGGCTTGCAAGCTCGTCTGAACATGGCAATCTGAATGCTTCAGCCATGACCCCTGGCTGCAGCCCCCAAGCCTGCCCCAGCTCATTCATTTGCGATGAACAAGTGATGGCATCGGGTTGGAGGTCTAGCGCATTGAGTTGTGCCACATAAGCCTTGACCAAGCTTTGTGGACATGCCCTGTAATTTGCTAACCAATGGCCCTCCAAGCTTGAATGAACTTCAAAGTCCATGGCCAACTCGGCCACTGGCAATTGAAGTGCGTTAGCAGCCTCCAACCAACATTCAGCCGCAATGTCCTCTGGCCCCCAATGCACTTGGCAATGAAAATCACCCGCCCAAATTTCAGGGGAGTGAAGCATGAGAATGGTCGAATGGGGCAAGGCTTGCAGACAATCTGCCCTCAAATGAGACATGAGCGTTGCCAAATCCTCAGCCCTTCGGTACAAAACCGCAGCTTGTTGAACAGCCAAAGCGGCCCAAACCTTGACAGTGCTTGAATTTGAATTGACGGGGCTGACTGCGCAGGTGGCAGTAAACGCATTCAAGGGGATGAAAATAGGGCTGACGACAAACCGCAAAGAGGCGGCTGGCATGCGTGAGGGAAGGGACAGCACAGATTCACTTTCACAGAGATTGAACAGTGCTTTGATTGGACCTGCCCAGTGCACTCGAAAGGACTACAATTCCTCTCAATCCAGTTGCTTTCTGCAACGTTCAAATTTCGCCATCTGCCCGGCAGTTTTGAAAATGCGGTCAGCGCTTATTTCCGCTTAAGACATGTCCAAAAAATCCAAATCAAAATCTTCTCAGCAAAGCGACTTGATTGAAGCGCCAAGATTGCACTGGGCCTTGCGCATTTGTCTTTGGGCAGTCGGGCTTGTCTTGGCAGGTTTTTTGTCCTTGTTGATGGTGGTGGGTGTGGCCATGGTGATGGCCTATCCCCAATTGCCCGACACCTCTGATCTGGCCGAATACCGCCCCAAGTTACCTTTGCGCATTTACACGGCAGACGGGGCCTTGATGGGCGAGTTTGGCGAAGAGCGTCGCAACCTCACCCCCATCAGAGAAATTCCGCAGGTCATGAAAGACGCTGTGCTGTCAATCGAGGATTCGCGCTTTTACCAACACGGTGGGCTGGACTATTTGGGCCTTATCAGGGCGGGCATTGCCAACTTGAGCAAGCGCAAAAGCCAAGGCGCATCGACCATCACCATGCAAGTGGCACGCAATGTTTATTTGTCGACCGAGAAAACATACACCCGCAAAATTTATGAAATTTTGCTGACCTTCAAGCTTGAACATTTGCTCACCAAAGATCAAATTCTCGAGATCTACATGAACCAAATTTTCCTAGGCAACAGGGCCTATGGGTTTGCATCAGCCGCAGAAACTTATTTCGGTAAATCACTCAAAGACATCACCATTGCAGAAGCTGCCATGCTGGCCGGCTTGCCCAAGGCACCCTCGGCTTACAACCCCATCAGCAACCCAAAGCGTGCACGTTCAAGGCAGTTGTACATCATCGAGCGGATGGAAGAAAACAACTACATCACCGCCAAACAGGCCTTGGAAGCCAAGGCCGAACCCCTGCGCATCCGACCCAACAACGACAAAAATCGAATTCACGCAGAGTACGTGGCTGAGACAGTGCGTCAGATGATGTTTGCTCAGTATGGCCAAGAGACTTACACAAGGGGCCTGAACGTTTACACCACACTGCAATCGTCAGAACAAAATGCGGCCTATCAGGCCTTGCGTCAAGGCATCATGGACTTTGAGCGCCGACAGGTTTACCGCGGCCCCGAAAAATTCATTGAGTTGCCCACCAAACCGAAGGAAATGGAAGACGCCATCGATGAAGTGCTAGACGATCACCCCGACAATGGCGACATCATGTCGGCCGTGGTGTTGGAAGCCAGTCCCAAGAAAATTGTGGCCATTCGCCAAAATGCAGAGCAGCTTGAAATAACAGGCGACGGATTGAAGCCCGCCCAGTCTGGCCTTTCTGACAAAGCGGGCCCGAACATCAAAATCAAACGTGGCGCTGTGATACGGGTGGTGCAAACACCCAAAGGTACTTGGGAAATTACCCAACTGCCCGAAGTTGAAGGTGCCTTTGTGGCCATCAGCCCACAAGACGGTTCGGTCAGAGCCTTGGTCGGCGGATTCGATTTTGCCAAGAACAAATTCAACCACGTCATTCAAGCATGGCGTCAACCTGGCTCTAGCTTCAAGCCCTTCATTTATTCAGCTGCTTTGGAAAAAGGCTTCACCCCTTCAACAGTGATCAATGATGCACCTTTGTTTTTTGATGCGGGCGTCACGGGCGGTCAACCTTGGGAGCCTAAAAATTACGACGGCACCTTCGAAGGTCCTATGACACTTCGCAAAGGTTTGGCCAAGTCTAAGAACATGATCTCCATTCGCATTTTGCAAGCTGTGGGCACCCGCAATTCCCAAGAATGGGTGACCAAATTTGGTTTTGACGAAGACAAACACCCTGCCTACCTGACCATGGCTTTGGGCGCTGGTTCAGTCACCCCCATGCAAATGGCCACGGGCTATTCTGTGTTTGCCAATGGCGGCATGCGCGTTCAACCGCACATGATCACGCGGGTCACCGATCACAAGGGAAAAATCTTGGTCGACAGTCCGCCGCAAATGGTCAACGAAGCCAATCGTGCCATCACGCCCCGCAATGCGTTTGTCATGACCAGTTTGCTGCAAGAGGTCACTCGCTCAGGTACGGCGGCCAAAGCCCGCGTCGCTTTAAAGCGTGACGACATTTACGGCAAAACCGGCACCACCAACGACTCCATGGACGCTTGGTTTGCCGGCTATCACCGCAATTTAGCAGCCGTGGTTTGGATTGGCTACGACACACCGCGCAAATTGGGCGATCGTGAAACAGGCGGCGGCTTGAGTTTGCCCGTTTGGATCAGTTTCATGGAGTCTGCCTTGAAAAACATGCCCATCATGGACGCCATCGCGCCTGAAGGTGTGTTGTTTGTGAATGGCGATTGGTACTTTGAGGAATATGCCAAAGGCAGTGGCGTCACCAGCCTAGGTTTGGGCAACGAAAAAGGCGGCACCCTGCCAGAGCCCGATGAGAAAAAACGGATTCTAGATTTATTCCGTAATTGAGCAAGCCCAGTTAGAAGCTCAATTAGAAACTCAGCGATTGGCCCGACTGCGTTGACCCAAAGCGTGACAGGTTTTCAAAAAACTCTCCCTCACCTTTGGTGTCCTGCCAAGTACCGTCTTTGAATTTGTAGTGATGGCCCCCTGATTTAGCGGCAAGCCACACTTCATGCAAGGGTTTTTGCAAATTCACAATGATTTGGCTGCGGTTGCCAAAAGTGATGGTAATCATGCCGCCCACTCTCTGGTTATCGATATCTGCATCGGTTTCATCGTTGATTCGATCGCAACTGGTCTCAATGCGAGACAAAAGGCGTTCAGCCGTATCCAGAAATTCAAGGTCGGTCATTACAATCCGTGACATGTTCAAAATTTTGAGAATTTTAGTCATTGCCCAAACCCTTGGCGTTTGTGCGGTGGCTTTGACTGCCTGCGGGCAAAAAGGTCCCTTGGTTCATCCCCAAGATCCCTTGTCGGCCGACCGAGCCACTTTACTCCAAACTTTGACGCCTCGTTTTCAAAGCGACGCGCCCCAACCCCAGACACCTTCTGCCACAAAACCATGACCGCTAACACCCTTCCTGGACAGCCTCACATTGCTTACCAAGCCAATGCCTTGTGCATGGAGAACGTGAAGTTGGCCGATGTCGCCGCCCAATTCGGCACGCCGGTCTTTGCTTATTCCAAAGCCGCCATGTTGTCGGCCCTGGCGGCCTACCAACGTGGCTTTGCAGGCCGCAAAGTGCAAATTTGCTATGCCATGAAAGCCAACTCCAATTTGGCTGTGCTGCAGGTCTTTGCCAAAGCCGGTTGTGGTTTTGACATTGTGTCGGGCGGTGAGTTGGCCCGCGTTTTGGCAGCAGGTGGTGCACCCGAGAAAATCATTTTTTCGGGTGTTGGCAAAACACGCGCAGAGATGAAAAAAGCACTCGAGCTTGGCATTGCTTGCTTCAATGTAGAAAGCGAAGCAGAGCTGGAAGTGCTCAACGATGTTGCTTTGTCGCTGGGTCAAAAAGCACCCGTGAGTTTGCGCGTCAACCCCAACGTCGACCCCAAGACACACCCCTACATTTCGACGGGCCTCAAAGGCAACAAATTTGGCGTTGCGCACGAAAGCGCTGTTCAAACTTACAAGCGCGCTGCTGCTTTGCCAGGCTTGGCCGTGGTGGGCATCGATTGCCACATTGGCTCGCAAATTACAGAAGCCACGCCGTATTTGGACGCCATGGACCGGATTCTTGATTTGGTCACCGACATTGAAGCGGCAGGTATTTCCATTCACCACATTGACTTTGGGGGTGGTTTGGGAATTGACTACAACGGTGATACACCACCCGCCGCCGATGCCTTGTGGCAAAAACTGTTGGCCAAGTTAGATGCGCGTGGTTTTGGCCAGCGGCAACTCATGATTGAACCGGGGCGCTCGTTGGTGGGCAACGCCGGTGTGTGCTTGTCAGATGTGGTGTTCATGAAGCCTGGCGAGCAAAAGAATTTTTGCATCATTGATGCCGCCATGAACGACTTGCCTCGCCCAGCCATGTACCAAGCCTTTCACCAAATTGTGCCCGTTACACCGCGCGCTGGCGCCATGACATTGGTCGATGTGGTCGGCCCTGTGTGTGAAAGTGGCGATTGGATTGGCCGCGATCGCGAACTCAATGTGCAAGCAGGCGACACCTTGGCCGTGCTATCGGCCGGCGCATATTGCATGAGCATGTCAAGCAACTACAACACCCGAGGACGCGCCGCCGAAGTGCTGATTGATGGTGATCAAGTGCATTTGATTCGCAAGCGCGAAACAGCAGCAGATACTTTTCAAGGCGAGCACTTGGTGCCTTGATGGAAGCGGCCTTTGGCCGCCATCAAAGGCGTGCCTGACGCCTACTCTGTGCAGCATGCCAGACTCGCCAGCCCAATAAGACGCCTAAGATTCCGGCGTACACAAAAACTTCTGTGAAGTCCTGTTTGCCAGACCTCATCCAGAAGAAATGCAAAATGGCCAGCACGGCAATGGCGTAGACCAAGCGGTGCAACATGCGCCAGCGCACAGCCCCTAGCATTTTGATGGCCGCATTGAACGAAGTGGCCGCCAACAAACTGAGCATGACAGCCCCTGCAAAACCCACTGCAATGAAGGGCCGCTTCACAATGTCGGCAACGATCTCATCCCACGCCAGGCCCATGTCAAACACGCTGTAACAAAGCGCATGCGTCAGCGCATAAAAAAATGTGAGAACACCTAAATTGCGCCTGAATTTCAACAACTCTGGCAAGTTGAAAATCACGCGCAAAGGCGTGACCAACAAAGTGATGCACAAAAATCTCAGCGTCCAATCGCCTGTCGAACGAATTAAATATTCTGCAGGATTGGGGCCTAAGCTGTCTAAGAAAATGCCACTGCAAAGCCAAGCAAAGGGTATCAAGCAAACCAAAACCAAGCCTAGCTTGGCCATTGGCTTGCGCAATACCTGGCGCAACATCAAAAGTTCTTCGCTAGGTCCATGCCAGAATACAGGGAAGCTACTTGGGCTTCATAGCCATTGAACATGAGGGTCTTGCGCTTTTTATCGAGCAAGCCCCCCTCGCCAATTCGCCGCTCATTGGCCTGGCTCCAACGAGGGTGATCCACCGTGGGGTTCACGTTGGAGAAAAAACCATATTCTTGAGGCGCGGATTTGGCCCAAGAGATCACAGGTTGTTTTTCAACAAAGCGAATTTTCACAATGCTTTTGCCGCTTTTAAATCCGTACTTCCACGGCACAACCAAGCGGACAGGCGCACCATTTTGTTTGGGCAGAACTTCACCGTACATGCCAAATGTGAGCAAGCTTAAAGGGTGCATGGCTTCGTCCATGCGCAAGCCTTCAAGGTAGGGCCAATCGATGTAACCACCGCGCAGGCCCGGCATGGTTTGAGGGTCGGCTTGTGTCACGAATTCAAGGTACTTGGCGCCTGGCAAGGGCTCCACGCGCTTGATCAAATCAGACAATGAGTAACCAATCCAAGGGATGACCATAGACCAACCTTCGACGCAGCGCATGCGGTAAATACGCTCTTGCATGGCGCCCCATTTCATGACATCTTCCAAATTGAAACGGGTGGGTTTTTTCACCAGGCCTTCAACTTCAATGGTCCATGGAGCGGCTTTCAAGGTGTGGGCGTTGCGAGCAGGGTCTGATTTATCGACACCGAATTCGTAAAAATTATTGTAGGTCGTGGCATCTTTGTAAGAAGTGGCCTTCTCAACGGTCATGGCGCCTTGCACGCTTGATTGCGTCGCAGGCAGGGCAGCCAATTTGACCGCGGCGGCACCGCCTTGCGCAAACGCCTCACGTTGCGCCCACGAGCCCATGCCCAGGGCGGCTGCGCCTGCAGACCATTGACGCAGCAGTTGCCGCCGGTTGGCATAAGAGGCCTGCTCGGTGATTTCACTGCTCAGTGGGTGAATGAAGCCGTCTTGTTGGGTGCGAATCAGCATGTCTAACTTTCAAAGAAGATCAACTATTGGAAAACTTCAGCCTTAACCCCGTCTTCGCAAGGGTTAAAGGCTCAAAAAAAATGGACCCTGAAGGCCCATTTTGTACTCACGAGCGTTAACTCTGTGTGTTGCTGTTAACGCAAACCTGCAATGTAGTCTGCAACAGCTTTGATTTCACGGTCGTTCAATTTGGCAGCGACTTGTGTCATTTGCAAATTATTTTTGCGAATGCCGTCACGGAAATAGGTGAGTTGGCTGGTGGTGTAGTCGGCATGCTGTCCTGACAAACGGGGGTATTGCGCAGGCATACCTGAACCATTCGGGCTGTGGCAACCAGAGCAAGCGGCAATTTGACGATCGGCAATACCACCGCGGTAAATCTTTTCACCCAAGGCAACAGACTCTTTTTCTTTGGCGAATCCGGGTTTGGCCGTTTTGCTGGCCACGAAATACGCCACATTGCGCATGTCGGCGTCGCTCAGTTGGGAAGCAAAACCCATCATGACTGCGTTGGCACGTTTGCCTGATTTGTACTCTTGCAACTGCTTGATGATGTATTCAGGGTGCTGCTGCGCCAACTTGGGGTTGGCGGGGGTGCTTGAGTTGCCGTCTGCCATGTGGCAAGCAGCGCAAACGCCACCGACAATCGCTTCGCCTTTGGCCAAGTCTGGCTTTTCAGCCTTGGGCGCAGGGGTAGCGGCAAAAACAGAACCGGCCATGACAGCCGAAGTGAGAACAGCGAAGAAAAATTGAGTCATTGACTTCATGGTCGACATCCGAAATAGTAGGCGCAAAACCATGAGATTCTACAATACCTGCTAGCGCCATCTCTGGCGCCCTTCAAGTTTGAACCGTATGGCCACCGAAAATAGCTCCCCTCCAGCCCCAAAACCCTCGCTCTCAAGCGCTGTCAAAGTCAGGAAAACACCTGTCAAAGCAGGGCCATTGCCAGAAGTTCCTGAAGTCAAGGTCATCACGCCGATGGGCTGGATGCACACCGCCCGATTTTTGACCACCGCTGCTGAATTGTTTCACCTGCCCGCCCTCGATGTGCCAGAAATAGCCTTTGTAGGACGCTCCAACGCCGGCAAATCCACCTGCATCAACACCCTGACCCAACAAAAACAGCTGGCCTTTGCCTCCAAAAAGCCTGGCCGAACCCAACACATCAACTTGTTTTCTTTGGGTAAACAAGGGGTGACAGACGCCGTTTTGGCCGATCTGCCGGGGTATGGCTATGCTGCGGTGCCCAAACAAGACAAATTGCGCTGGCAAAAAGTCATGGCTAATTATTTGGTCACACGGGAAAACCTCAAAGGCATCGTCCTGTTGTGCGACCCCCGATTGGGCATGACCGAACTTGACGAGGTCTTGCTTGAAGTCATTCGGCCCCGGGTCGAAGAGGGTCTGAACTTTTTGGTCCTGCTGACCAAATCAGACAAGCTCACCCGATCAGAAGGCGCAAAGGCCTTGTCGATTGCCAAATTGCAAGCGGGCGGTGGACAAGCCAAACTTTTCTCTGCCCTAAAGAAACAAGGCGTTGAGGACTTGGCCCAATTGATGTGGGATTGGACGCATGAAGCGGAACCGGATGGCACCTATGATTGAAACTTGGCAGCAAACACTGCCTCACGGCATTCACTTAAGTTGCCGTGCAGCAGGGCCCAAGGGTGCGCCCGTCTTGCTGTTCTTGCACGGCTTCCCTGAAGCGGCTTTTGTGTGGGACGACCTGTTGCTGCACTTCTCTAAACCTGCAAATGGTGGCTATCGATGCGTGGCGCCGAATTTGCGCGGCTATGAAAAATCAAGTCATCCCTCCGAGGTGTCTGCCTACCGTGCTAAATTTTTGGTGCAAGACATTGCCGCGCTGATTCAAATTGAATCTGGCACATCACCCCTCAAAGCCTTGGTCGCCCACGACTGGGGCGGCGGCGTGGCTTGGAACCTTGCCAATCAAATGCCTCAGTTGATGCACAAACTCATCATCATCAACTCGCCGCATCCCGGTACTTTTCTGCGCGATCTAAAAGACCATCCAGCGCAAATTGAGGCCAGTGCTTACATGAATTATTTTTGTGAGCCGCAAGCTGCTGCCGAACTCAGTGCCAATGAATTTGAAATGCTGTTTGCCTTCTTTGAAAAAGGCGTGAAGCCCACTTGGTTAACGCCCGAAGTCAAAGCGCAATACAAAGCGGCTTGGTCGTGTGGCTTGCAGGGCGGCCTTAATTTCTACGCGGCATCGCCCCTCAAACCCAGCAAGCCTGGTGAGCATGTCTTGCAAAATTTGACTTTGCCTGACGAGATGTTGCGCATCACGGTGCCCACCTTGTTGCTTTGGGGCTTGCAAGATGTCGCCTTGCTGCCCAATTTGAATATTGGCTTAGACGCCTATATTCCCAAGCTCATTTATGTGCCCATTGAAGATGCCTCGCACTGGGTGGTGCACGAACACCCTGAACTTGTTCAGCGTGAAATTGCGGCTTTTTTATAGACCGATGCTTCACCCTCTGGGCGTGTTTTAAAACGCTTGTGCACCCAGTAATACTGCGATGGCGCAGCGCGAATGTGTTCGGCCAATTCAGCGTTCATTCTGAGGGTGTCGTCAAATAAATTGACTGTGGGGAAATTGTCCCAAGCCTCATGCAAAGTTATTTCATAACCTTGCGGCGTCATGCGCGTGACCAGTGTCAGCACCTGTGCACGCCCTAAACGCGCAAATCGTGACAACGAAGGGACTGTTGCCGCGGTCACACCCATGAATGGCACAAAGAGGGATTCATCTGGCCCAAAGTCCATGTCGGGTGACAAGTGCAAAATTTCACCTCGCCTTAAGCCGCTCATGATTTGCTTCACCCCCTCATGGCGAAAATAAGGCTTCACATTGCCTGTGCGTTGACGTCCTTCATTCACCCAAGCGTCCATCACTTTGTTGTGCTGTGGCACAAAGATAAATGCCACAGGTTTGCTGGCTTTCAAAGTGAGCGCCAAGCCACCTGCATCAAGTCCAACGAAATGGGGCGCCAAAATAATCTTAGGTGTGTCGGCCGCCAATTGAGAAAAAGCAGCAGGGGTGCCAAGCCATTTCAAGCGCGACTCAACAACCGACAAAGGGGCATGCCAAAGCCACGCTCTGTCTAGCAAGGACTGTGCAAATTGAACGAAATGCGCGCGGGTCAGTTGTTTGATTTCTTCAATGGGTTTTTCAGGAAAGCACAGCCTCAAATTGGTCTGCACAATGTGCTTTCGATTTTTCATCTTGAGCCACAGCAGACAACCTAAAAAATGCCCTAGTACACGGATGCCACGCAAAGGCATGTGCGACAACAAACGCATGAGGCCCACAAACAACAGCGTCATACGGTGGACTCCTGCCTAGGCTGCTTGTACCGGGCATAGCCCCAAAGGTACTGATCGGGGCGCGACAAAATCAAGCGCTCCATGGCCTGGTTGATTTGCAAAACCAGTGCCTCCACGTCATCCGCATCTTGGGTGCTTAGTTCACTGGCATGAATGCGATAGCCTTGCCCCCAAGGCAGGCGCTCGCCCCAAATCAAAATCAATTTGGCCCCTGTTTGCAAAGCCAATCTGGCTGCCAATGTCATGGTGTACGCAGGCTTGCCAAAGAAGGGCGTCCATTGCCCCATGCCTTGCGGCGGCACTTGATCTGGCAGCAGGCCCACCGATCTGCCAGCGCGCAGGGCTTTGATCATCTGCCTCACACCCGCCAAGGTGGTAGGTGCCGTCTCTAGACCAGGCCGCGCGCGGGAAGCTTCCATGACTTTGCCAAACCCTTCTTTGCGAGCAGGCCTAAAGAGCACGGTCAGGGGCCCATATTTTTGACTGAAGGTGGCACACAAAGCCTGTGCACTCACTTCAAAGCAGCCCAAATGAGGCGTTAAAAATAAAACGCCTTGGCCCGCGGCATAGGCTTTTTCAGCTTGTAAAAAAGACCCCTCAGCCCATTGCACGCTGGGGCTTTTTCCCATCCACAAACGCGGCAGTTCGGTCGACATCGAACCCGCCTGCCCCACTGCGCCCACCGCCTGTGAAAAGCCTAGGCCAGCCGTTTTGACGTTGGCTAAAAAGCGCTGGCGATAGGTTTTGGACAACAGCCAAGCCAGCCAACCAACGGCCTGCCCAAGGGCGTGCAAAGCCCACAAAGGCCAATGGGAAAAAAAACGAAACCAAAAAATCATTTTATGTTTGGTAAACTATACCGGTCGCTGAGTTAAACAGAGCAACTTGCAGGGCGACACGCACATTTTTTAGCATGCCTAGCATGCCCCGAATTGTGCCTTGTCTTCGGACAAATCTGCTAAAGCGTTCGCCGAGGCCCAAGGCTCCTGGCAGCGCAGATCAACATGCATGCCAAACTTACAGGAGACTCCTCATGGCGAATGACTATCTTTTCACTTCAGAATCCGTGTCCGAAGGCCACCCCGACAAAGTTGCCGATCAAATCTCAGACGCCATTCTCGACGCTATTTTTGAACAAGACCCCCGCAGCCGCGTGGCCGCCGAAACGCTGACCAACACCGGTTTGGTAGTTTTGGCCGGTGAAATCACCACCAACGCCCACGTCGACTACATCCAGGTGGCCCGCGACACCATCAAGCGCATTGGCTACGACAACACCGAGTACGGCATCGACTACAAAGGCTGCGCTGTCATGGTTTGCTACGATAAGCAGTCCAATGACATTGCCCAAGGTGTGAACCATGCCTCCGACGACCACCTGAACACTGGTGCCGGCGACCAAGGTTTGATGTTTGGTTACGCTTGCAGCGAAACCCCCGATCTCATGCCTGCGCCCATTTATTACGCGCACCGTTTGGTCGAGCGTCAAGCCCAGTTGCGCAAAGACGGCCGCTTGCCTTTCTTGCGCCCCGATGCCAAAAGCCAAGTGACCATGCGCTACGTAGACGGCAAGCCGCACAGCATCGACACCGTGGTGTTGTCCACCCAGCACAGCCCCGACCAAAGCGAGTCGGCCACCAAAATGAAGGCCAGTTTCAACGAAGCCATCATTGAAGAAATCATCAAGCCTGTGCTGCCCAAAGAGTGGTTGAAAGACACCAAGTACCTGATCAACCCCACAGGCCGCTTTGTGATTGGCGGCCCTCAAGGTGATTGCGGCCTGACCGGTCGCAAAATCATTGTGGACACCTACGGCGGTGCTTGCCCTCACGGCGGCGGCGCCTTCTCAGGCAAAGATCCTTCAAAGGTTGACCGTTCAGCTGCTTATGCAGCGCGCTATGTGGCCAAGAACATTGTGGCTGCTGGTCTTGCAACCAAGTGCCAAATTCAAGTGGCCTACGCCATTGGTGTGGCGCGCCCCATGAACATCACGATCAACACTGAAGGCACTGGCGTGATCTCTGATGACCAGATTGCCGCTTTGGTGAACGAGCACTTTGATTTGCGCCCTAAGGGCATCATTCAAATGCTCGACCTCTTGCGCCCCATCTACACCAAGACAGCGGCATATGGCCACTTTGGCCGCGACGAGCCCGACTTCACATGGGAGCGCACCAACATGGCCGCCACACTGCGTGCGGCCGCTGGCTTGAAGTGATTATTTGACGGGGTTTTCTAAAACGCCAATCCCGTCAATTTCAACGCGCACCACATCGCCCGACTTTAAATATTTGGGCGGTGTGAAGCCAATGCCCACACCCACGGGTGTGCCCGTGGCAATCGCATCACCTGGGTACAAAGTGATGCCCGCGCTCAAAGTTTCAATGAGCGTCGGAATGTCAAAAATCAAATCGGTGGTGGCGGCGTTTTGGCGCTCTTCGCCATTCACATAGCAACGCACATGGGTGTTGGTGCCGTCCATTTCGTCGGCACTCACAAGCCACGGGCCCATGGGGCAGAAGGTGTCAAATGATTTGCCCATGTGCCATTGCATGTGCTTGTTTTGCCAATCGCGTGCCGTGATGTCATTGACGATGGTGTAACCCCACACGTGCTGCATGGCATTGGCTTTGGTGATGCCTTTGCCACCTTTGCCAATGATCACGGTCAACTCGGCTTCGTAGTCAATGGCCGTTGACACTTTGGGCATCTCGATGGCGTCGCCTGTGGCAATGACGCACTCGGGCACTTTGGTAAAGATGATGGGCTCGGCTGGAATTTCGCCGCCGGCATTGGCACTGCTGTCAAAGCCACTGCGCGCAAACTCTTTGGCGTGTGCGTGGTAGTTTTTGCCAACGCAAAAGATGTTGCGGCGGGGGTGGGGCAAGGGTGCACGCAATTGCACGTCTTTCAGAACAATGGCGGCACCTTGGGGTGGTAAGGCCTCGCCACGAGACAGGGTGTCTACAAGTGTGAGCGCTCCAAGTTCGCGATCGGCCAGGGGTAAGTCAAACGGTGTGACTGCAGATGAATCTTGCGACACCAAGCCCACATGGGGTTGGCCTTGGTAAAAAAAAGCAGCAATGCGCATGATGAAGGGCACCTTGAAATAAGATTGATCTAGACCGTATTGTGACGCCTCCAAAGAATTTGATCGGTGAGGTCCACTCACTGATAGATACCCCGATGTGACATAGGTTCATGCAGAAGATGGACTGCGGTGTTAGAGTCTGCTCGAAAGCCAAAGCGCCCCAAAACAATGTAGGAGACCTCATGAATTTCTTTCAATCGATGCGTCCATCAAAAACAGCTCGCCAATATTTTCTGGGTACAGCCAGTGTTCTTGCCAGCAGTTTGCTTCTGAACATGGCCGGACAAGTTTCTGCCTCGGCGCAAGCTGCCCCCTACCCGACCAAATCCATCACCATGATCGTGCCGTTCCCACCCGGTGGCTTAGCGGACATTGTGGCTCGCCCCGTGGCAGAAGCCATGAGCCGTGAACTGGGTCAGCCCGTGATCATTGAAAACAAAGGCGGTGCAGGCGGCGGCATTGGCATGGGTGTGGCTGCGCGCTCCAAACCCGATGGCTACACCGTTCTCTTGGCCTTGTCTTCATTGACCGTCATCCCTGAAGCCGATGCCTTGTTGGGCCGCAACCCCATGTTCTTGCTGAATGAGCTGCGCCCAATTGCGCGTTACACCGCAGACCCAACAGTGCTGGCCGTTCGCGCTGACTCGCCATGGAAGACTGTTAAAGAGTTTGTTGAAGATGCGCGCAAACGTCCTGGTGCGATCAACTACGGCTCGTCGGGTAACTACGGCACCATGCACGTTCCCATGGAGATTCTGGCGCAAAACGCTGGCATCAAAATGACCCATATTCCGTTCACCGGTGCAGGCCCTGCCGTGGTGGCCATGCTGGGCGGTCAAATTGACGCCTTGTCCACAGGTCCCGCCACGGTGTTGCAGCAAGTTAAAGCCGGCAAAATTCGTGTTCTGGGCCATTGGGGCAACGGCGCATTGGCCTCCATGCCAGACGTGAGCAGCTTGAAAGATTTGGGCTTCAATGCCGAGTACGCGCAGTGGTCGGGCTTGTTCATTCCAAGCGGTACACCCGAGCCTATTGCACAGCGATTGCGTGCTGCCGCCAAAATGGCCGCTCAAGATGCCAAAGCCCGCGAAGTGATTCAAAACACCGGCAGTCCTGTGCAATATTTGGACAGCCCCGATTTTGAAAAATATGTTCAGGCCGATGCCAAACGCATGACCGACGTGGTCAAGAAAATTGGCAAAGTGGAATAAATTCAGATCAATCTTTGATCAAACTCATTGGCTTTTAAGAACCACATTCAGTTATCACGGAGACTTACATGAACTCATTGCACAAATCAACTTCTATCCAAGTAATTACTAGCACTTTACAAAAGCCCTCTGCTAAGCGCCGCCATATGGGCCTCGCATTGGCCAGCTTGTTGTTGATGGGCACAGGCATCTTTTTGTCGCAGCAAGCCCACGCGCAAAACTACCCTACGCGCCCTGTCAAAATCATTGTGCCTTTTGCCACAGGCGGCCCTGCCGACAACTATGCGCGGTTCATGGCTCAGCGTCTGCAAGACAGCTTGGGTCAAACTTTTGTGGTCGACAACAAGCCTGGCGCAGGCTCTGTCATTGGCACCGACTTGGCGGCCAAAGCTGCTCCCGATGGTTACACCTTGTTGCTCATGTCGAACACGCAAACCGTGAACGAAACCCTCATCCCCAACAAGCCTTATGGCTTGATGAAAGACTTTGTGGGCGTCGCCCCCATCAACTATTCTGATTTGGTGTTGGTGGTCAACCCCACCAAAGGCTTGAACACTTTGGCCGATGTCATTCGTGTCGCCAAAGCCCAGCCTGGCAAGTTGAACTATGCATCTTCCGGTCCTGGCACGCCCTATCACATGGCTGGCGAATTGTTTAAAAGCATGGCCAAGATTGACATGGTGCACGTGCCCTACAAAGGCAGCTCTGGCGCACGCACCGATGTGCTGGGCGGTCAGGTCGACATGATGTTTGATGCGGTCACCACCATGACCGAACAAGTCAAGGCTGGCAAAGTCAAAGCTGTGGGCGCCACCGGCAAAGTGCGCTCCGATGTGTTGCCCGATGTGCCCACCCTGAGCGAAGCGGGAGTACCAGGCTACGAAGCCACCATTTGGCTTGGCATCATGGCGCCCAAGGGCACACCCAAAGCCGTTGTCGACAAGCTCAATGAAGCCGTTTCTAAAATTTCTTCACAACCCGACATCAAGCAACAGTGGGCCAAGCAAGGTGCGGCACCTTTGGTCATGAACCCTGCGACATTTGACAAATATTTGCAAGACGACATTGCCAAATGGGCCGGTGTGATCAAGTCAGCCAACATCAAACTGGATTAATTCTTGTGTCGCACTTCTTTCATTTGCTCAGTGGCGGTGCCGCACAAGGCTTGGTGAACGCTTTAAAAACTTCGATTGAAAGCACAACCGACACGCAACTCATATGCACCTTTGGTGCTGTGGGTTTGATGAAGCAAAAGCTCCTAGATGGTGCGCCATGCGATGTGGTCATTTTGACCGCTGCGCTCATTGAGCAACTCACGGCGTCAGGGCATGTGTTGGCGGGCAGCGCACGTCATTTGGGGCTTGTCAAAACAGGCGTTGCCGTGAAGAGCGGCACACCTTGGCCTCAAATTGAAACCGCCGAGCAATTGAAAGCCGCCATGTTGGCTGCGACGGGCATTTATTTTCCCGACCCCCAGCTGGCCACAGCGGGCATTCACTTTATGAAAGTGCTCAATGGTTTGGGCATTGCCGATACAGTGGCCAGCAAACTGCAAGCCTACCCCAACGGCAATGTCGCCATGAATGCCATGGCCGCTTGCGATGACCCGCATGTCATTGGCTGCACACAGGTCACAGAAATTTTGATAACACCTGGCATTGATTTGGTGGCCAACTTGCCACTCGAATTTGAATTGGCCACCCTGTACACCGCAGGTATTCGGTCGACCAGTACTTGCATGGCAGAAGCTCAGGCCATGATCGACATTTTGATCAGCCAAGAACATGCCGCGCTTCGCGCAAAGGGCGGCTTTTTACCTTTGGTCTAAGCCACTTCACCTTAATACCCGTATTTACGCCAGCGCAGCTTTCGATAAGTTGTCTGGCGTCATCGGTAACTGCCGAACACGCACACCCACTGCATGAAACACCGCATTGGCAATGGCAGCAGTAGTCGGGCCTTGTGTGGCTTCGCCAGCACCTAAGGGAGAATTTAGTGTTTCAGCGTTTTGTGAATTGCCCGGCATCAGGTTCACCATGACTTCTGGTATTTCACTGAAACGCAATATGGGGTAAGCATCCCAATCGGTGCTGGTGATATTTTCTGAATCCCAATGCGCTTGTTCTTTCAAAGCCCAACTGGTCGATTGAATGGCGCCGCCTTCCAATTGCGAGATGGCGCCATCGGCATGGATGACTTCACCAATGTCGGCCACCACCCATAAGTTGCGCACACACACTTGGTGCGTCACTTCTACTTCAGCCACCACGGCGCAATAAGCGCCTTTGCTTTTGTACCTTGCGTAGGCAATGCCCAAACCCCGACCCTCTTTTTGCGACAAGCTTTGCCTGCGATCTAACCAATTCACTTGGTCTGCAAGTGTTTGGATGACAGCGATGGCACGTGGGTCTTCTAACTTGCTTAAACGAAATGCAATCGGGTCAAGACCTTGATCATGTGCAATTTCATCCATAAAGCTTTCGCAGGCAAACACATTGGCATGCGCGCCTAAACCTCTCATGGCCGAGGTTCTAAAAGGCAAGCCTAACAAGCGATGCGCATTCACTTTCACATGCGTGCTGAAGTAAGGCGTTACGGCATTGCGCTCTGCGCCAGCGCCTGCTGCTGCCGCAACATTGATAGGCTCGAGGATGGGGAAATTTTTTTCAGTTTGCCAACTGTCTTTGAATGCTGGCGTAGCCGCGCGGCCCGGCCTTGAACTGTGGCCTTGACTCCAGACGTCGTGTTGCCAAGTGAGCAACGCCATGCCGCTGCCATCCTGACGATGGTCAAACTTGGTCGCTTGAGTGTTTGTTTGAACTGTGGCTTGTAATTTGACACGCATCGCAGGCGCCAGTGGCGATTGCTGCATCTCCTCTTCACGCGTCCACTGCACACGCACGCATTGCCCCGGCACATGCCTAGCCAACCACGCAGCGTCATAGGCCACATCGTCCGCACCGTTGTGCCCATAACACCCAGCCCCGCGCACGTGCTGCACTTCAATCTGCTGCGCATCCACGCCAAACGCAAAAGCCAAATCTTTTCGCAATGGATATATGCCTTGCGTGTGACTCCACACCTTCAAACCACTGTTAGCTTGATTCGATTCCCAAACAGCCAGCGCCACACTGGGCCCCATCGAGCCATGGTGCAAAGCAGGCCTGAAATAAACCGCTTCGTAAACCTTGGCGTCCTGATTTGAATTTTTGCTTGCTTCTGGCATCTGACCCGCTTCATGAAACACCTGCGAGTCCATCGCGGGTGCAACTTCAAACAAATCTAAGCCCCCCTCGCGGCAATCAGGCAAGCTCTCCACATCCCACTTCAGCAAACGCTGCAACTTGCTGGCTGCCTTTTCTGCCAACTCTTCAGTGCCCGCGAGTACGCCCACCAAACTGCCATCCCGAAACGCCTGTGCGCCCACTGGCAATGAGGTTAAGGCTTGCAACCAGCTATGCACTTGCAACCTGCACCTCAAACCAGGCCCCCTCACCATCCGCCCATGCAGCAAATTAATGTTGCTCTGACCCCCATTGTTTTTAATTGGGGTCAGAGCAACATTAATTCCGAGGTCGTGAAGGAAGATGGGTTTGCCATTTACTACTGCTTCGATATCATCGCGACCATAGATCTGCGTCAAGGCTGAGGACTTGGTGGGCACCATGATGTCGACGGGCAACTTCGCGTCGATGCACGAACGCAGGTCTGCGTAGGAAACACATTTGTGCGTTTTAAAAAGCTGGACAGCATGTGCACAAGCCTGCCGAATGGCCAGACCTGAGTCTTGGACGGACAAGCTCCCAGACGTCATGCCCTCGTCAGGGCTTTGATGGGTGTTGGCTTCCTCGATGTGAATGCTGGAAACAGGTACATCCAGCTCATGAGCCGCCATCAGCTTCAGTGCATGCAAGATGCCTTGGCCCAATTCGGCTTTGCCTGTAAAAACCGTCACAGCGCCATTGGCCTCAAAGCGCAGCCACTGCGCCAGCAATGGATTGGTTTTCAAACTCACAGAGGGGATTAAGGGCTGGCTCATGCTGACACCTCAGAACGAACCACTTTCAAGCCACACTGAAGCGCTGCTTTTTTCACCGCCCGCAACACTCGGACATGTGTGCCGCAGCGACAGAGGTGCGGCTCCAGGGCTTCACGGATTTGCTGGTCAGAAACAGTTTCATGCGCGTTCATCAGCAATGCAGTGGCGCTGATCAGTAGCCCGCTGGTGCAGTAACCGCACTGTGCAGCTTGCTCATCAATGAATGCTGATTGCAGTTCTTTTAAAAAGGGGGTACTGGGTAAGACAGGGTTCTGCGCAGATTCCAGCGTCACAACAATGCAGCCGTCCAATGCATCTACCGGCAATTGGCAAGTTGGTTTTGACTTGCCATCGATCAAGACATGACAGGCACCGCACTGCTCTTGATTACAGCCGTATCGAGTGGCCGTTAAGCCCAAATGACTGCGAATGGTTTGAAGAACGGTTATGTTAGAGCCTGATTTGAAGGTGACAACTTGACCGTTGACATTCAACTGATGGGTCTGCAACATTATGAATCTGCTGTGTAGGAGCGACCCATATTAAAGGATCTTTTAACACCACGTATTCACATTAAAGAATTCTTTAATTTCACCCGCACTTAAGTAAGTTCAAAAATTTAAGAATTACTTTAGGTTATTACTGATAGAATTTGATCTAAGTGGATTGGGGGTTCCCGATCGGCGTTATAGCCTCGGTGGGTTCATCGAGGCTTTTCGCTTTTTGAGGTGGGTACACCAGCAACCCTATGCCCTCGTAAGCTTTGCCAACTTTTTCTCGGCCACCATCACAATAAAACTTTTTCATCAGCAGTTGAAAGGCACGGTTGGCTTGTGCCGGCCGCAAATAACTCAAGCCCACGGGTCTTGCAACTAAATCTGCCAATTGCAATCCAGTCAAGTTTGCCTTTTTATCTGCAAAGACCACATCAAATGGCCAAGATTCTTTGCCAGAGTGATGCCCATCACAAACTCGCCGAAATTCTAATTCCAGCTCTCGGTCCTCTAAACGGCCCCTGCGCTCCACAATGACATGCGTTTTAAATTGGTCTTGTTGCTTCTCTGCCAAAAATCCGCGCAAGGCATTCAGACAAAACCCTAATGCAATGTGATACGGATTGGAAACTTTTACCTCGCTGCTTGGGACACGAACTTTATCAACCACGCAGGCAATCAAAATGAAGTTGCTGGTTTCCATGATGCTGTCGAGTTGCCCCATAAATTCTTGACGAACGGGACGTTGACTTAAAAAAATGAACTGACCTTTCTGCCTTCGAATTTCGTTTTCATGCAGAACCACACTGTCATGACCGAAGTAATTGAACTTCAGCTTTTCAACTGCGGGAATAATCATTTCGCTGTAATGGCGTTTGTGAAATACACAAAAAGCCAAGACAAAAATGGGGAAATCGGGATTTATGCTCGTTAACGAATGATCTCCACTTTCATCCACATACACAACGTAGTCACTGAAAACTCTGTCTGTTAAAACAAGGCTATGGGTCTCTTGCAGTAACAACTCACTCACTTGAAACAAGGGATACGGCTGACCTGTGCGGCCTGATGTTGATTCCCAGAAGTGGGGCTTGAGTCCTTTGGGCATTTGTAATTCTTTTTAGTTCATTCCAAAGAATACCCAGCTTTCTATGGATTACTGCTAATGAAATCAAATGCAAGGGGCAACATCCTATGTCCCAGGACTTGAGTCGAAAAACCCTTTTCAAATTCACTCATTTTTCCAAACCCTCTTGAAATCCTCCCGAACACCCTTATCATTAGCACTCGCAGGAGATGAGTGCTAACAACATCAGCACCCTCCCATGAACCCTTAAGTATTCAATTTTGAATACTTTTTGTTTTTTAACCTTGTTTCATATTTAGGAGATGCAATGAAACTACGTCCTCTCGGCGATCGCGTGATCGTTAAACGTGTCGAAAGCGAAACCAAAACAGCCTCTGGCATCGTCATTCCTGACGCAGCTGCTGAAAAGCCCGATCAAGGCGAAGTCTTGGCCGTCGGCCCAGGCAAGCGCAATGACAAAGGCGAAGTGTTGGCCATGAACGTGAAAGTCGGCGACCGCGTGTTGTTCGGCAAGTACAGCGGCCAAACCGTCAAGGTCATGGGCGATGAGCTGTTGGTCATGAAAGAAGAAGACCTGTTCGCGGTCGTCGAGTAATTTATTAAATCGGAGAAATTCAAATGGCAGCAAAAGACGTAATTTTCGGCGGCGAAGCCCGCGCACGCATGGTTGAAGGCGTGAACATTTTGGCCAACGCGGTCAAAGTAACTTTGGGCCCTAAGGGTCGCAATGTGGTGCTCGAGCGCTCTTTCGGCGCCCCCACCGTGACCAAGGACGGTGTGTCCGTGGCCAAAGAAATCGAACTCAAAGACAAGCTCCAGAACATGGGCGCTCAGATGGTCAAGGAAGTTGCTTCCAAGACGTCTGACAACGCAGGTGACGGTACAACAACCGCTACCGTGTTGGCACAAGCCATTGTTCACGAAGGCATGAAGTACGTTGCCGCCGGCATGAACCCCATGGACTTGAAGCGCGGTATCGACAAAGCTGTGACAGCCTTGATCGAAGAGTTGAAGAAAGCCACCAAGGCCACCACAACCACCAAAGAAATCGCTCAAGTCGGTTCTATCTCTGCCAACAGCGACCACAGCATTGGCGAGATCATTGCCAAAGCTATGGACAAAGTGGGCAAAGAAGGCGTGATCACTGTTGAAGACGGCAAGTCACTTGACAACGAACTCGACATCGTTGAAGGCATGCAATTCGACCGTGGCTACCTGTCACCCTACTTCATCAACAACCCCGAGAAGCAAGCTGCTTTGCTCGACAACCCCTTCGTGTTGTTGTTCGACAAGAAAATCAGCAACATCCGTGACTTGTTGCCCACATTGGAAGCTGTTGCAAAAGCTGGCCGTCCATTGCTCATCATTGCTGAAGAAGTTGAAGGCGAAGCCTTGGCAACTTTGGTGGTCAACACCATCCGCGGTATCTTGAAGGTTGTGGCTGTCAAGGCTCCAGGTTTTGGCGATCGTCGCAAAGCCATGTTGGAAGACATCGCCATCTTGACCGGCGGTAAAGTGATCGCTGAAGAAGTTGGTTTGACACTCGAAAAAGTGACATTGGCAGACCTGGGTCAAGCCAAGCGCATCGAAGTGGGCAAAGAAAACACCATCATCATCGACGGTGCTGGCGCAGCTGGCGACATCGAAGCACGTGTGAAACAAATCCGCGTTCAAATCGAAGAAGCCACTTCTG
>Ga0214921_10000692_pt1 | contig 60780 bp, 57 predicted proteins | sample LL1505_MetaG_FD_177992 | JGI IMG/M metagenome (GOLD analysis project Ga0214921, IMG submission 177992) | Freshwater microbial communities from Lake Lanier, Atlanta, Georgia, United States - LL-1505 | ecosystem: Environmental > Aquatic > Freshwater > Lake | place: USA: Georgia | collected...
GCTGCCCGGTTCCTGGCCGCCGAAATCATTACTAGGAAATCCAAGAACTTCAAAACCTTTGTTTTTGTAAGTGGTGTAGACCTTCTGCAGACCTTTATATTGCGGCGTATAGCCGCACTGTGAGGCGGTATTAACAATTAACAGAACCTTACCTTTGTACGTCCTGAGATCCTTAGATTTGCCGTTGATGTCAGTGACGGTGAACTCATGCACACCAAGATCTAACTTTTTTGTCTCGGTTTTGGCTGGCGCAGAACCAGCGAAAGCTGATTCAGATAGTGCTAATGCTGAGAATAAGGCGAGCGTGACGTGCATTAAAATCCAAATTCGACTTTTAACCATAAAGATATATCTCCAAAAAATAAGCGCACGTGATAAAGTTACTTTAAAGGAGGCCCCTAGGATGTGGCAACTCTTGAATGCTTTTTCAGCTGAGCAACAAGCCATCGCGATTTATGAGGCCCAAGTTTTTTGGCGTCCTCGTGACAGTGGCGCAGTTTTTCGGGAGGTCCTAGCAGAAGAACGCGCTCACCGACTCAGCATTGAGCCATTTATGGGGATCCAAGCAGTAGTTTTTTTTATGAGTCCTTTCAATATTTTGATGGGTTGGGTCTTTGGCACGTTTCTATCGCTACTTCCGCGCAAGCTCTGTTATAGAGTTCACGTGTGGGCTGAGGAAGAGGCCGCCAAAACATATGAACAAACCGCCAAAAAAATCCCTATAGATGCACCCTCCCAGCTACGGGAGGCTTTGGTTCATGCCGCTCATCAGGAGCATGAACATGCAAGTCGGTTTCGCGATTTACTTGAGGAGCTTTCGTGATTGAGTTTTTGCTGAAGAATCTTAAGGGCACTGACTGGGAGATGCTGACAGCTTTCGTGTCGCCAGTTTTTTTTGAAGTGGTTCCTACCATTGGCATGGCGAAAGTTTTTGGGGTCATTGTTAAAGATTTCGCTAACACAAGAGAATTTGACCGTGTCCGTGAAGCTACACAAGAAACCATTGGAAAAATAAATGAACGCCAGGCTAATCAATGTCAGCTCGTCAAAAGCCTGACAAAAAAGCAAGATCACCGCAGTCTTGGTCTCAATGAACGTCAGGCCTTTGGACACTTGGTTTTAAAAATATACTTTGCACAAATTTTCTCCAAACATAAATCCATTCTAGACTTGCGCTCTTCGGCCTTTGCGTGGCCTTCCGAGTGGGCGCCTAAGCCTGTGTATTACCAGTGGAGTGATGATTTTAAAAGTGGCTTACAGGATCTTTACCAAGGGTTCTATACGAATGACGATCAACTCTTAACGGCAGGGCTTTCAAAACTTAATCTTTTGCATGCCAAAAATGTTATTAATGGCCATTTTGGAGAAGGCGAACAAGATGCTGTACGATTTTCGCTAGAGCACTTTAAAAAGTCTCTTCATGCCGTCTTTGTTTCTTGCAAGCAAAATAAGGCCAAGCTGCATCCTGACTTTTTTGCCTTGGGAGCGTACCTCCTTTGTCTCTATGAAAATCTAGAAGGTCTTGATTGTCCTCTTGACGTCAGACGCGCTTTTCTTGAGGTGGTAACGCCATGAACCATATGGTTTCAACATCCGAAAAAAAACGTCTTAAAATTGCCATTGCCGGAGCGAGTGGATTTGTCGGTAGGGCTTTAATCGAGAGTCTAAAAGCTGATTTTGATGTGATTGGCCTTAGCCGGGGCGCGCCGAAAATAAGCGGTCATGTCGAGTGGCGGCAATGTGACTTGTTTAATTTAAGACAAGCTGAGCACGGGCTGGCTGGAGCTGACATAGCGATTTATTTAGTTCACTCCATGATGCCAAGTGCCAAGCTGACCCAAGGAAATTTTGCAGATCTTGATTTGATCCTTGCCGATAACTTTGCACGCGCGGCGAAAAAATCTCACGTGCAGAGGATTATATATCTTGGCGGGATTATTCCCCCTGAGGCACTGTCGAGACATTTGGCAAGCCGTCTCGAAGTAGAACAGGCCTTAGCGTCCCACGGTGTCCCGTGCGTGAACCTTAGAGCTGGTCTCATCATCGGCAAAAATGGCTCATCTTTTGATATCATGCGTAAACTCGTTGAGCGGCTGCCTGTGATGGTTTGTCCGGGGTGGACTCGTACGCAAAGTCAACCCGTCAGTCTTCATGATGTGGTTGAGACGATCAGAAGGCTCATCTTAAAACCTGAAGTTTCTGCTGGAAGTTATGATTTAGGCGGCAAGGATGTGTTGTCCTATATCGAAATGATGCGCGAGGTGGCAAGACAGATTGGTAAAAAGCGGACGTTTCTGCCAATTTTCTTGTTCAGTCCTAACTTATCAAGACTCTGGGTCACTTTAGTCACAGGTACCCCGCGTGAGCTGATTGGACCGCTTGTGGAAAGCCTTCGACATCCCATGGTGGCCCGTGACACAAAAATAATGGAAATACTTGGGGTGAAACCCGAGGGGTTTCGTAAGTGCCTGAAAGAGGCTTTGACGGTTAGCCCTGCGGATAAAAATGAATCAGAAGTGCGTGAAGCAACAGATCAGACGGCCTTACCGGAACGAAGTCTTCCCGCAAGGCGTGTTTCAGCCATTGCAGTCAACTCAGTTTGTTCGGTGCAGCGTTTGCCGTTAGCTCTAGGGCATACCGCAGCTTGGGTGACTAGAATCTACGCCCAGTGGTTAATTCAATTTTTTAGACCTCTCATTTTCATAGAACAAACCGTAGATCAAAGTCTGATTTTTAAATTTAGGCCGTTTTTTGCTCGGTTTGATATTGCGCTGTTAAAGCTCACTTATGCGAAAGATCGCAGCTCTGAACACCGCCAAATGTTTTATATTTCGGGCGGCCATCTACTTAGCGCCAAGGCAGACCCGAAAGGGCGCTTTGAATTCCGGGAAGTCTTAAATGGCCGCTATGTCATGGTGGCGATTTTTGATTTTATTCCCGCCCTGCCGTGGTGGATTTATAAAAACACCCAAGCGATTTTACATTTGCTTGTGATGGCTGCATTCCGCAGCCACCTAACGCGTCTTTATGCGTCCAAACACTAAATCAGCGCACTCATCGGCTCTCTGAGCATTTTGCGTCCCGTGATTTCCTCGTGAAGCATGGCTTTGAACTCAGGAACCGTCATAGTCTCTTGTTTTTCAATGCCGTAGCGACGGATCGTCACTCGGTTTTCTTCCATTTCTTTGTTGCCGACAATGAGAGTCATTGGATTTTTGCGAACCGTTGAGTTTCTGATTTTTTTGTTAAAGCTGTTATCGCTCGTGTCAACTTCCACTCGTACAAATGACTGATGAAGTTCCTCTGCAATTTTTTTGCAGAATGCCTCGCAGTCTTGATTGACCGGGATAAGGTTTACTTGGAGAGGAGACGCCCAGGTGGGGAAAGCTCCGCCGTAGTATTCAATCAGGTAACTGATGAAGCGCTCGTGTGTAGAAAGCGGAGCGCGGTGAATGATCACGGGCACCCCTTCTGCGCCTCCAGCTTCTGTGTACTTGAGATCGAAGTTCAGAGGACTCAGGAAATCAACTTGGATCGTCGATACCGTTTCTTCCCGGCCCATGAGGTTTCTGAATTGGATATCTACCTTTGGCCCGTAGAATGCAGCTTCGCCCTCTCCCACGTAGTAATTCACACCGATGTCATTTAGAACTTTGGCTAATAGAGCTTCACCCTTGTCCCACATCGCAGCATCGCCCTTAAATTTATGGGCATTTTCTTTGCCGCGAACAGAAAGCCTAAATCGGTAACTTGAAAGTTTGAAGGTATCGTAGAATTCTTGATACATCTTCATAAGGTTTCTAAATTCTTCTTCAAACTGATCAAGTCTGAGATAAATATGGGCATCATTCATCGACATGCAGCGCACGCGTATGAGGCCTGAAAGTTCACCCGACTGTTCGTAGCGGTAACAGGTGCCGTACTCAGCAAGGCGTAAGGGAAGATCGCGGTAGCTGCGCATGCGGCTAGCGTAAATTAAATGATGGTGCGGACAGTTCATAGGCTTCAGAAAAAACCTGGTAGCTTCTGAGCCGTCTTCGTCTTTGACGATCATAGGAGGAAACATCGATTCTTCGTAAGCTGGTAAATGCTGGCTCTTGAGGTAAAGATCTTGTTTCGCAATATTTGGTGTGGCGACTCGTTTGTAGCCATACTTAAATTCCATTTCTTCGGCAAATTTTTGGATTTCATTACGGATGACAGTTCCGTTTGGAAGCCATAACGGCAGACCCTTGCCGACCAAATCTTCAAATTCAAATAGATCAAGTTCTTTGCCGAGTTTTTTATGATCAAACTCTTCTGCCATCTTGCGGCGTTTTAGGAACTCGTCGAGTTCAGGCTGTTTTTCAAAGCACAGAGCATAAATACGAGTTAGCATCGGACGCTTCTCGTCGCCTAGCCAATACGCTCCGGCAACACGGTCTAGTTTAAATGCTGCGCTTTGGAGCTCGCGGGTGTTTTCAACGTGCGGGCCTTCACACACATCCAGGAAGGTCCCGTTCGTATAAAAACTGAAGTTTTTCTCGCCACGGCCTGCAAGGTTATTGATGTTTTCGATCTTGTAGGGCTCATTACGGTGTTTTTTGACGGTATCAAGGGCGGCCTGATGGTCACAGTCGAGGCGCTTAAATTCTTGGCCTTGTCCAATGATTTTGCGCATAATTTTTTCGATTTCTTTGAGATCAGTTTCTTGAAAAGCTGTTCCCGAAAAATCAAAGTCATAATAAAATCCATGTTCAATCGGCGGACCAAAACCAAGTTTTGCGGTCGGGTATTTAGTTTGTACAGCCTGGGCGAGAACGTGTGCCATGGAGTGACGAACACGGTAGAGTCTCGGATTATCTTTTTCTTCCATAGGACTGATGAAACCTTTCACGCAGCGGTCAATGATGAGAATACTCAAACTGGGGCCTAAGCATAACACAGGATATTCCGTGGTAACACCGGGAAATGACCAGCTAAAATGCTTTAGTAGGACATGCTTAAAGGGGCGCGGAGGGTCAGGGCGCCTCGGGCAGAATTTCCTTAAAGAAAATCGACGGATGTTACTAAGTGGTGCCCGTTTGGGGCTTGCTGCTGTGGTCGCGTTCTGCACAGGTTCTTGGGGCTTTGCCGTGCCAGAGGCCATCCTTGAGCGAGACTGGGACATGGTCATCAATCGCTCCTGGCAAGCTTGTTATGCGGGGGCGTTTTCTGATGGGGAAGGAAATTTAAAAAAAGTCGCCTACAGGCGCTGCGGATCTAAAACGCCCCAAAAGCCTGCCGTCATTATTCCAGGCTACACGGAGCCAGCCATGAAATACGCCGAGCTTGTCGGCGATCTAGCGCAGCAGATGCCAGACCGAGGTCCTTGGTACGTCTTAGATCTACCGGGCCAAGGTGATAGTGATAAATTATTTGATGAGGCACCTGCACACGATCAAAGGCTCGTACATTTGGACGTTCCTGAACGCTATCCTCAGGCGCTAATTAATTTTTTGCAAAAAATTGTGCTGCCAGAAAATGACAACCACGTCCCTGATGTGATTGGCCATTCGACAGGTGCATTGATTGCTATCGTTGTTTTTGCAAAAAAACCAGAGCTGGCTCGGTCGCTGGTTCTGTCCGCGCCGCTGATTGAGCCAAAGATGCCGGTGCCAAGTTTTTTTGCCTTAGGCGTATCAAAGCTTTACTGTGCAGTTGGGCTTTGTGCTGCTCCAGTGTGGGGGCGAAATCCAGTGCCACTTGAGACGCGTACCTTTGAGGATAATATTTCAACCACGAGTCGTGCCCGTTGGGCAGCGGCACATCGGATCGCTACAACATATCCAGGTTATTATTCTTCGGGAGCATCTTGGGGTTGGCTGCAGGCCGCTTTAACCTTGGGCACGACTGCCAAACGTGAAGAAACGTCCATGAGCCATCGAACTCTGATGCTCATGGCTGATGACGACCGTTTTGTCGAAGCCTCGCCTAGTGATCAATTATGCAAGCGAAGTGCGCGCTGTGAACGTGTTTTTTTTCAAAAAAGTCGGCATGAGATCTTACACGAAGTAGACTCTATTCGCGATCAGGCCTTGGCGAGAATTAAGAAGTTTTTATAGGGCTGATTTTTATAGAGCCGCTTTTCAGACAGCTGCTTTTATAGTGCTGGTAAAAGCCCATGTCCGGGGCCTGATGGCCTGATAAGTTCCGCGCGGCCACGATGCCAGGGGCTTTCTTCGCAGACAAATTTTTTCAAGAAAAAAGGTGTATCCAAGTCAAAGTGTTGAATGCCACCGAGTCCGCATGCGAGTTGAAGGCTTGTGCCCATGGCAATTTCGCTTTCAAGCATGCCGCCAATCATTAATGCAATTCCAGCCGATCGACAAATTGAAATAATGCGCTGAGTTTCTTCGATCCCAGACTTCATAATTTTTAGATTGATCATGCTCGCCGTTTTTTCGCGAACGACTCTGATGGCGTCTTCGGGAGATACAACAGTCTCATCCAGACAAACCGGAATGCCCGTGAGCTCCTCGAGTTGTCTAGGCCCTGTCCAATCATCGGCCGGGAGTGGTTGTTCAAAAAATAATGGCTGAACCCCAAGGCCTTGTAGTTTTTCTATGAGAGCTCGCGCCGAGTCAAGCCGGTAGCCCTGATTGCCGTCTAGGGTGATCTGTGTGGAGCGCGACAGGTGTTTTAGCATTGACTCAATCATGTCGCAGTCTTCATTGATATGACCAGAGACTTTGATTTTGATGACTTCAAACCCATGATCCTTATAAAGATTCCAAAAATCAGCGACGGTATCAGGGGTCATGATTGGTAGCGTGATGTCAGTCGTTATCTGTTCAATCATTCGCCCGCCCCAAAGAGCGGCCAGGGGCACATTTAATTGTTTACCGTATAGATCCCATAAGGCTGTTTCCACTCCCACATAAGCGCTTGGTGAGACGGTGAATGTCTCCTCGCGAATACCACGCAAATATCTTAAAGCACCAAGAGCAGTCATTTCTCTCAGGTGATCTAAGATTTCCTCGGCGGCCGGTAAAACCCCGTTTACATTATCGCCTGTGAGTGTCGGAAATGGACTGGCCTCGCCGTAGCCGGTCAGGCCGTTATCGTCAGTCACCGAAACCAACACGAAATTTGCCTTGTCTAGAGTTTCTGAGGAGATGGCAAAAGGGATGTGAATGTCGCATGAAATTTTGCGAGCTCTGCTTTCGGCAATCTGCGTGTGCCAGTTCATGGATTACCTCACAACTTCATGAAGCCAGCCATCCAAGATGGCTTTGTTTTCGCCGGAAGACATTTCGTTTTCTACGTCGCGCAAAATTTCTTCGCGGTAGCGCGGATCGACACGGTATTCACTTTTGATTTCAATCTGACCGCCGATAGATGTTCCGTGGTAGTCATCGCCACCTGTTCTGCGGCGACGCCCACGATCGCGCTGCTTTTGACTTTTACTTGCAGCTTGATCTGCATCACGCAGAAGGCGTCCAGCAAGATCTGCTGAGCTTTCAGCGTCGGCCCATTTTGATCCTTCGCCAGATTTAAGTGCAAGCTCCATGGACTGAATGGCAGCCTCAAGTCGATCCCCAGCTTTTGGGGACAATGCTCGAAGTTTCCCTAAAAGACCAGAGGCCTGCTTCACATTGGAATTTTCGGAGGCTCGCGATGCCGGCCATTTTTGCTCAACATCCGCGGGTCGTTCATTGGCCCTGTCAAGATTTTGGGAGATCTGATCTTGTCTTTGTTGGAGTTCCCTTAGATCGTTTCGGGCATTAGCTAGGCCTTGTTGACGCTCTTTTTCTTGAGAGGCTCTCACTTGGTCTTCTTTGGCTTCGAGTTCCTCGATCCAGGCGCGGTACTCGCTGGCAAGACTACTGAGGTGTCCTTGGGCTGCTTTAGCGTTGGCGTCAGCCTCTGCAAGGGTCCGTTTTACCGCGGCTTTAAATGGCATGTCGCGACTGATTCTTGGCCAGCTCGACGGCGCATTACCTTCACCTAAAAATTTAACGCGCAACGTCCAGCGTTTTTGGCGTTCATCAAGAAAACTCTGCATGCGACCTGCAAGATACTTCGCCTCGGGCAGGCGCTCCTTCGTCGGTTTTTCCAGGATTCTTGAAAATGACCGAATAGCGATGAAAAAATCCCTATCGCGCTCACGATCATCCAAAATTTCATGTTCAAGTAAAAATTCGCCGATATCATCGGATAATTCATGAATTTTCGAAGCACTGGGAGAGTTTTTAGCTTCGGTCATTTTTTGCGACAGCTGCCCTAGTTCTGCACGGTCGATGCCGTCAAAAAAAGGCGTTTCTTCACTTTGTTGCAAGACGCTTTTCATTTCTTGATCGACGTTTGGTGGTAGTGGATGACCACTGCTCCTCGCGTCATCAATCATGGAGCGGACTTTCTTTAAAGTCTCTAAGGCTTGTTTATATCTGCCGTAAGCACTGGCTACTTTGAGGTGAATGGGCTGACTCGTGCCGACCAGGGGGGAGGGTTCGGCGCGGTCTGTGGCTTCTGCGACAATGTCAAATTCGACGATGTCTTCTTCCATCCAAGGCTGCAGGTTGAGCTTGTAGACCGTATCAACCGACGTTGTGACGCCAGAAATATTCAGCACCGACTCTTGGTAGACTTTCTGTTTGGTCGTGATTTTTAGCTGGACTTTATCCAGAGGGTGGACGGATGTGACGTGGATGGCAAGAGGCAGAAGCTCGTGATCAGGCCAGGTGTCTCGTCCTTGTGCGTTTAAAGTCATTTGTACTTTTGGCGTGGGTAATTCACTGACCAGCAATTTGGCGGCTGGTTTTGATGACACACTCGGTATAATCAGCTCACTTGTTTCAGCAGCAGAAAATTCGGCAGTCCAAATATTTTGTGGTCCTGAGGGTGAACCACTTGGCGACATTTGGATGCTGATCGGAGGAGCCGTGCCCTCAGGTTTCAGAATAATCACCGGAACCGCCGAGCTGGCTTCCACGCGGATGATGGTCAGTCTAAGCATGTTTGACGGGATGAGCTCGATCATCGGAGGATAGCTTGTGGATAGAGATATCGGGCCTTTTGTTTGATCCTTGGCGGTTTTCTTCGGTGCCGCTCCTTCAAGAATTTCAAGAGTCATGCCGCCTGTCAGAGCTGTCAGTAAATTTTTGGCGTCAGTCATGGCTGAAGCTATATTGATGGGAGCTTTAGAGAGCAAAAGAGCTGCGGCAAGGGTCGGCACAAGCATCGAGCCAGCCAGGGTAGTGAGTCGTCTAATCTCCCAGGCGCGAAGCTTTTTTTCTTCCCGCAGAAGTCTTTGATTCCATTCTGATTGGGGTTCACCACTTGCGCCGGTGGTGTCCTCAGTTTCGCTTGCATTGGTTTCGCTTGCATTGGTTTCGCTTGCATTGGTTTCGCTTGCAATAAATGGCGACGGTGAGATCCCTGGGTACTGCATGTCTAGTCCGACCAACATGGATGACCCAGAGATCGCATGGGAGCGGCCAAGTGATGAAAATCTGATGATTGAAATAAAGGTCACAAGCCCGCAGAGGCTTTGTACCAGTGGTCTTGAAGGATCAATATCATTCCAAAGAGCTGTGACCATGACTGCGATGGCGAGAGCCCTGAGCGTGGAGAGGACAACGTAGACCTGGTGTGCCCGAGTCTTGGTTTGATTCATTCTTAAGAGGGATGTTTGAAATGTTTTATTCATAGGAATGTTAGGACCTTTTTGCGCCAGTCTCGCGATCTTTTGTGACTGTCGACTGACTCCAAATTATGATCTCTTCTAGAATCGAGGACATTGGTAGTTTGCCCTCCGTAAAACCATTGTGATGTACGTTCGCGACAATGCGCGTTGTGATAAGCCGCTGGTCGGGGTGATTTTGTGAAATCTGATCCATGGATTCAAACCTGGCGACCTCGTCGTTTCCAGGTTTTAGAATCAGGACCGGTTTTTTAATGGATTGAAAATAGCGACTAAAGCTATCCATAGCGTCGAATAATTCTCGGGCAAAAGCAAACGTGAGGCGCAATTGACTTGGCCCCATGAGCGAGCGAATGAGGCGGGTGGCCATTGTTTTACCCATCACCCGGTGCAGTGGATTTGAAAACCTTGGGTGAAGACCTTTAGGAACTTTAACGCGGGGGAAAAACTCCGACATCATTTGAATGATACGGCGTTTAAAGGGTCCTGGCATCCATGCCAATTCAAGCGTAGGGGCCGCTAGTACGACGCCCGTGATAAATTGAGGGTGCCTTGCCGCCATTTCTGTCGCCACGATAGCGCCATAACCTTGACCTACAATGATTGGCGGCTGGCCGTTGTGTAGATGCCTGAGCCACGAGGCGACCTGCAGAAGATCGGACACCAGCTCTTGAAATCGATCTAAGTGCCCAGAGATGTCCGCATTAACTCCGTGGCCGCGCTGGTCATAGGAGTAGCTACAATGATTCTTATCACATAGATACTTCATGCAGTCCCAGTACATGTCGGTGCGTTCGCCCACGTCGTGGATAAGTAATATTGCAGGGTTATCAATAGCAGGCTTATCGGAAGCAGGCTTGTCAGAGGCTGCCTTATCAGACGGAGCCTTGGACCGTAGGCCACGGATGGACACAAAATTATTGGTATGGTCCACCGGGCAAAGATGTTGGTAAAACTCCCCGGAATCCGGCACGTCAAACCGTGCTAAATCCTGTCCGCGCGGGGATCCTGAGGTGACTCTCGAAGTAGTTTTATGCAGGCTATCCATCGCGAAATTATAGCGCATTCTGGCCGGGTATGGTACTAGGGGCCCGTTGCTGACTATTTTATAGGATACTGCCTCCATGATTAGCACAAATGGCCTCACCCTTGGCTTTGGCCAGCGCGTCCTTTTTAAGGACGTAAATGTTAAATTTCTCCCGGGAAACTGCTACGGCCTCATCGGTGCTAACGGTGCGGGTAAGTCTACTTTTATTAAAATCCTGGCAGGGGAAATTGAGCCTGATTTTGGGGAGGTTTGCGTCCAGCCTGGCCAGAGGGTCGCTGTGCTCAAGCAAAACCAATTCGAATTCGACGAGATCGAGGTTCTCAAGACCGTGATCATGGGAAATAAGTTTTTATATGATGTGATCGCAGAAAAAGAGGCTCTTTACGCCAAGCCTGATTTTTCAGAAGCCGACGGCATTCGCGCATCCGAGCTTGAACAGCAATTTTCTGAATTAAATGGGTGGGATGCTGAAGCACAGGCTGCCGAAATGCTGCACGGTCTTGGTGTAGGGGATGAGCTTCTCGCGAAAAAAATGAAGGATTTAGAGGCAGGCGTTAAGGTGCGGGTACTTTTAGCCCAGGCCCTGTTTGGGAATCCTGATATTTTGCTTTTGGATGAGCCTACCAATAACCTTGATGTCGCAAGCATCATGTGGCTTGAAGAGTTTTTAATCGAGTTTAAAAATACAGTCGTGGTCATTTCTCACGACCGCCATTTTTTGGATAAAGTCTGCACGCATGTTGCGGATATAGACTTTGGAAAATTGCAGCTCTACACAGGTAACTACTCGTTTTGGTATCAGGCTAGCCAGCTTGCTCTGAAACAACAAAAAGACCAAAACAAGAAAACAGAAGATCGTGTCAAAGAACTAAAAGCCTTTATTGAGCGTTTCTCAGCCAATGCATCAAAGTCTAAGCAGGCGACGTCTCGGAAAAAACAACTTGATAAGCTTAATATCGACGAGATTAAGCCATCCACAAGGCGTTATCCGCACATTCATTTTGTGGAAGAGCGCGAAGCTGGCAAAGATCTTTTGATGTGTAAGGACCTGACCGGTGAACTAGACGGTAGAGTTCTATTTAGAAATCTTGATCTTACAGTGAGTAAGGGCGAGAAAATTGCATTTGTCGGCAAAGACGGCGCTCCGGCTACTTTGCTCTTTCAAATTTTAGCTGGCGAAATAGCTCCAAAGTCTGGGGAATTTCGCTGGGGTATTACGACCCATCGCTCGTACTTTCCGAAAGAGAACTCACAGTGGTTTAAAGAACCGCTGACACTTCTGGACTGGCTGCGGCAATTTGTCACCAAAGAAAGCGAGCGCGACGAAGAATATGTGCGCGGGTTTCTCGGACGGATGCTATTTAGCGGTGATGACGCGACAAAAAAATCAAACGTGCTATCAGGTGGTGAAAGAGTGCGGATGATGATGGCTCGGATGATGATGGCACGGCCCAATGTCTTGATTCTCGATGAGCCAACCAATCACTTGGACTTGGAGTCGATCACCGCCGTCAATAACGGTTTGATGAATTATCCCGGCACGATTTTATTTACCTCCCAAGACCGGGAGTTCGTCAATTCTATTGCCACAAGAATTATTGAGCTAACCCCGAAGGGTCTCCTCGATAAACTGATGACTTATGACGACTACATCGAGTCTTCTAGCGTCGCTTCAGAGCGGGCAAGTCTTTACTAAGTCCTGATCTGCTGCGGCATTCATCAAAAATTTTTAATTTCTTCATAGCGCCTTAGCGTGACCCGCCGATGATATAGGCTAGTCCATTAGCGCCTCAGGGACGAGAGGCTAGGGGGATCGAATGCTAGAAGCTGGCAGGGGTGACGGAATACTTTACCTTCTTTCCTCTGATGGAGTGTCTCTGGAAAGAGTGCCATTCATTCGCCATGGCTTGCGCACGCGCGCTCCCTTGCTATTTATTCATGGAATCGAATTTGCGACCCCAGAAGAAACCTTGACTGATCTTGTGCTGCCGATGCTGGACGCACTCGGGCCAGAGCGGACATCTGAGCGGGACGTTTACGTTTTTGTCTGGAATAGTCTTTTGACTAACCGCGTAAAGATCAACGAAGTTCTCAATGTTTCCCGCCTAAGACAGCTCTGGTTTGCGGTCACGGAACTTCCGCGCTGCCGGACCTATTTGATGGATGTGGAAAGACGGGCCAGGGAAGCTGCGCAATGCCTGCTCCCGTTTGCCTTAGAATGGAATGCAGAAAATCGTGTTGGTCCGACCGTGATTACTCACAGCATGGGAAGTCTCGTCTGGGCTGAAACGTTGAAGCTTCTTTATGAGTCGTCGGCATTGTTTTCTAAGCCAGGTGTTTGGTGGTCCCTTCAGCCTGCGATCTCGCGGCGAGCCTTTCAGGCGGGGGGCGAGTATCATGTTATCCCCAAAATATACACAGGCCGCGATGCCGCCAAAGCCATGGTCTGGTATTCTCGCCTCGACTATATCTTGAGTACTATCTATCTCGTGTCAAAGCGGGGGTTTGCCCTAGGGCAGTGGGGTTGCCCGGAGGCAAGTATTCCGCAAAAAGACGTCACGGCGTGGGTCAAAGAAGCTCACGGTATGCAGTACCTCCAGTCGAAGTGGGGTCATTTTTTTGAACGGGTGAAGCCCATCCTGGCGGCTGAGGCTGACGCCTTGGGTATTTAGGTACCCACCGCCGGGCACCGTAAGTCATTTTTATCAATTAGCACTTTTCATGAGCGAGAAGACGGGATATAGAGCCGCTTGCGCAGTCTAGCTGATTCTTGAGCGGCGGCTGATTCATTTGGTTTTTTTGCGAGGAGTGAAACGATGAAAGTTGACCTTAAGGTAGTTGATCATAAAGTGGCGTCAAAACACCTTTTTTCTGCAATCGACGAATTTAAGAGTTTCGCTTTTAAAGGTAGCGTCGTCGACATGGCCGTCGGTGTGGTGATTGGGGCTGCCTTTGGTAAGATCGTTGATTCTCTTGTTAAAAATATCTTGATGCCAACCATTGGCCTTTTGACACCAGGTGACCAAGGATACGTTGGTTGGAAGATTGTTGTGGGCGCAAAAGAAATACCTTATGGATTATTTATCGGTGAGGTCGTCAACTTTCTGATTGTGGCGTTTGCATTGTATTTATTTATGGTGAAATTCATTGGTCTTATGACCAAAAAACGCCAAGAAGAAACAGCTCCTCCCGCAGCCCCTGTTGAAACAGCTGATCAGAAACTTCTGCGTGAAATCAGAGATCTACTATCCTCACAAAAGCGCTAACCGAGTCCCTCGTCACCGGAGATGACAGTAAATGTATAAAATTTTAAGTACTTGTTTTGGTTTTGGACTTATTGGTGCGGTGATCTGTACCTGGGTGGCACCAAGAGTGATCTCGATTCTTTTCACACCACCGGTAAGCTTTGGTACCAACTGTGAGCCAGCAGCTTCGTGGGCCACAGATAAACTGATCGCGTCGCAAATTGGTGGCATGGCGATTGGATTTTTATTGGCTGGCATTTGGCTGATTAGCCGTAAGCTAAAAAAATCTAGCACTAAAGAAATCACAGCCGCTAAAGCCTAAGAAAATATATCTTTGATCGGGCTATGTTGATGGCCACCAATAGCCACGCAGCCCGGTCACTTGGTAGCGGTTTGCCTTCTTTGCAAGAAGGCTCTCATGCTACGCGAATATGTAGGTCTAAACCCAAACTATCAGCGATATCGATCAGTTTATCGGTAGAGATTTTTCCAATGTTTCCATTAACAATGGAAGCTGCTCAACGCTAGAAACCATTTTATTTTAGATGGACTATTTCTTACCCTTTATTTGTCCGTCGATTGACTGTCTCGAGCACTTGAAGCGTAAAATTTTGCGCTCGCGCTTCTTTTCGTTTTTAAGATGCCCTTTCTCAAAGATCCGCTTTCGCCAAAGCTTAAACCCGGAAGGGGAGAGCTGAGTTCGCATGACTTTGACAAACTCGTTCGGTGTCAAATTGAACTGAATATAGATGGCCTCAAAGGATGTCCTGTCCTCCCATCCCATTCGCACCATCCTCGAAAGGTCTTCAGGGGAAAAGAGTGCTAATTTAGCTTTAAGTGATTTCGTTATACCCAATGTTTTAAGACTTTTATCAAAGCGGTTTGTGTGGCGTGACTATACTTTATTTTACTCTCAATAAGTACTACAAATGGTGTGAACAGACAGTCCGTTCAATGCATACGATTAATTTGAGGTATTAGGTGAATAAACCTTTAAAAATAAACGTCTTAAACCAGCCTTTAAAGAGTTGCTGCGATGATCCTAAGACCGGTTTTTTTCGCGATGGTTTTTGTCGCACTGACGATCAGGATCTTGGCAGGCACACAATCTGTGCAATTGTTACGCAAGAGTTTTTAGATTTTAGCCTTCGAAAAGGCAACGATCTCATCACTCCCAGTCCAAGGAATTCTTTCCCTGGACTCAAACCAAATGATCGCTGGTGCCTTTGCGCTCAGCGATGGGCCGAAGCTTTTTTTGCTGGCTGTGCGCCGAAAGTAGATTTGCAGGCAACGGATATCAAAGCATTGGATTATGTATCGCTGGATGCATTGAAACGTCATTCTCACGTATAGTAATTCTGTCTTTAAACTAAAAAGCTGATTTCTTCGCTCCGCCCGCGATTTTAGCGGTAAGGCGGGCTTTTGTTTTACGCCGAGCTAGATTTGCCTGCTCCCATAAGCAAAAATGCCTCGGAGTTATCCTCCGGGGCAATTTTTGCAAATTCGTCTTTCCAGCCAAACCTTTCAATCCAACCAGGCGTCTCTTTTCTGTACGCCGGTTCGCTTGTTGGTCGAGCAAGTGGAGCCGGCGGGAATCGAACCCGCGTCCATACACGCGTCGGAAAAAGCACTACATGTTTAGTCTTATAATTTATCCTCTTGTCTTATGCGCCCATAGACAGGCTCATCCGACCGCAGCCTGATTGTCGTCATGCCCAACTCTCCAGACGGAAGAGCGTGACACCAAGCCACATCGATTGCGCCATCCCCCAAAGCCGTGGCCGCTTTGAGTTCGACGGCAGCTTAATTAAGCTGCGAGTGCGTATTCGTTGCCGAATAAGCGTTGGTACGCCTTTAATAACCGGGTGACGTACCCACCCCGGACATGCGCTTTGACTCGACGACCGTGCATGTCGAAACCATGACGGCCCCCTCGAGGGAAAACATCCCAATATAATGTAAAAGCCCGGGGCGAACAAGCTCCCCGGGCGAAACTTAAAGAAATATTACTTATTCAAATCAGCAGGCTAGATCTTGTGAGAGACGCTGGCCGCGTGAATCACCGCCGCAATCCGCGCGCCCGATTGAATTCCTTCGGCCGTCATGCCAGCTTTCTTCAGCTCATGGGCATGTGATTTCATACACATACCGCAGCCGTTGATCGCAGATACGGCGAGACAATAAAGCTCAAAGGTCGCCTTGTCAGTGCCAGGTTTTCCAATCACCTGCATCCTCAGTCTGGCCGGAAGCTTGGCAACGTCTTCATCTTCTACGAGGTGGGTAAACCGGTAATAGACGTTATTCATGGCCATGATCGACGCCGCAGACTTGGCTGCCGTGATGTCTTCTGGCGAAAGACTTGCCGAAAATTCAGCTTCAAGCGCCTCACGCAAGGCCGAGGAGCCTGTCGCGTAGACGCAGGCTAAGGCTGTTCCCTGGATTTGTCGAAGAGTGAGCCCTGGGGCTCCTTCTTCAGTCAAAATACTGCCAAGATTAACTTTTGTGTCGCGCGCATAATCCGGCAGACTATCTTTAAAAGACTCGAGACTCATAAATCATTTCTCCTTCTTTGATTAGCCCAAAGTTTTTTCACCAGGCTGCCAGTTGCAAGGACAGAGTTCGTCAGTTTGCAGGGCATCGAGGGTCCTGAGAACTTCTTTAGCATTTCGGCCTACATTCAGGTCGTAGACCGAGACATGACGGATGATGCCCTCAGGGTCGACAATAAAAGTAGCCCTTTGCGCTACGCCTTCTGATTCGTCCAAAATTCCAAGTGCCGCGGAGAGCTCGCGTTTTAAGTCTGAGAGCATGGGAAAAGGCAGATTTTTAAGTTCTTCTTTTTGGCTACGCCAAGCAAGATGCACGAATTCATTGTCAGTACTTGCAGTCAGTACTTGTGCTTCGCGGTCACGGAAGTCTTTATTGAGATCACCGAAGGCTTTAATTTCTGTTGGGCATACAAAAGTAAAGTCTTTGGGATAAAAGAACACAATGGCCCACTTACCCTTCAGTTCTTTGCTCGAATAATCGATGATGCCTGTTTTCGGATCATTGGAAACTACGGCTTTCATTTGAAACTCTGGAAATTTTTTACCGACGCCTAACATAGAAGACTCCTTTTAAATTTTTTCTTGGGGTCAGGTCCCGCGGTCAACCACCATTGGTTGGACCGTCTGTCCTTGCCCTCTTGAGTTACTTCTCGCCCGAATTGACAGATAAATGAAATTGATTAAGAATATATACTGATAGTTTTTATCTATTAATTTATAACATACTGAAAGTATTGATTTATGGCCTCGATTATCCAGCTTGAATATGCCATTGCAGTCGACACCCACCGGCACTTCGCCAGGGCCGCCAAGGCCTCATTTGTGACTCAGCCAACCCTTTCAGCTCAGTTGAGTAAGCTTGAAGCTGAGCTTGGCGTTATACTTTTTGATCGCTCGTCGCAGCCCATTGTTCCTACCAAAGAAGGCCTCGCGATCATTGCGCAGGCGCGGCAGGTGGTCGCCGAATTCAAAAAAATTGAAGCCATTGCTTCTGGGGCTATGAGTGAAGTAGCCGGTGATTTGACCATTGGAGTCATACCGACAGTCGCGCCTTATCTTGTGCCGCTTTTTTTGGAGTCGTTTGCAAAAGCTTATCAAAAGTTAAAAATTCACGTGCGTGAGATGACGACGGCTTCGATTGTGGAAAACCTCGAACGGGAAACTATCGATGTTGGAATTCTTGCGATTCCCGTGGAAGGGGTCACGTTCACGGCGACCGAGCTTTATGTGGAGCCATTTTATCTTTACGTTCATAAAGATCACGAGCTTGCCAGTCGCCGCAAGGTGTCTCCGGATGATATTTCTGGAAGAGATTTATGGCTACTTGAAGAGGGGCACTGCTTAAGAGGCCAGATCCTTCAAGCTTGTAAGCTTAAAGACCGTAAACCTGCACTTGCAAACGTGCGGTTTGAAAGCGGATCAGTAGAGACATTAAAGCGACTTGTCAGCCAAGGTATAGGCTACACGCTGGTTCCCCACCTGGCGACTGATCACGAATCATCTCTTGACGAAGACATAAAAATTATCGAGTTTGAGGCCCCTGTACCTGCTCGAGCCATTGGCATGATGTACCGACGGACGCAGCTCAAGTATCCCGCCCTAAAAGCTCTCGAAGATTCGGTTAAAAAAAACCTTCCCCGATCACTGATAGCCTCGGGGAAGAATTCAAAAATTATCGACGTTAGATCTTAGCGACTACCAAAGCTTCCGTACATTAAGGCCGCGTCATTTCGTTGAAATCTTTCGCTTGGCGTCACAGACCACTGCACATTAGCCGGTGCCATATCGTTAGCTGTCATGAATAGGTCATTTTGCCGTGACTCAGTTAAACTTGGAGCGCCACCACCACCAATACTGCTAATAAGTGGACCGAGCATGGACATGAGCCCCCCGCCACCTCCTCCCATAAGCGCTTGGCAGCTAGACGAGTTCAAGGCAGCCAGCAAAACTGCGGCGAGAACGATTTTGGATTGGCGGCTTTTCATGAGTTTCTCCTTTTAATTGTCATCGCTGAATTCTAACTTATTGATTCACATAGTGCCCATAGAGCTTGCTGCCATCTGGAGTCTCAAGAGCCGAGTGACTTGTCTGAACCCGGTAATGCATTTGAGCACCTGACGTTTCATCGCTCGTCATAAATAACCCGTTTTCTTGCGTCTCTGTCAGTCCCAAGCCCAAAACAGTCCCCAGTAACGGTGCAAGAAAACAACTTGATGTTAGAGGGGTAATGGCGAGGATCGCCAATAGGCCGAGATGATTTCTGATGCTTCCCATCACCGCCTCCTCTCTTCGATGATCACTTTACTTGCTCAAAGCTATTCTTAAATCCATTAATATCTTCTTTGCTTGGGCTCACAACGAGTGTCACCATGTCATCACGCTTCGTCGCAGCGCAGTCCAAACGGCCTTTAAAGCCAGCACTTTTTGCCGTAGACCGGACGCCAAACCCTGCGAATTTTCCGTCAACATATACAGCCGCGCCGGTATCATAGTTTGAACCGTCACTTGCTCCGCAAAGACCAGAGCCTGTGAACTCCCAAATTTGTTGCGCGACGGAAGTTGACGAACCAATGAGTAGGCGCAACGGAGTATACTCTGCAGGAGTTTCATTGAGAGCGTCAATATCGGCAAAGTTTCTTTTCATGACACTTGGCAATTCAGCAGCCAAAGAGAACTCACTTTTTCTTGATCCACCGACGGTATTCTCCCCAAATCCAACCACCACACCCTTAAGACCTGCAGGTGCGGGGCGATCTTCAGCAGTCATGACCCCAGGCACTCGCATGGCAGGCAAAGCCTTTTTTGGCACCGCTAACATGACGTAGCTGGTGTTTGCATCGCGAATATTTCCGCCGTGCTCAGTCAAAAGCGGGCTTTCTCGGAATAGTTTAGGAGCCATTTTAGAGACGACGTCTTTTTCCATCTGGCTAGGTTGGCCTTTCGGCTCTATCTTCACTCCGACCGTGTACATGAGATAGCGGTGCCCGCTATCGTCTTCCAGTCTACCATTTTTGATTTTTACGCCAGGCAAATTTATAGCTTCTTTGCCGCTGCTTAGATAAAGTTTGATGTCGAGCTGCTTCATCATGGGCAAGGTTGCAACACCGTCTTGGGCTTGAAAAACATCTGCTAATGACAAAATAATTGCGTAAGAGTCAGGCAAGCCGACGTCTACAATGGTGCCGACGTTGCGAATGATGGCTTGTTGATTGTTAAAGTCTTTGCCTTTTAGTTCGACGTAAACAGTCGCCGGATACTTAGCGGCGTCGCCGGCCCCGTCAATAGTACCGCCTGCCACCTTTAAACCGGCAAGGTCGCTCATATTACAAGAGGACAGCATCAAACCAGATCCACAAAGAAGGGCCAGAAGTGACCGCCTAACAATATTGAATTTTTTTGCGCGACTCATGGTGTTCCCTCTCTCCCTATACAGTTGAAGATCTCCCAACAATGTTGGTCGTTCCAAGCATAAGGGTTATCGGAGGGAGTTTTCGGAGATTTAAGAGAAATATTTAAGATTTTGTAATTATTAGATTTTTACCTATCTTTTATTTTTGCAGATTCCTCAGCAGGTGCGTTCGGATCACTCAGGAGCTTGGCGCGACTTGCACCGGCCGCCTTGGCCAGGGTCACGTCGACCAGAGTGGTGAGCATCTCTGTCATGATGGCGAGCTTTTCTTCCGAGAGGTGCTCCCAGCTGATACCAGCCTTATGGCCAGTGATGAGGACCCGGCGGACTCGGGCTGATGCCCTAAATACGTCTGGTTTTCCTTTGATCATTTGACTGAGGGGAAAGTGGACGACAATTTGGTCTTTGGCAGAGAATCTGTGGCCATCCTCCACCGATCCAATGAGTGCTCCATAGAGACTAAAGTCATGGATGACGCCCTTAAACCGATGTTCTCCGGAGTCGAGGACTTGGAATGTGACGGGTATGCTGGTTTTGTAGCGGCGGGCGCGGCGCTGGTATTTGCTTTCAAGTCCGGATTTAATTTTCGCAAATAAAGTATGCCGCTGTGCTTCCGGCATCATGACGTACTCGTCAACCTCATGCCATACGGGCAGTTCTTTTTGATAATCAGCGATCAGTCCTGCAGAATCATTCGTGAGAAATAACGTGGGTAGTGGTGCTTCATGTTTTTGCTCTTTAAGGCGCCTAATGGAGCGCAGCGTTTCAACACGTGACGCCAATTGATCGTCTACAATGGCCAAAACGATATTTCGCATAGAATATTTCAAAAGTTCTTCAATTGATCGGACTGTAACAAAGGCTAATTTCGGAAAATAAGTCCGCATAAATTTTTGAATCGAAAAAATAGTCTCGGAATCAAACGTCGGCCCAGCGGCAAGAATGACAAAGCTTCGGCGCTTTTTCTTTGGCGCCTGCAGATAATCAAATACGTCGCCTGTCGGCTTTGATTTTGATTTCAACTCTTCGCCGGAAGAGGCGGACTTGGATGAATTGTTGTCAGATGCCATGAGAGCCTTTCTAAATCGATGCTAAAGTGGTGAGCGGTCGGTTGCTGCGTTTAAAGAAACCTTCGAGCGCGCAACAGCGATCGCATAAGGCAACCCGCCAAGATTTTTTGTCGCCGTGTGCGTAGAGGTGAGTTTTGCTTCAAATTTATTCCAATCATCCGTGATCGTGGCTAACCCAATAGTATCTTCTTCAACGAGCGCTTTTTTCTGCATGATGAGTAGCTTGCTGTATTGCAAAATTTCAGAGGCCATCGGTACGGGCGGCTCTTGCTGTTGAAGAATGGACTCCAGTGCTCTAGTGCGGTCTGAAAGTTCTACTAGATGACTAAGCAGTAGCGGGTCTTTGGTGAGTTCTGGTAGTTGCTCCGCACGCACTCGGTTAATGTTAATTTCCGCGAGCGCTGCAGAGAATTCAGCTCCATTTTCAAGGCAACGTTTTAAAATGCTATAGAGATCTCCGAGGGCTAAGTCAAAATCACCAAGAGCTAAATAAATAGAGGCACGCTCCTCGAGTATGCGAAGGTCAGATTTTCCTGATTTTTTCATGGATTCGCTCAGAGCAGATAAAGCCGCTTTGGGGTTGAATTCCGCCATGTGCTTTCTAGCCGCGCGCAACGCTGGAAGATCATCATTAAGCGGCATAAGCTCGGTAAGGTTGAAATTTTTGCGAGATACTACCAAGTCTTCTGTTTGTCTGCGGACTTTGGCTCCTGTTATTTTCCATTCATCAAGCTCTTCAAGCTGTTTAGGTTCGTTTAATTCTGCAATGATTTCGGACCCGATCGTTGAAGTAATGCGCACCCTAAATCGTTGCGTTGGCGTTTCTAGGACAAGCATATCGTTTTTTTGCACGTAGTCTTTATTGATGGATAGGACAAATCCGTTTTGTTTTTTGGCCAAAACAGTCCCCTGCAGGGGCACGCCTCTCATCAAGTTTCTTTTGGAGGATTCGAGGATGTTTGCAAAATCTTGCTGTGCGAGAGTCTCCGGCAAGACGAAGACTTCAGATAGGCTGACGATGCCGTCTTGATTGAGCAAAATCAGCTGAAGGGTCGTGGATTTTCCGGATTTGGTCAGAAGCGGCAATAAGGCTCGATCTTCTGGGTTTAGACGGTGATGTTGTGAAGGTGGTGATAGAGCCTTCGAGGCTTTTAGCATGCGAAGAAGTGTTTCAGTGATTTTTTTTGCTTCACTATCATCTGTCCCAAATAATTCTGATTGAGGGACGTGTGTGTCATAAACCATCCAGTTTTCCAGACTTTCTGGATTCGGGTCTGCAAATCTAATGGACGTTAGTTGTGGGCTAGAGCTTGGGCTAGTGATCTTAATGATGCGATTATTGAGAGGATCTTTAACCAAAAGATCCCAGGTGCTCGATTTGAGGGGAATTACGGCAAAGCCCTGTGCATCGGAGTGACCGACCGTGGACCCATTTTGTCGGATTTCGACGTTGGCTTGAGGTGTCTCACGCCAGGGACTTGCTTTCAGAAATCTAAGATCAGCGCTAGCGCCAGCAATGAGGTTCACCCTTAAATTCTGGTTTTCTTCGGGCTTTAGTTGTTTCTGCGTAGACTGATACCCCGCATGACTGACAATGACAGTGCCTTCTTGGTTGATCTGTTCTGGGGATTTAATCACGCATCGGCCGCGTTCATTGGTCGTGCATAATGTCTCGACATTGCGATGGTCGATCCATTTAACTTCGGCATTTCCAAGGGGGGCACGCCCACTGAAAACGTGAGCTGTGAAGAAGCTAGGTTTAGGATTTGCGATGGTCGTTTCGTTTTTATTTGATGGCCGTATCTGATCTGGAATTTGAATCAGAGGTACTAGAGGCGTGGTGATTGTAGCAGAGGGTGAATTTAGGCTTTCAGTAATTTTATCTGGCGTAGCACCATGAACTGGTGCCATTGTAGGTGACTGAACAGGTGACATAGCTTCTGAATTCACCGATGATTTTGCCACTGCAAATCGGCTATTGGGTTTTGGGACAAGATACATGGTGGCAGAGATGGCGATGTTGTTTTCTCCACCCGCCGAAACTTTAAATTGCTCGGAATGCGGAGAGTAGTAATAGCTCTGGTCGTCTTTTGTGATGGACAAGTCATGTGAAATTTCTGGATCTAGCCGGTACTTTGTCGAAAAAGTTCCATAGGCATTGGTTTCGCCAATTAATTCGCCGTCTATTTTAACTTGAGCTTCAGGTACGGGGGCGCCGTCGCGCATTTTTGCTGATACGGATAATTGAGCGTTGGCTCCACTCTTCAGACATGACGTAGGAAGTAAAATAGTCGCGGCGATGAGAATACTTTGAACATGACCAAGCATTTTGATCTTCCTAACTGTTTAAGGACCATGCCGAAATTAGAACGCCAGCTCTGTCGTTGGAGTGTCCGCAGTGCCTGTAACCGCAATGTGATCAATGGGTATGTCAATTTTGTGAGAATGTTGGCCGTTTAAGTCCGTAAAATAAATGGAAAGTCTCGCGAGTTTCCAGGCCGTGTTGGACGGCAATTTAAAATCAAATTCTTTGTTTTTAAAGTGGAGGATGCTGAATCGGTAAGCGGTTTTATGTGACTGAATGTCCCCGGTATTTCGGTCTATTTTTGTATGTTCAGGTGATGGTAGGGCAGTGGTTTGCCCATTGTTGGTGGTGATCATGGCGACAGCCCAAATGAAGCCTTCTGCTTTTTTAGGTGCATTGTTTTTGATGTTAAATACTAAGGAAAGCTTGCCGCTAGCTTTTGATATCGTGGCGCCAGATATCTGTAGCTGGTCATCTTTGGTCGCATTTTTATCATGATGATCAGTTTCAGAACGTGCGTGGCTCTGTTCGGCTAGGTTTTGATGATCAACTTGTGCATTGCTTTGTGGAGGCGTTTTCTCGGTTCCTTTTTCAGTCGCTTTTGCGGCGTCAATTTCATTAATTGGCTCCGCCGACTTATCAGCAGTGCTCGGTGCTGCCGCAACTTGTTGTTTCTCGGTTGGGGTGTGTTCCGGTTTTTTTAGTTGCCCAGGATGTCCTTGCGTTTTGTGGGCGTTACTCGCCAAAGCGTTGGCGGACGGGGCGGAAGTGCCAGGTGACTCAGCAATCGGATTGTTGGATGGCAATTGCGCAAGCTCAGAGTAATAGCTATTGGTAGCATCGGTTGGATAAGCAATGTCGAAGACTTTTTCATTTTTGATTTGATAATCAAAAATGGTCGTCAGAGCGCTTGCCAAGCGATCGCGAGTTTTATCGGCCTGAAACTGAAGGCTGAAGATCCAAAAAATGCTACCGATCGCCCAACCGCAGATGACGACTCCAGCTGCAACAGCCCAACGAGCGTAACGTAAGTTAATCCGAATCGTATGACTGCGCGCCGACTCGACAAAATAGACGATGTTTAGGTAGCGGGTCCGTTCGTTAGATGGCGACTGATTTTTTTCTCGCCTCATCAGGCAACCTCTCAAGATTAAAGAGTATTTGTGCTCGCTGACCTTTATATTTTACGCCCCCCCCGCAGCAACTGCAATAAGGACTGCGCGAAAAATTGGCAAATCCGACTTGGTCAATACTCGCAGAATGGCATTTTTTTTAGTAGATTCAGCAAATTAAGGGATATTGATTTGCCCGGAGCCAGTCCTCGTGTCACTTAAACTAGGAATCATTAGAACCTCTAGTATTGGCGATGTTGTCCTCGCTTCAGCATGTTTGGATTATCTTGAGCAGGTGGCACCCCATGCACAGGTGGTCTGGGTCGGCCGAGGCCAATCTCTTGATTTACTCAAACGGTCTTGGCCTAAGATTATTACTGCCGACCTCCCATCCCGCGCGTCTTTAGCCCAGAAGAAAATTGTTAAAGAAACGCTGGCCCAGTGTGATGCGATCATAGATTTGCAGACAAGCCTTGCTTCGCGTCTTTTAGTGTTTTCAAGCGCAAAGCCTGGTGTTCCCATTATCAGGGCTAAAAAAGCCAAGACTTTTCGTTTAAAGTTGGTTTTCAAGGCCCTCGCGCGCGGTCGATTTATGTGCTGGCCTAAAGAAACACTTGGTGCAGATAAACTTCAGTTCCGCATGATGCTAGAGGCGCTTGATTTAGCTCTCCAGCCTTGGCAGCTCAGCAATTTGTCGACACTTGACCGCGCTAGACCGCATTTGCCAAATTTATCCGCAGGGAGAGCTGAGTTTGCTTGGGAGCGGGAACTTGGTTTTGGTCGTTGGTTGGCGGTCGCGCCAGGCGCATCCCATGAGCCAAAAAGAGCACCGGCCGAGGTTTTTCAGGATGTGCTAGCGGCACTTGCCAAACAAAATCAATCCAAAGATAGGTCGTTGGGTTTAGTACTTGTGGGTGGTCCAGAGGATCGCGTGGCTGCAACCGAGCTGATCGACAGTATTCGGTGGGAGGGGCCTATTTTAAACCTAGCCGGAAAATTAACCCTAGATCAGACGATGCATGCGCTCGGTCGGGTATGTGCATTGCTAAGCAATGATAGCGGCCTATCCCACATCGCAGAGGCGGTCGGAACATCAGTGGCAGTGCTTTTTGGTCCAACCATCGAATCATTTGGTTTCGCCCCCTGGCGCTCCACCAGTCGGGCTTTTTCGTCCTATATCGGATGCAGGCCATGTAGTCGACACGGTAAGAAAAAATGCCGCTTTGGAGATAACTTGTGTTTCCAAGCTATCGATACTAAAGCTGTCGCTGAACACCTGATGAGACTTATAGACGGAGGATCATCCAGGTGAATCATAAGCACCTAAGATTGAGTCTGATTCTACTTTGGTCCTTACTGGTCCGTTGGTTTATTTGGCCTGCGTTTAGAGTCATGGCTCTCGTCAGTGACCGCGTCAGAGATCAAATCAAAGGCCGACGGTTAGATTCAAAGTCGCCGGTAGAGTTAGCCCGCTTAAGGCGAAGGTTTGCAGATTGCATAGTTTTTTTCTGTAGTTCTGCCGGCGAATATGAGCAAGCCAAACCACTGATTGATCGCATCACTAAAGATGAAAATGTTTTGTGCCACGTCATTTTTTTTAGTGTCAGTGGTGCGAAATTTATAAAAGCTAGACAGGATACTGTTTCTTGGTCCCTCAGTCCGCCCGATGACGCGTCCGCATGGGGAGCAGTGTTTGCTGCATTAAGACCATCGAAAACTATCATTGTTCGACACGAACTTTGGCCGGCATTTTTATGGGTTGCCTCACAATGGGGGCAGGTCTGTGTGCTCAATGCAGTTGTCCCGGCGCTGCTCGGTAGGCAATCTGAATGGAAAGAGCGCCTCAATTTGACGGCCAAAGCCTGGCTTTTATGGTTTGTTGATTTAATCTGCGTGGTATCGCAGGCGGATTTTGATTTTTTTGAGCGTCGTCTTTTTGTCCCGAAGGGACAATTGCTCATCACTGGAGATACTAAGTACGACCGCGTGATTGAACGAGCGGAAAGGTCTTCGGATGGATTAATAACGCTTCGTCATTTTTTTAGAGAGCATTGGACGCCACAAGATACAGAAGCGCTTTTGATTGGTGGAAGCGTTCATGTTGCCGACGTTGAGCTGTTACTTGATGCTATGACCGGCGTCGAAATGAAGCGCATTAAATTGATTTTGGTTCCTCATGATGTTTCGTCTGGTAACATTGCAAAAATTTTTGATCTGACACGGCAAAGAGGCTTCTCGTCAGAACTTCTAAGCGAGATTAGAAATGCAGACTTTAAGCTTGGAGCAGCTCACCCGCGAATTATCATCGTGGATGAGATGGGTAGACTTTCAGATTTATACTCAGTGGCTGATCTCGCATGGGTTGGTGGTGCGATGCATGCCAAGGTCCATAATGTTCTAGAGCCTGCAGCTTGGGGTGTTCCTGTTAGTTGTGGCCCTCGTTTTGAAAACAGCCAAGAAGCAGTGGCGTTGCATGACGCAGGCTTGCTGTTTGTTCCACAAGATCCAGATCATTTTCGACAACACGTTATTGAAACTTCAAGTTCTTTAAGCATTCTGGGGCAGAACACAAAATCCTTCGCACGAAACATGGCCGGCGCATCGGATAAAGTATTCCGCGCCATTTTCAAAAAATCTTAGCAACAGTGGTGTCTTATGATTGAGAAACAAATAATTGTGAATCATGCGAAGTCTGAGACGCGTATTGCAGTCGTAGAAAAAGAGCAAGTGGCCGAGCTATTCATTGAAAGGCATGGCGACCGTGGTCTCGTTGGTAATATCTATAAGGGAAATGTTTTGAGAGTTTTGCCAGGGATGCAGTCGGCATTTATTGATATTGGCGAGACTCGCAGTGCATTTTTGTATGTCACCGATGTCATTAGCGATGATTTTTTGAAACAAAGCCGTGAGCTTCTTCAAGATTCAAGCGAGGATTTAACTCACGATGAAATCGAAAAAAAATTAAAATGGACAAAGCTGCCAATCGAAACATTCTTGCGAGATGGGCAGTCAGTCCTAGTTCAGGTGTCAAAAGAACCCCTTGGCAACAAAGGCGCGCGGCTAACGATGTTTGTCACGTTTCCAGGCCGCTATTTGGTTTTGTCTCCGTACTTCAATCACATTGGTGTTTCCAAGAAGATTGAAGACGAGGTGGAAAGACAACGCCTCAAAGAGATTTTTGAGCCCATAAAGCCAGAAAACATGGCGGTCATTGTGCGAACGGCGGCGAGTGGAGTGTCGGCCGAGATTTTAGCAAAAGAGCTTGAGTATCTTGTGGGTCTTTGGAATGAGGTTCAGGAGAGAAATTCGGATTCTCAAGCGCCAGCCTTGCTGCATCGAGATCTTGAGCTAACGCAGCGTGTTATCCGTGAACAGTATTCCGAAGAAATTGGTAAAATTGTGATTGATGACGAGAAACTTTCGCAAAAAGTTCGTCGATTTGTTGCCGCCATGGTGCCTGGAGATGAAGCTAAGGTCGACGTTTACTCCGGAACAACGCCGATTTTTGACGTTTACGGAATCGAGATGGATATTGGGCGGGCCTTGAGCCGTAAAGTTGATTTGCCAAGTGGTGGTTATTTGATCGTCGATCAAACAGAGGCATTGACGTCTTTTGATGTGAACACGGGTCGGTATGTTGGCAAAACAAGCGCTGCCGAGACGGTGCTGCGTACAAACATGGAAGCGGTGAAGAAAATTGTATCGCAGCTTAGACTTCGTAATATCGGTGGAATAATCATCATTGATTTTATTGATATGGAGTCGGCGGTTGATCGCGAAAAAGTTTTCGGCGCCCTCGTGGAAGAACTCAGAACTGATAAAGCTCGGACAAACGTTCTTAAAATCAGTGATTTAGGGTTAGTCCAAATGACGCGTAAGCGTACCAGTGATTCTTTAGAACACTTGCTTTTGGAGGACTGCCCGCTCTGCGAGGGGCGTGGCAAGGTTAAAAGTGTAGTGTCCGAAGCACACGATTTGCTTCGTGAAATTGTTAGGATTCACAATCAAACCGGACGATCACTTATGAAGGTTCGTGTCCGAGAGGATGTTCGGGACTGGATTTTGGAAGAAGAACGAGACTGGTTCCAAGAAATTGTTGATAGGTGGGGTCTCACGGTTAATTTTAAAAAAGGTGATCTGACCCTTGCGGCATTAAATGAGTCTTCATTTGAAGTAAATGCTGAGTAGGTGCTTAAGGTTTCATGAATATGCGCGCGACAAGCCAGGTTGTCTCCCCGCTCGCCGCAGTGTCTGCCACGAGATCTCCCACCACAGTTGTATTAATCATGGATTGCATGCCCGGCGGAAGCATCGATAGTTTCCAGGTCCGGCCACTAGGACTGATGATCGCATAAGTGTTTTTCTCGATCTTTTTTAGCTGGCCGACAATGGCTGGCCGCCCGTTGGCTATTTCATTGATCTCAAAGGACTCCACCATGAGGCAATGTCCGGGGTCACTGGACGGTTTTCTTAGTTCACCACGAGCAGTGACAGTGGATCCAGATAGCTGATCTAGCGAATATTTTTTTCCGCCCTGACAAACTACGATGGGGCTTTGACCCTCTTGAGGAGTCAAAGTTGTGCGTCTTTTTGCTGGAGATCCGGAGGTGCTGATTTCTCCGCGATACTCCGTAGCGGCACTTGCTGAGACTCCAAGCCCCATGCAGAAACTAAAATATAAAAAATACGCTATTTGAGTGCTGACTTTGGTCATATTAACGGCGAGCCATAGTCACCGGGATATTTAACGGATTCTGACTTGCAGCCGGAGTCGCCTTCACGCTGTCCTCGGATTCATCTGGGGATCCAATTTTAGGTATTAAGTTAGGCTCGTTCTCGACTCCTGCCAATGCTCCGTCTTCAAGCTTGGCATCCTGGCCAGCAAAGTTGATCGTAGGCATGGCGTTCTCAGCCGCTTGGTTTAGGCCGTTTTCATTGCTCGGGTCATTAGATGGCTGGTTATTAGCTGACGTTTCCGCCCCCTGCCGAGTGATGTCAGAGGCTAAAGTATTGGTCGCCGCAGAGGCGTTTTTTGCCATTTTTGCGTCTTCAAACCCTTGAAGGCCAACACTTGCGATGTCGTTAATATCAATTTTTCCGATTTCAGTGAAGAACGCTCCACCTTCAGTTTTCATGTCGATGCCAGTAACTTTCACCTTGGCTTTGATAGGAATTTGGACTTCTCCTCCCTCGACTGTTTTACCGACGAGAGAAAAATTGTAAACGCCAGAGTTTGCTGGGCTACCATCCTTAAGTTTACCATCCCAGCGCACATTGTGTTCACCAGGCATAAGATTTCCTAGGTCTTGTTGAGCAATCACCTGTCCACCAGCATCTCGTACTTCTACGAACGCGTTAGCTAAAGGCTGTTCCACCTCAAATATGCTTTTAGTTAGAGTGTTTTTGTCCCATTTGAGCATGCCGTTGCCAAGATCAACTTCCTTGCCAACGTAGTTGACCATGCTAACGGCTCGGTCCGTAGACTGACCTTTAAGCATCGATTCAAGGGTTTTATTGAGGTTCATCATTTGCTCAAGACTGTTGAATTGCGCCATTTGCGCAGACATCTGTGTCGCATCCTGCGGGTTCATGGGGTCTTGAGACTGCATCTGAGCGATGAATAATTTCATGAAATCATCCTTACCCAGTGTATTTTTTGGAGCTCTTGTCGGATTTGATTTTTCAGACAGCATTTTCCTAAATTCTTCATCGGTCTTGGCTGTACTGAGGTCCCCGGATTTTTTGGCCATGCGTTCGCGCGAGACGTCAGCATTTGAGTTTTGGAGTAGTTTTACAAACTCAACCTCTGATTCCTTGTCGCCGCCGCGGATTTTGGCGGGGCTTCCACTAGCGGGCGAAAGATCAGCCATGCCTGAATTATTGAGAGGTGCGATGCGTGACTGTAATTTTCCACTCAAGCTCATGCTCAACTCCTGCGACCATATATTTTAATTAGCGAACCATGAACCGCCAATTGGGATGGTCAGACAAAATTCAAATACTTTGACTTTTGCGGACTAGACGCGTACTTCGAGGCGAGAGTTGCCAGCAATGCCACTTCCAAGATTTGTCCAGCGGCCCAGAGATGGGGCGCTAGCCGTTGCGGAGTGACTTGGGCGCGTGTTGTAGGAGTTCTTGAACGACTGAACGTACTCTTTCATATCGTTGTAAGTAGCTCTCTGATCTTGCGCGCCTTGCCCAAATTGCTGATGGCCCTGACCCGAAAAGTGGCGAGGTGACGAATCACCGGCTTTGCCGACTTCCAGCCCACGGAGACTTATTCCTTGTTGGGTTAAGCCGTCGCGGAGCCCAGCCACTTCTTTGGTGATTATATCACGGGCTTGTTCGGAAGATGTAATGATGCGAACGTCCAGCTGATTGTTAATTAGGTTAATAGCAACATCTACCTTACCAATTCCGGGGGCTTCCACATCGACTCGCATGGAGCCACCGCCATTTTTAACCATCATTTCGGCGTGACCAAGGATTTTTGCCGAAATAGACTCTCTGTTTGGCGTGATATCGGCCGAAGCTAATTTATTTGTAAATGAGACTTTGGTGTTCCTTGAATGTTTGAATCCATCTGCCATGGGCGTCGCCAGATCTCGAAGGGTGTCGCCAGCCCCTTGCTCAAAACCTTGCTCAAAACCTTGCTCGAAACCTTGGCCATCACCCTTTTGCTCGCCGAAAGTTGATGCATTCAATTGATCTGAAGTTGACTTCGCTAGCTCAATGGCTCCGTCAGCAAATTCGCTCGCGTTTATCGAGGCATCGATGGTTGGCTGGATGTCATCGGCGGAAGAATTGATCATGTCGCTTTTTAGGTTTTCGCCCGATTTAATCTGGCTAGGGCTGCTAGCGGTAAGGCCGCGGTCAATTAAAAGTTCTTCAAGTGATCGATGTTGGATGCCGTTACCGCCAAAGTCAATCTTACTAGAAGTTGTCGAGTCAAGTTCTTGAGACATGGTCAGGAACGGGTCTTTCAGGGTCTCGACACTGTCAATTTGAAGATTGATGTCTCGATTCATCTCCTGATCCAGCTCCTGATTGATGGCTTGGAACATTTCAGCGTTTGCCGTTGACTTGTCTGCACTACTATTGATGGACGACCATTTTGTAGCGGCTTTGATTGACGTGTCGTCAGATGAATTTGTGATTTCTGAAGCGACGCCTGTTTGAGTGCCAAATGTCATCAGATTTAAATTGCCATTCAGGGATTCCGCAATCAACTGCTCCGCAGCATCTATGCTTTTTTGCCTTGCAGCATCTATGCCTTCTTGCCTCGCAGATGCCTTACTGTCGATCATGGAAAAATCAGAAGCTCGGTTTAATGAGGTCTCTGAAGGGGATGAAATCTTTGTTGCTCTCTGAGCCATGGCGATGAGGTTGGGGTCATTGATGTGTTCGTTTAATTCAATGCCCTGATCGCTGCTTGTATTAAACGATGCTGCGTCATTTATTAGATTGGCATTGAGTTGACCTTTAATGGCCATGCCTTGCGGCATTTGGATTTCTATCGAGCCGGGTGCCTCGTCTTTTAGGGCGCTATTAGAAATCGTGTCGCCTGCATTGGCTAAATTGTTTAGCCCCTGTTTCATAGTTGGTTTTACTGTTGCGAGATTATCGCGACGATCAGAAGGTCCTGAAATTCCATCGAGGCTTAGAGAAGAAAGAGATTTTGCACGGTCTATATAAGACTGGATCCCTTCAGTGGGTAGCTTTTGCTGAAGTAGGGTTAGCTCCGCGGTCACACGGCCAGCATCAAGACCCAAGGCGTTGATGAACTCTTTGGGATTCACCATCTGAGTTGCGTCTAGCCCGTCTTTTGCAGCCTTATTGAGCAGGCTTTGATCGATCTCAAGGAGGCGAGCCAGGTCTCCAATCGACATTGGAGATTCCATAAATTTTGAAACATCGCCCGACGTCATCGTTTGCTTAATGAGTTGGCTTTCGTTGATGAGGCTAGGCAGAGTTTCGGGTTCGATCTTATCAAGTCGTCCGGTGATAAATGCCAAAATAGCATTGCTGCTCAGTACTGACTCAGTGGTGAGTTTTTCGCTGACTTGTTTCTTAAGTGGGGCTAGGGCTTCCTTGCTAGAAGCCGAGTCAGTCGACTGGCTTGCAGGGATGTCTTGGCTACCTTTAGAGTTTGAATCTTTGGCATTTTGTGGCGAGTTACCTGAATTTTTTTCGAAGGATACATCCTGTCCGCTCGTTTTGCTTGGGCGGGATGTGTCTCGTGTGGCGGAGCGCTCAGAGATATTGATTCTGTCTGATTGACTCGAGTCACTCGTGAGGGACTCTGCTTTTAGAGAGCCTTGCTTGGACGGAGTCGGCGACTGGGGGCGTTCAGTCTTAGTAGATAAAGCCTCTAATTTCGGAGCTGTCTGGGGTGTCTTGGGCGAAGCTGCTATGGACGCAACGTTTTTCGAGGTCGCTGGCTTAGATGTGTCCTTATTCAGATTTTTCAGGAGTAGTTCACTAAATGATGGGCTTCGCGAGCCAGTTTTCTCTGCGCCAGCATCTGAGGCGCGAGGGCGGCTAAAATTGCCGCCTGCCACCTGCGGCGATCCCAAAAGATCGTCGAGGTTAGCTTGGCTCTGAGCTTGTCCCATCAAGGGTTTCACTAAAGTTTCTCTCCTAAGTTCCGAAGACCTACGAAAAGGTCTTCCCCATTCTTAAAGCACGATGCGTGCCAGAATCGCGTCTGTTTGAATTCAGAGAGTTAGCGAGCAAAGACAGGCTTTCGCTAGGTAAAAAGCGTCTTAGCTAGGCAAATTATTTCTTGGTTTGCTTCGTCAGTGAGTTTTGAAGGGCTTTTGGTGTCGCTATAAATCTATTTGGCGACAATATAAGTGATCCAAGTCGAGCAGTTTTTCTCGGTTTTTATTTCGCGAAAAACACCGTCTCCGCGTCCTTGCCGGTCAAGGCCCTCTGCCCAATAGGCGATATTGGTGAAACCAGATTCAAGTAATACATCCGTTATTTCAGGAATCGACCAGAGTCTCCAGTCATAAGAGAAAACTCGATTTTGGCGCTTTTGCCCGTCCATCTGAAAGTGGATATGTGTTTTGATTTGATGGTTGATAGCATCAAACATTTCCACCTCCCACCAGAACTGGAATTTTTTTTCTGAATTTCGTCTACGGTCGACATGGGCACCCAAGTAGTCAGGCCCGCCGAAAGCATCAATGGCTAGAATGCCGCCTTTCGCCAATGATTTTTTGCATGCTGTGAAGTATTTTTTTAGAGTTTTTCGATCTTTCATAAAAAAATATGAAAAGTTTAGTGCGCAAATCACATGCGGTTTTATTCCGTGATCTTCAAGCACATCACCTTTAATGAGTCGCACACGCTTTGCTTCGGCTTCCGGGATCTCTTGTCCGTGATGTTTGAGCCCCCAAGCCAGTGCTGTTTGCTCCAAGTCGATACCCGCAGCGTGGTGCTCAGCTCCAAGTTTTACCCACTCGTAGCACAGAGCCGCTGTTCCGCAAAAATCCTCTTGAAGATAGGGTTTTTTAAGGGATTTGCCACTCCAGTTTTTTTTAAGTATTTTCCATAAAAGTTCTGCGTCGTATTCAGCGCTTTGCACGGAATTTGTGTAGAGAAAATATTTATCAAAGTTATTTTTTTTTGAGTGGTTATTTTTTTTGCTAGGTTTTTTGGAATTGTCTGACATCGATTTAGTTCTTTCTGATTTAGGAAAGCGCTAGTGTACCAAATATCCTGTCGTCCTTGCAGCGATCACGCTCTCTAAGACGGCTCTGCCTGTTTTTACGCCATCAAGAGCCGCGGAAACGATGCCGCCTGCGAAACCTGCGCCCTCGCCAGACGGAAATATACCTGGATGGCTGACGGACTGTAGGTCTTTTCCACGCATCATACTGATTGGAGATGAGGTTTTGCTTTCAATGCCGACCACGGCACTTTCATTACAAATAAATCCTCGCATCTTTTTGTCGTATTCTTTGACGCCTGCGCGCAGTGCTTCGACAATAAACGGAGGCAAGACCTTGTCAAGGCGGGCTGAATTTACGCCCGGTTTGTAGGTGCTTTTAATTTCACCTGATGATTCTCGTCCTGCTAGAAAATCTTTAAGTCGTTGCGCTGGAGAGTAATAATTCCCACCTCCAGCTTTGTAAGCGAGTTTTTCAAGATTTTCTTGAAAACGCATACCATCTAAAGGATGGCCTCGATAAAAGTCTTCGCGAAGGACATTAACAACGACGGCGGCGTTTGCAAACCCGCTTTTTCGTGCGTGATAGCTCATGCCGTTGATCGCCAAGTGGCCTTCCTGGGCGTTCGTTGGCATAAGGTGCCCTCCGGGACACATACAGAAAGTCCAAATGCCCCGCTGCCCAGACTGCGCAGCCAGTTTATACTCTGCAGCTGTTGGAATTTTGCAGCTACCGAATTGTATCTGATTGACGACATCTTGCGGGTGTTCGAAACGAGCGCCCATGGCAAAAGGCTTTGGAACAATGGCTAATCCCTTATCGAGTAGCATTTGGTAAGTATCACGCGCAGAATGTCCAATCGCGATGATCACGTGATCCGTGGCGATTTCCTGGCCATCGTCCAGTACCACGATATAGCGAGCATGATCGCCGCCATCGCGAAAATCGACAAACCTACGGCCAAATTTAAAATCCGTTCCTGAAGCCTGCAGTTTGACGCGCATGTTTTTGGCGATGCGGATTAAAAAATCAGTACCGATGTGTGGTTTCGCATCATATTGGATTTCGTCTGGAGCGCCATGTTTTACAAATTGATCAAACACATGGCGAATGAGTGGATGATTGCGACCACACGTGAGTTTACCATCCGAAAAAGTTCCGGCTCCGCCTTCGCCAAAGCAGTAGTTACTTTCCGGCGTAAAGATACCCCGCGAGCGTAGTTTGTTGGTTGTTTTAATTCGGCTCTCGACGGGCTCTCCGCGTTCAATCACGACTGACGCTTGTCCGGCTTGGGCTAAAGTCAGCGCTGTAAAAATACCGCTTGGGCCCGAGCCGATGATCACTGGGCGATGTCTAAACGTGACGTCTGAAATTTGCAGTCCCTCGAGAGGGTCACTTGGCGCAGTAGGCTCTGCAACAGATGCGATGCTAGATTTTGACTGGTACACGCTCGTTTCGTCGTCGACATCCACATCCACTTGATAGTGGTAGACAATGCGAGCCTTGCGACGCGCATCCAGTGATTTCTTATTGATATTAACGCGGCGAATCATCGCCTCGGGAATTTCAAGCATGGACGCTATCTGCTTATTTAGCAGTAGGTTTGCTGGAATCTCGCTGACGGGCACTTCAACATCATGAAGTCGCAGGGTCATGGCAGAGCACTCCTCTATATAAAGAGATGCTCGGTATACATTATGCTTAAAGTTTATACAATGATTTTATATGGTTTTTATGACCTTACGTTGAGCCTTCAATGTGAAAATGTCTTTCAACTATCTGTAATCATCGTCTAATTTTTAAAGTGCGCGAGCTGCAACCTATGCGCAAGCGGTTCTAGCTTTGATGCCGCCGGGCGATCCGTTACGATTCAAGCAACTTTGTCGCCGGGCTCGTTGCCGGCCACCTGCAAACTAAGGAGAAACATTATGTTGCGTCGTTTGGCCCTGAAGGGATTGGTTTTAGGTAGTTTTTTTATAAGCATCGCTGCACAGGCTGTCGAAGTTCCAGGAAAGGTCATCTACAAAATGCCGGCTGGAGAGCTGGTTAGGCGTGATGTTTCTCTTGATGTGCCGCCACGGGGCGAAGGTAAAGTCCTCTGGAAGACTGCTCACCACACATTAGAAAGTCATGCGTTTAAAACAAAAAAACACTTGGGCCGTACTATTTTTAGTGTTGTTTTCTTGAATGTTCCAGGGGCTCCCAAAAATACGGCCATGGCTTTAGTTGGAACTTATCTGCGTGGAACCAACGAAGTGATTTATTATGGCGACATTTACGCAAAAACTAGTGAGGAAACGCCGCCTGCAGATGTGGTGGATGAAGTTTTGGCGCAAGTCACTGGCGGTGCTGATACGTCAGGGGATGAAGAAAATGCATGGCATTTTTCCGGTGGTTTCAAGTTTGGCAAGGAATTAGCCCCCTAACGAGATCTCAAAAAAGTTAACGCTGTTGAAGAAACCCTGCACCAAACATTGCGGGGTTTTTTCATACTGGAAAATTCACCAAGTCTTAACGTCTAAGCTAGGCTTGAAGCCACATGCCATCTACCACCACTTTAGTACAAACGGTAACGCACTCAGCGTTAATCCTACGGCGAGTGACCATGCTGCTGTCGGTGTAAAGTAAGAGTATCCCATGAGAACCAAACCGGTAAACATGACGGGAAAATTAACGGTCCGCCGACCAAATGAGAAATACACAAACCCCACACCCGAAAAAACAAGGCTAACCAATATCGCATAGATATCAAAATTCATTAAATGATCCTCAACAATTCCGCCCGGCTTGATCATACCACATCAAAGGATTCTTTTTTAAAATGTAACCTCACTAGCCATCGAATTTGCTAATCACTATCATGCTCCAGCCTTACTGATTATTCTGTGCCGTGGTATCATCGTTTCAGTCTTTGCACGATTGAAATACATGAAAAGATCGAGGTTGGTATTGAAGGTGGATACACAGAACAGATTTTTTGCTTTTGTCATTTGTCTTGTAGCTGGTTTATGCCCAACCCAATCAAATGGGGCCCCAGATCTCAAGATTTATGAAGCAGTGCAATCTGCCATCTCGAGGTCGCCAGCGATTAAAGTTGCCGAAGCTCAAACGGCAAACTTCAACTGGAAAAAAACCGAAGCTTTTTCGGCACAACTTCCAAATTTGTCAGTTAGTTCTAATTATCTTCTAGCTAAAAAATATCTCATTACAGATGTGAAAATGCCTGGCAGCAACACGGAGCTCTCGTTTCCCCAAATCATTCCTACAAGTGCATTGGTTGCAAACCTACAAATACCTGTCTTTGATGGCTTTGCCACTACAAATAAAGTGGCAGCGGCCACTGATAGTTATGAGTCGGCGAAGCTCAATCTTGATTGGCAAAAGTTTCAGGTAGAACGAGACGTCATTTTGCAATTTTACCGGGCCGTTGCCGCTGAACAGCTTTTAGCCGTAGCTAAACAATCTCAAAGAGCGCTGGAGGATCACTTAAAAGACACAAGGCTCTTCAAGGGGGCGGGGATGTCGACTCACTATGACGTGCTGCGAGTCGAAGTGCAGGCCAGCGAGGCGAGATCTGAGGTGATGAACGCGGAGGATAATGTCGCCATTGCCCGGATCAAACTAGCAGAACTCATGGGGGAAAATATTGATGTAACTGGCGTGCGGTTAAGAGTACCTCAAGGTCAGTTGCCCCAGCTTAAAATTGATCTCATAAAAAGCGAAGTTGATAAAATTCAGGGCAATCAGAGTGGAAATACGGAGCACTTCATCCAAAGAAAAGACTTAGAGGCGCTTCAGTTAAAGTTAGATGGCTTGTCAAAATCGGCATCGGCTGCTAGTCGGCATTATTTCCCTAAACTTTCACTGTTTGCTCAGTATCAATACTATAATAACAAAAACGATAAATTCTCTGATGCCGGATCATATAGAAATTCCTACTCCACGGGGGTTTCTTTGAATTGGACATTGTTTGACGGGCTGACTTCTACGGCTAAATTTAATGAAATTGCGAGCGAAAAATCAGAGCTTGAATACTCCGTGCAAATGCGCAGACAGCGGGCTTTGGTGGATCTCGAGTTTTGGCGCCGCAAATTTTTATATTTCGTCAATTTGACTCAGGCACGAACGGGTGATGTCGGTAAGTCGGCTGAGAGTGTTCGTTTGGCGCGGGCGGGCCTAAAAGAGGGTACTAGGACGATGAGCGATCTTCTGGACGCAGAGTCAGAGCTATTCCGTGCAAGGGCGGGCGCAATTAATGCTCAGGTGAGTTCAATTGAGTCACTGCTTAATCTAGAAGTCGCTATGGGTAAATCATTGTATAAATTTTGGTGAATATTAGAGGAAACCACATCATGAGTCAGAAGAAAAAATTTTTGCCGATTCTCTTTGGATTGGTCGCCCTCATTGTCGGCTATTTTGCCTATGATAGTTACTTTTATATCCACTGTGATAATGCTCACGTGGAGGCGCGCACACTGATGGTTGCCAGTAAGGTGAGTGGCCATATCACGAAGGTGAATGCCGATATTGGCGACAATGTAAAAGCCGGTGATGTATTGGCCAAAATTGACGATAGAGATTATGTGAACGCCCTCAATCGAGCCCAAGCTGAGCTTGATTCGATTGATGTTCGTCTACAGGACGCGCAAAAAAGTTTTAATCGATTATCTTCACTACTTTCTAAAGGTGCAGTGACCCAGGCTCAGCTTGACGCTGCAACAGCGTCTCTAAATGAGCTGAAAGCCAGATTTCAGTCCATGAAGTCTCAAGTGTCTCAGGCGCAGCTCAATGCCGAATATACTGAGATTAAAGCCCCATTTGATGGGTATGTAGCTAAGCGCTCTGCCGAGGTTGGGCAAATGGTGACAGGCGCAGCTCCGCTCTTTGGTTTTGTCGATTCGAATGAACGTTGGATTATTGCAAACTTAAAAGAGACAGAAATAGCGGATATCAAAGAAGGAACAAAAGTGGATATCACAGTTGATGCCCTAGATGGCAGTCGTTTTAAAGGTGCAGTACAGCAGCTTAGTCCAAGTACTGGGGCTACATTCACTTTGATTCCTCCCGACAACGCGACTGGCAATTTCACAAAAGTTGTGCAACGTGTGCCAGTAAAAATCATGATCAAAGATGTGTCTCCTGACATCGTCCACAAGCTACGAGCAGGGCTAAGCGCAGAAGTTCGCCTTTATCGACACAGCTCATAAAGAATTTAGGATATTTTTCATGAGCCGAAGCTCAATTTTAATTGTATTTGTTGCTGTATTAGCGTCCTTGCTTGAAATTATCGATACTTCGATTGTCAACGTGGCGCTTCCCACGATGATGGGCAGTCTGGGCGCCACCCTTGAAGATATCAGCATGGTGATCACTGGGTATGCGATTGCCAATGCAATTGTCCTGCCGCTATCGGCGTGGATGAGCGAAAGAATCGGACGTCGAAAATACTATCTAGGCTGCATTACGGCTTTTACACTTGCTTCGGTCGCGTGCGGCTTTGCGCCAAATCTTGCGTCATTGACGATTTTTAGGATCATCCAAGGTTTTATGGGTGGTGCACTTCTTCCCACGTCACAAGCCCTCATTTATGAGCAGTTCCCCAAGGAAAAAGCTGGGATGGCTGGCGCTATTTTCGGAATGAGCGTCATGATAGGGCCTGCTCTTGGTCCAGTGTTGGGCGGCTACTTAACTGATAATCACGGCTGGAGATCCATTTTTAATGTGAATCTTCCTCTAGGGCTCATTGCATTGGCAGTCGGAAGTGCTGTCATCTTTGATCGGCAAAAAACGTCTGAAGAGCTTGCACGTCAGCAGTCAAACCAGCACGATTCAAACCCTGGGTTTGACGGTGTAGGGCTTGCGCTGCTCGTGGCCGGAATTGGATGCCTACAATTTGTTTTAGAACGGGGTGAGCCCGATGATTGGTTCGCATCCAGAGCGATTTGTTCAGCGGCGTTCATAGCTGCGACATGCCTGCCACTTTTTGTTTGGTGGGAGCTTCGAGTGAAAAATCCAGTTATTAATATTAGATTATTTTTTGATCCGCTTGTGACTTGCGGGGTTCTATTAATGGCGGGATTAGGTTTTTTCTTATACGGGCTCGTTTTCATTTTGCCTGTGTTTATTGGCAGGATGTACCATTACACAGCCACCCAGACGGGCGCTCTTTTTATTCCTGGCTCGATCTTGACGTTTTTTATGATGCCGTTCATTGGCAAGCTGATGCAGCGGGGTACCAACCCGAAGATTCTGATATTTATAGGACTCACGTCTATTGAATTATGCATCTGGTCCTTGCTTAGCTTTAACCCACAGACGTCTCGTACAGAACTGCTGCAAATGCTTTATCTTAGGGGCTTTGCTCTCGCGTTTATGTTCGTGCCTATAAACTCAAGTATTCTGAGTCAGTTTTCTGGTGCGACAGTTGGCCAGGTGGCGGGCCTCCTCAATCTTTGTCGGCAACTCGGTGGCAGCGCAGGTATTGCGATGATCGCTACGATGCTTACGATTAACGCGAAACAAAATTATCTTGACCTCGCAGCACACATTTCAATGCTAGAGCCCAATACTCTTATGAATTACTTCCAAGCGGCGGCCGGGAGCCTGTTAAAATTTGGCAGAGACTTGGGTTCCGCGACTGGCGAAGATTTTGCCTTGCGCATGATAGCAATGCGGCTTGAGACTCAGGCCTTCATGATGAGCTTTCTGCAATTAGTTTGGGTGATGATGTTTGTCTTTTCATTGACCTATGTACCGCTTTATTTCTTGAATCTTCGACGGAAGACAGCCGCTGTCCATGATGCGCACTAAATTATGTCATTGAAATCAGCGTCTTGTGGATCATCAATGGGTGTTGCTGGGAATTCGTGGCAAAGTATCTAGACATCGAATCCAAAGCCTTTGTGGGCAGACCTATCAAACTGTGTCAGGAGTAATCATGTTCATGCGTCAAAATTTCTTCTTAGTGGTGGTGTCTCTGATTTCTGTGACGGTCGGGTGTGCGACAGCCAAGCACAGTAAACTAAAGCGTGTAAATGCGACGCCTCGCTTTGAAAAAATAATGGTCGTCTTCTACGAAAATGAAAGTTTTTCGACGACAGAGTCAAATGATTTTTTCAAAAAATTAGCAGAAAGAGGAGCCTTACTCACAAACTTTCACGGCGAAAGGCATCCAAGCCAACCAAATTATATAGCCTTTATATCTGGTTCTACTCAGGGCATTGAAGACGACAACAATCACGATATTTCAGCAAAGCATATTGGTGACCTTCTCGAAGCCAAGGGAAGAACCTGGAAGAATTATACAGAGGGTTATCCTGGCGAGTGCTTCACGGGTGCCAAAAAAGGTCGTTATGTAAGAAAACACACCCCGTTTTTGAGTTTTACAAACGTGCAAAAAAATCCTGAGCGATGCGCAAACGTTGTCCCTGCCACTGATCTGAAGAAAGATATCGCCAAGGGGACAATCCCAGATTTTTCAATTTACACGCCTGATCTTGACGATGATGGCCATGACACGGGAATCGAAGGTGCGGCGACGGCATTCAAGAAAACATTTGAAGCTCTCATCAATGATACTGATTTTATGAAAGGCATGCTCCTTGTGATTACGTTCGACGAAGACGATAAAAAAGAGAAAAACCGCATCTATACGGCCCTGATTGGTGATGGAGTTATGCCAGGGTCGTCATCCGATGCTGACCTCAATCACTATAGTCTTCTCAGACTTGTTGAGGACCGTTGGGGACTAGGTCATTTAGGAAAAAATGATGAGGATGCGGCGCCAATTACAGGAATATGGAATTAGTCGTGCTATATGGCTTTTTGAATAGAAGGCCAACGGTTGCCATTTCAACAATGACAATTGCCAAGTTTGGCTGAGTCTGTAGTATTTACAACCTCACATTTTCACGTGAAGGTAAATCTACCATGACCATGAAGCCTATCATTGACGTCGCAAAAAGTTTAAATATTTCTGAAAGTCACATCGAACTTTTTGGACGTGATAAAGCAAAAATCAGACTTGAGGCTTTGGAGGAGGCTAGAAAGCAGCGCGCTGATGGTAAGCTCATTTTAGTTTCAGCCGTCACTCCTACACCTGCCGGCGAGGGCAAAACAACGACCTCGATTGGTCTTGCCCAGGGTCTGCGCAAGCTTGGACAAAACGCCATCTTAGCCCTGCGTCAGCCGTCCATGGGCCCAGTTTTTGGAAGAAAAGGCGGTGCCACAGGTGGTGGCGAGTGTCGTTTAGAACCGTCGGACTCTATAAATTTGCAATTTACTGGCGACTTTCACGCCATTACGGCTGCGCACAACCTGCTGGCGGCCGCGATAGATAATCGCATTCATTTTGGCGATAGCAAAATTGATCCGCTGCGAGTGCTGTGGCGTCGGGTCATGGATATGAATGATCGAAGTTTACGTGATATCGTGACTGGTTTGGGTGGGCGGACCGTCGGTGGGACGCCGCGCCAGTCTGGCTTTGATATTACAGCTGCAAGTGAAATCATGGCGATTTTGTGCCTGGCAGAATCGAGAGAAGATTTACGCCGGAGGATAGACTCCATTCTTGTTGGCTATGACCGTGAAAATCAGCCAATTTTTGCGAAAGAGGTCGGGGTGACTGGTGCCATGATGGCTATATTGAATGAGGCCATTTTACCCAATCTTGTGCAGTCGCGTGATGGAACGCCGGCATTTGTGCACGGTGGTCCTTTTGCCAATATTGCGCATGGCTGTAACTCAGTTCTCGCGACAAGAATGGCTCTTTCGCACGGTGATTGGGCGATTACCGAGGCGGGTTTTGCCTTTGATCTCGGTGCGGAAAAATTTCTAAATATCAAATCACGCTATGCAAATTTAAATCCTGCGGTATTCGTCATTGTGGCCACGGTCCGAGCCTTGAAAATGCATGGAGGCATGGCACTAACGGATCTAGTAAATCGCGACCCAATGGCTGTCGAGCGAGGTCTAGCCAACCTTGAGGCGCATCTAGAGGCTGCGCGTATGTTTGATAAACCTGTGATCGTGGCCATTAATCAGCGTGCGACAGACGGACCCGAGGAACTTGCAGTCATTCATCGTTATTGCGAAGCTAACGATGTTCCGTGTTCGACGGCCGATGTATTTGCTCGGGGCGGTGACGGCGCGTTGGATTTAGCGCGTAAAGTTATGGACGCCGCCAGCATTGGTCCAAGTTGGCCGCTGCAACCTCTTTACAAGCTTGAAGAGACCCTGACAGCAAAAATTGAAACCATTGCAAAGAAAATTTACGGTGCAGATAGCGTGATCTTTACCAAGGAAGCGTCAGCTAAGATAAAACGCGCAGAGAAAGACGGATTCGGGCAACTACCCATATGCATGGCCAAGACTCAGAGTTCTCTTTCTGATAATCCAAAAGAACTAGGTCGACCCAAAGGCTTCACCATCACGATTCGTGACATTGAAATTGCCGCCGGCGCAGGATTTGTTGTGGCTTTGACCGGCGAAATGGTTCGCATGCCTGGACTACCAGAGAGACCGTCAGCTGAGAAGATTGATGTAGATTCGTCCGGGAATATTTTGAATTTGCTCTAGTCACCCGTTATTTTTTGAGCTGCCGGGCGGGTGGTTGTGGTGTTTGATGAAATTTAGAATAAGTTTCGTCATGGCTTCTGGTTGATCAACGTGCGGCTCATGACCTGCGCATTCTAGTTCGATGAGTTGACTTGTTGGCATTTGGCTATGCAAAAAGAGACTATTGCCGCGTGGAACGAATAGATCATCTTTGCCGACAATGATCTGTGCAGCAGATTTTATTTTTGCGAGATCTTCCCATTTTCTGAAACGAAGCACGGCAATTAATTGAGATATCACCGTTACGATGGGCTGTTTGTGTTTGGCGTCTTCTAGCCGCCACTCGCGAGCAAGCTTTTGCCGGACTTCCTGTGAAGTTTTTGGCGAGGTTAGGAGTCCAGCTAATTCATCATAGAGGGCGTCCCGCAGAAGTGGCGCTCTTATTAGCATTCGTGCTGCGCTAGCTGAAATGCGCGGATGTCCGCTGCGACCAACAGATGCTCCGATCACACTAATTGACTTCGTTAATTCTGGATGCCTGAGGGCAAAAACTAAGGAGACCATTCCGCCTAAGCTTGTCCCTACGATATGAGCTGAGTCAATCCTCTCTTGACGCAAGACGACGGCGACATCATTGGCAAGATCGCTCAGCGTGTGCCAAGGGCGCATGGGACTTGTGGTTAGACCTAGTCCCTTATTGTCAAAGGTTATGACTTTGCAGTGCTGCGCCAGTGCCTCGTCCCATCCGCACCAGTGCGTAGACCACCTGCCTAGGCCACGGATCAAGACCACAGTCATTCCTTCGCCTTTGACGGTGTAGAAAATCTTGCCATGACTTGTTTTTGCAAAGCGCATGCAATTCTCCTAATTTTGCGCTGCGGCGATAGCCGACAGCAGGTCAGATTTTAGGTCATCAATGTGCTCAATGCCGATCGCAAGGCGTACCGTGCGCGCATTGATTCCAGCGGCCTCTGCCTCGTCTAGCGACAAATCATCACCATAAAGCTGAAGACATGGTACGGCCAGAGACTCGACACATCCGAGGCTAGGAGTCACGGAAAAGACGCGCAGGGCTTCAAAAAATTGATCTGTAGATTTCGTGTTTCGTCCGAGGTCAAACGTGATGACACTACCGCCATCGTTCTTATTTTGCTTTTTCCAAAGAGCGTAATCTTGATGTGTTGGTAGCCCGGGGTAAATGACATTTTCGGCCCAATTCTGATGTGATAGCCAGTCAGCAAGTTGGAATGCCGTCTGTGATGACTCTCTGACACGCAGCCCATAGGTTTTCATGCCACGTGAGATGAGCCAAGCACTGTTGGGATCAAGACAAGCTCCGAGTGTGGTCGCGATAGGAAAAATCGCATCGATAAGCTCAGGTTTTGCAATGATAATGCCCCCCATAGCGTCACTATGACCGGAGGCTTGTTTTGTAAGGCTATGGACAAAAAAGTCGATCTCATATTCACCGTGCGCTAAAAAACCAGCGAACGTATTATCTAGAAGTGTGAAGCAACCCGCGGCCTTTGCGGTTTTTGTAATCCATTCAAGGTCGTGAATTCTTAGGCAAGGATTTGTCGGGCTTTCAAGAAATACAAGCTTTGGTGGATTTTTTTCACGGCAGATTTTTTCAAAGGTTTGGTAGTCGTCTCGTCTGATGCGAATCGCTTCAACACCGAACCGTTTCAGTATTTGGCCGAGTAGAATTCTTGTCGGTTTATAGGATTCGGTGAATAGAGCGACGCGGTCTCCTGCTTTTAGAAACGTCATAGCCACTGCTGTGAGTGCAGCAATGCCGCTTGCAGTCGCCAAGGCGTCGTCTCGTCCTTGAAGTTCAGCTAAAGTCAGCTCAAGCTCTCGCACCGTGGGATTGCTCAAGCGGGAGTAAATGTAGCCCTGGTTTCGTCCCCCCATAATTCGCCTAAAATGGGCCATGTCGGCAGGAATATATTTAACGCTTTGGTGTATGGGCCTGACGAGGGGCTCATTGCCCGGCGGAGGGTCCCATTTGAGCTGGTGCACGAAGCGAGTTTTTGGCGATAACAATTTGCGATCATTCATATTTTTCATCTCTGTCTGCTAGACCTACAGGGGTGTTTTCGGGGGTCTATTCTGGCAGATCGCAAGGGTTTTCACGAGTCTCTTCCTTGACCTTTGGAAAAGGCTTGGTTAATAGTTTCAGATTGCTGTGGATTTGGTCTTGACATCAAGCACCCATTTGAACCATATTGCCCCCTCTCTCGGCGGGTAAAGCCTATAAAATCAGTCGTTGCCGAGTGGTTTGAAGCAGAGGGTTTAGGAGAAAATCATGTACGCAGTTATCAAAACCAGTGGTCGTCAATGGACAGTCAAAGAAGGCGACATCATTACAGTTAATCGCCTTGGCGCGAAAGCTGGTGAGACGGTCACCTTTGACGAAGTTTTGATGGTCGGTGGTTCAAAAGTTGTGATTGGAGCACCTGTTGTTAAGGGCGCTAAAGTTGCGGCGACGGTCAAGGAACACTTGGCTGCTGAGAAAGTCACGATCCTTAAGTATAAGCGTCGTAAAAACTACAAGCGTACGCGTGGACATAGACAAGCGATTACAACTCTCGAGATCGGCAAGATCTCGGTCTGAGTTTGAAGGAGTAAATCAATGGCAACCAAAAAAGCTGGTGGTAGTTCTAAGAATGGTCGCGACTCAAACCCACAGTATCGTGGTGTGAAAGTTTACGGCGGACAAAAAGTAGTGTCAGGCAACATCATCGTTCGCCAAGTTGGAAGTACATTCCATGCTGGTTCGAACGTCGGTCGCGGTAGCGATTTCACGTTGTTTGCATTGGCTGACGGCGTCGTAAAATTTGAGCGCAAAGGTAAAGATCGTCAGAAAGTTTCAGTTGTAACGGCTGGCTGATTGTTAGCAGGCAACGCTGAATGCGCCTTAGGCTTGCACGAACAAGCAAAGGCGCTTTTTCATGCGACAAGCGTGTATAAAAAATAAACAAATTGCGTAGACGTGATGAGGCGCATTCAATGAAGTTCATAGACTCAACAGAGATTTTTGTAGCCTCAGGGACTGGCGGCAATGGCCTCGTGAGTTTTAAGACTGCACGGAATATGCCGCGCCTTGGGCCCGATGGTGGTGACGGTGGTCACGGCGGTGACGTCGTCATGATTGCTGCACCGCAGCTAAATACCCTCAGTACTGTGCGTTATCGCAGTCGATTCGTAGCTGAAAATGGCGGTAAAGGCGGAACCAGCGGTAAGACGGGTCGAACGGGCGACGATGTAGAGATTCACGTGCCGCTAGGCACGGAAGTCTATGACGCGTCGACGGGACGGCTTATTTGCGAAATCCTCGTTCCTGGTCAGCGCGAGGTGATCTTAGAGGGTGGGCGTCGCGGCTTTGGTAACTTAAGATTTGTGTCCTCCACACACCAAGCACCTGAGGAGTATGTGGCAGGCCAAGCCGGGCGCGAGCTGACTTTACGTCTTGAACTAAAACTTCTAGCGGATGTTGGTCTTGCTGGTCTGCCGAATGCTGGAAAGTCCACATTACTGAGCGTTCTGTCAGCGGCAAGACCGAAAATAGCAGACTATCCATTTACCACCCTCGAGCCACAGCTGGGCGTCGTAGAGTTAAAAGAACGCGGCGAATTTAACCTGCAGTCGTTTGTCATGGCCGATATTCCAGGCTTAATCGAGGGTGCGAGTGAGGGGCGTGGTCTTGGTCATGAATTTTTAAAGCATCTGGAGCGCACCAAAATCATCGCGTATGTGGTGGATGCTTTTCCAGTCGATGGGAGTGATCCCTTTGCGACGCTTTCGCTTCTTATGTCAGAGCTTAAAGCTTACGATGAAAAATTAGCGACAAGACGTGGCGTCGTGATTTTGAATAAGGCTGATCTAGCTGAAGGTGAGGACGATGGTCTCAACCGTTTAGAAGTATTGCAGCGCAAGATAGAGAAACTTGACCAAAAAGTTTTCATTATTTCAGGCGCAACACAGACAGGTCTCACAGAACTAAAATCATGTTTATATGATATGGTGCAGCAAGAACGAGCGAAGTTTGAAGCTGAGTTGGCCTCGAGACTTCCAGTGGTCAAAGGCCTGATGTCAGCTGCCGCCCTCGGACTAGAGGGTCATGGGATGCTTGACTTCAATCAGGCTATGACTGAGGGGCGCGCGTTGGCAATTCATGGAGTCAAACGAGCGTGAGCAGTACACTTGATATTATTTACTTTGGTGGCGCTTTTGATCCAGTCCATTTTGGGCACATGGATGCTGTGAAGATTGCGCGTCATGCCTTTCCCCTTGCCAAAATCACCTTGGTTCCTGGATTTATTCTTCCTAAGGCTGGAGGTGAAATCAAAGCCCCAGTGACGCCTTTTGTCGACCGCGTGGCCATGGCTGTGGTCGCATTTGATGAGTGGCCAATGGTCGACGTGTCGTCTATTGAAGAAGAACTTCCCACCCCAAACTATACATTTGCTACTTTGGAATCACTGTTAGTCGATCACCCGTCTTCAAAATTAGGCTGGATGATTGGTGCTGATCAGCTTGCCTCCTTGCCTGAGTGGAAAAATCCACGAAGGATTTTAGAACTAGCCTCGCTGGTGATCTTGCCAAGGCCAGCCATGAGCCCGGGTAGCACTCTTGAACTTGCCAAGCGCGTCGTCACCTCTCTTGGATTTGGTGTGACGGTGGATGCTGATGGGCTTCGTCTTGATCTTGATGGTGGTGGATCTATTTATGTTATGGAACACGCGCCACAGTCTTTATCTTCCACGGAGGTGCGGCGTCTGGCAGCAGAGGGTCTCAAAAAACTAGAGGGTTTTGTCGCTGCACCTGTGATTGAGTATATTGCCGACCTCGGGCTTTACCAAAAGTTTGAGGATAGTACCAAGACCTGATCAGGCATTCATTGAAATAAAAGCAAACCATTTTTAAGAAAAAGGTACGTTGAAATTATGAGTAATTATATCGAACTCGGGCAAATAGCAGCATCAGCTGCAGTGGATAAAAAAGCAGGTCGCATTGCATTGATGGATGTCCACGGTATGACCGACATGTGTGATGCGGTTTTGATTTGTTCGGCTGACAACGAAAAACAATCGGCAGCAATTGCAGATGCCATCGAGGAACGTTGCCGAAAAGTTTCAGGTGTTAAACCCTATGCGGTTGAGGGTAAACAAGTTGGTAATTGGATCTTAATGGACTACGGCTCAGTCATTGTTCATATTTTTTTGGCGGCTGCGCGGGATTATTATGCCTTAGACTCGCTTTGGCCTAACGCAAAAAAGATCGCCGTTGAAGGCGCTTAATTTATACTCCAGTGAAGCTGCAAGTTATTCGCATTGGCAAAATTTCTCAGCCTGGTCTCGCTAACATTGTAAGCGATTACCGCAAGAGACTTAACGCGTTCATCAAGACAGATGAAGTTGAAATCAAGGCTGATGCAAACCGAGACAAAAGAAACCCAAGTAAGATTGCAGAGCCAATTTACGAACCCGTTCCCGGTGAATTTTTAGTTTTACTTGATGAGCGCGGCCGTCAGTTCGACTCCCAAAGGTTTGCGCGGGCCTTACAAGGCTGGATCGATGATCCAAGAATCAAAACGTTATCGTTTATGATAGGCCCCCCTTACGGTTTTGACGACGCAACTCGCAAGCGCGCTTCTGAGACATGGTCTTTGTCCTCGATGACTATTCCAAGCGATTTTGCGTGGGCGCTAGTTTGGGAACAGTTATATCGCGGGATGACGATTCTTAAAGGTACGCCCTATCATCACGATTAGTGTCATTCGTCCATAGACTGGACGCCAGTGGCTTCTGTTGACAGCCTTGTGCTAAGAGCAGTTCATGATTTGCTCGGTATGCGACAAGGGGACTAAAGAATTTATCTTGCCACCGATGGTTTGCGTGAGTTGCCGTCAGCAAGTGCTGACCTCTGCATCGTCTCAAGTCTTCCAGATTGAACGCTCCAAAGTTTATGTTGCATTTCGCTACGAGTTTCTGATCAAAGCTCTAATGACTAGGGCTAAGATTAGAAATGATATTGTGGCCATGGGGCAGGTGATTCATTTTGTCAGAATGGTGATGGGTGATCTTCTCTCCAGGTATGACCAACCGGGGGTCTTGGTGATTGCGGCTCCATCAAGCTCCTGGGGGCGCATGAGAGGTCGATTTGATCTGGCGCAAGCCATGGCGTTAGCACTGTTTCCTCAGGCTGATTTTTACCCTGGAAGGCTGGGCGGCGCCTTTTTTCGCAAAAAACGTGCGGGTCGAAACCGGTCGGTTTCTAGTTTGGACGGACTCATGCGCGGGCTTGCCGAACGTTTGTTTTTAAAAAAAATTATAACTTTAAGTCATCAATATAAAAAATATAATGATATTAGGTCGAAGATTTCAAGCGCTCGGCGGATTCTTGTTGTTGACGATATCCTTACAACGGGCTTCACTATGGGGACAATTATTAGCCAGCTCAAAAAGCTTGGGGCACAGTCAATTGAGGGACTTGTGGCGGCTTCGCCCAGGGACTTTGACGCTGCTAAGTCAGATGTTTTTCAAGATGCGTGACGATACGCATGAAGTGAAGAGAGCAGAAGGCCATGACGACTGAAACAACAAAATTGACCCCGATGCTTCGCCAGTACTACGAAATTAAAAACTCGGTTGGTGATGCAGTTCTGTTTTTTAGAATGGGTGATTTTTTTGAGATCTTTGGCGAAGACGCAGAAACCGTCGCCCCAAAACTGGATGTTGTGCTCACAGCGCGGGAAAAAGGTGATCAAACCAAAATTCCTTTTTGCGGCGTACCTCATCACAGCGCTAAGTCCTATTGGCTGAAACTGGTCAAGCTTGGGTATAAGGTTGCAATTTGCGAGCAGCTCGAAGATGCCAGCGAGGCAAAAGGTTTAGTCAAGCGCGGCGTGACGCGAGTTTACACTCCAGGAAGCATCGATGAGCTTGAAGGATTAGAGCAAGATCAGCCAAATTATCTTTTGGCCTGGATGGATATTCCCGGGAGTTCTCAGGAAGTTTTATCTGTGGTGGATGTCTCCACAGGTGAGTTTAGGCTAGGCAATATCAGCCGTGGGCAGCTGCCGTTTTATGTAAAATTATTCAGACCATCCGAGGTCTTGGTGAGGCGTTTTGCAACGCAAGCCGTCACGACGGCCTTAAGCCCTTGGATGAGAGAAAATCCGCTACACCTGGATGTTTTGCCGGAAGCACCCTTAAAAGATGAAGCATTACAAAATGAAAGCCTTCAGTCGATTTTTGGTTCTGCAGGTCTTGGTGCACAGCCGTGTGGGCAGGTTGCGTCTGGAGCGGCTCTTATTTCAGCTGTCGTGGTCTATTTGAAAAGTCTTCATGCATCAACAAATCAGTTTATGCGCATTGATCGACTTGAAGAGCCAGACTCCGCGGCATTGTCTGAAACGGTGATCCGGGATCTTGAAATATTTGAAACCAGCCGTCGACGTCAGTCTGACGGAAGCCTCGCCAGAGTGATTGACCGAACCTTGTCGCCGATGGGGGCTCGGTCCTTGCGGTACGCTTTGGCTCATCCTTTGATTAAGAAATCTGCCGTCACGGCGCGGCATTGTGCGGTTGAAGAGCTAGTCCAGGCAGGCGAAGAGTCCTTGCTGAAGCTTCGCGCTGAGCTAAAAAACACCGCCGATTTAGCGCGTCTTTCAACGAGGATTTTGGCGGGATCAGCAAGTCCTCACGAGTTATCCCTTGTACGCAGCGCTTTAATAAGAGCCAACACCCTGTCACCACAGATTCATGCTCTAGCGAAGCAAAATTCAGCCCTTCACGAGATTGCAGACGCGCTGGTGGCAGCCCCTCAGGCGTTAGCCATCTTGGTCGATGTCTTGCAAGAATTTCCTGAAGGTCTTGGTGCTGGGCGAGCAGTATTCCGACCAGGTTACGATACATTTTTGGACGAAAAAAACAAATTGGCTTTGAGTGGCGAGGAGCGAGTTGCTGCTTACGAGAGTAAGCTGCGCGAGCAAACCGGAATTTCGAGTTTAAAAGTTAAAGCTCACAAGTCTTTTGGCCTTTTGTTGGAAGTGACAAAGTCCAACGTGGCAAAAGTTCCAGCTGCATTTATCCGTCGTCAGACGATGACAAATGGCGAGCGTTACACCACCATTGAATTAAAAGAGCTTGATGAAGCATTGGCCAGTGCCAATGATCAAGCGGTCCAGCGTGAATATAAGCTCTATCAAGAGTTGCTACAGAAACTCTGCCCGTTCCGCGATGGCCTGATGGCGGTAGCTCGTGCCATCGGCGAGCTAGACATGCTTCAAAGCTTTGCTTGGCTGGCCTTAAAAGAAAACTATGTTCGTCCCACTATTACCGATCATCCACGCCGCTTGACCTTAAAATCCTGCCGACATCCAGTGGTTGAGAAATTCGTGGGGCGACACGAATTTGTTGCAAACGATGTCCTCATGAATGAGGCGAAAAGCCAGTTATTAATCACCGGACCAAATATGGCAGGTAAATCTACTGTCATGCGTCAAACGGCAATCGCCGCAGTGCTATGTCAGGCGGGCTCATGGGTCCCAGCCTATGAGGCTGAATTGCCGATTTTTGATCAAATCTTTACACGTGTTGGGGCCAGCGATGACCTCAGTCGTGGGCAGTCCACTTTTATGGTGGAGATGAGTGAGGCCGCAGAGATTTTAAGGAAGGCGACCTCGAAGAGCCTCGTTATTTTGGATGAAGTGGGGCGGGGTACGTCCACAACCGACGGCCTTGCGATCGCGACAAGTATCATGGAAGACCTTGCTGACCGGGTGAAGTGCTTTACGATGTTTGCCACTCACTATCATGAACTTGTGCCCATGATGTCGGCGCGAACGAATGTTGTGCCAGTACAAACTGAAGTCCTTGAGCAAAATGAAGGAATTGTCTTTACCCATCGTCTCACAGCAGGTGCTTCAGCTAGCTCATTTGGCCTAGAGGTCGCACGTTTGGCTGGAGTTCCAGGCCATGTGATCGAGCTGGCCAAGGGGCACCTTGCGCGTTTTGAGCAGGGCGAGTTGAGCAAGCCTGAGGTACCTCCTACCACCGCCAAGTCCAGTTTTGATGACGTTAGAAGGGCTGGTGGCACGAAGTCTGTCACGAAGGTTCAACGTGGCTTATTTGCCTTGGCCTCTGAAGAGCAGGAAATGTCCGAGGATATTGTCGCGGCCAACCAAGCGGGACTCAGTCGCGTGGTCTCGCGGCTAGAAGCGATTAAAATTCACAAGACCACGCCACTGCAAGCTCTCAATATCCTTAATGAACTTAAGGCAATGCTCATACCCGCACATCACCGCGCACTATTTGATGAAGAGCTTCATCCGTAGCGGTTTTTTTGCAAGGTGGTCGCGACGAGAGGTTTGCTTGCCATTGTGGGTTGTGATGGTTATATTGTTGGACTAGATTTTCCGTTAAATTAATTGATTAATCGCGGAATTAGAGAAGATACAAGGAAGGTAAAATGGCAAAGGCTAAAGCAAAGAAACCAGCACCTAAGGCAAAGCCTGTTGTCAAAAAGGCGGCATCGGCCAAGAAGGCAACCCCTCCTAAGAAGGTGGTGAAAGCCGCTCCTGCAAAGAAAGCTGCACCTACCAAAAAGCCAGCAGCCCCTGCAAAAAAAGCACCGACGATGAAGGTGTCAGCTCCCCAAACCAAGAAAGTAAGCGCGCCAGCCAAGCCGGCGCCTGCTCCCCTAAAGGCAAAACCTGCAGCCGCCTTGCCTGCCAAGTCTCCAAAGCAAGCTGGCGCAACAGTGGCGTCTATCAAGGGTGCGACTGCGCAACCAGTTAAGATGACCCCAGTTTCAAAACCCGTGAAACCGATTCCGATCCCAAGCGAGGTTTTAAAGCTTAAGGATAAGCCTAGTGCTGTAGAATCGTCGGAAGCTTCAGAAAAACGTGAGATTCATCAAAGTGATATCTTTAGTGAGGAAGAGCTTCGCACATTTCTCGAAGCGCTTAAAAAAGAGCGCGCTGTACTTTTGGACAAAGCTAGAGCAGCTGTGGACGGCGGTAATATTGCTTTGGACAAAGATGAAATGTATGACGAGGTCGATTTGGCTTCAGCGACGGTGGATCAGAACCTGACCTTTAGGCTTTTAGACCGTGATCGTAAGTTATTGAATGAAATTGATCATGCGATCCAAAAAATCCAGACCGGTGATTTCGGATATTGCGAGGGCACAGGTGAGCCGATTCCAAAAAGACGTCTGGAGCTTCGCCCTTGGTGCCGTCATAGCGTTAAGTACAAGGAACAACTGGAGAAGCTTGAGAAATCAGGACGAGGCGTGGTGGATGAAGACGCTGAAATGTTGGACTAAATAGTCAAAAGAAATTCCCTGCCATCCCGCGGCAGGGTTTTTTTTACGAAAGTTTAGTTGACTAATCTTTGCGCAGGTCGGTATAAGGTCGTCCCTCCTCAACACTCGCCACGTGAGTTAGAGCTCGGGCTCGCAAAAAGGATAAATTGGACTATGACCTTAATCAAAATGATTGCCATCTGCCCTGAGGAAATCAAAGACGTTCTTGCTGAAGAGCTTCAAGGACTTGGGGCTACGAACATCGACCAGCAGTTCAAGGCTGTTCATTTCGAGTGTGACGAACTTTGTTTTTATAATGCTCACTTAAAACTTCGTACGGCCTCACGTCTTCTCCGTGTTATTAAAGATTTCGCCGCAAAAGATGAGCGCATGCTCTATGATCAGGCGCGAAGAATCAATTGGGCGCAGGTTTTCGACGTGAAAAAAACGTTCGTCATTGAAGGCGTACCCGGTGAGCGTGGTCCCGGAGTGATGACTGCCAATACTATTTCGAAAAGAGTGCGCGAAGCGCTACAGTCCTGGTTTACTGAAAAAACAGGCGAACGCGCCGTCGTAGATTTGCAGGAGCCCGATGCTAGTCTCGTCGCTTTTGTGCGCGCTGGGCGCTGTATTTTGAGTGTGGATACATCTGGAAAATCTATGCATAAGCGTGGCTACAGGTCTGATCGACACCCTGCGCCTATTAAAGAGACGATGGCCGCAGCCATGTTATTGAAGCTCGGCTACCACGGAGAGGTCCCGTTGTTTGATCCCATGTGCGGTAGTGGCACAGTGGCGATTGAGGCCGCTTCGATGGCTTTAGGTAAGGCGGCGTTGATTCATCGTAAAAAGGGCGAGTTTGGTTTTGAAAATTTAGCATTTTTTAATTCAAAGCTTTGGCGTGAGGTGCAAGACGAAGCAAGAGACGCTAAGCTTGAAGGCTTGCCCGCGCCTATATTTGCTTCTGACATTAGTGCAAATTATATTGAGGCTGCGCGCGAAAATGCATTACGTGCGCGGGTTGAAAAATACATGAGTTTTGCCAAAGCAGATTTTTTTGAAGCCAAGGCGCCAGCTCCAAGTGGCCTACTCATTACAAATTTACCCTACGGCGAGCGGATCAAGGGTGAGTTTACGGGAGACGACGAGAGTTTTTTTAGAGCCATTGGTGATAAGCTTAAAAAAGATTTTGCCGGTTGGCGTGCAGCTATTCTGGTAGCGGAAGAGTCGCCCTGGAAATTTATCGGACTTAAACCTTCGCGCAAGATAAAGCTTTTAAACGGGAGCATCCCGGTCCGGCTTCTTGTATTTGAGCTATATCAAGGGTCAAAAAAAAGCTTCCCACGCGGGGAAGCCTAATTTTGAATTTGGTTTGCGCTATTGATTAGATCCAGGAGCCATCGAAGTTAGCCTGACGTTTTGATTTCTGAACGTCTAAGGATTTTGCGGTCATTGGCGTAAAATCTTGTTTCGCTATATCTCGAGGTTTTGTTGTAACTTCGAATAAATTTGATTGCTCCGCGCGGATGCGTTCTACAAACTTAGAGCAGCAAACTTTGCACGCTAGGTCGGGAGATTCGATACCGTCGTATTTTGGATGACGCATACAGACTAGATTCGTTTTTTGACTCAGCATGAGATGGCTCCTTACAGCTTCAACTTGAACTTGAAGATGCAGGTTGCGTGCCAAATACGAGTAAATTAAATCACCTTTAATATCGGGGTTTTAGACGGGCCCTCTAAGAGTCTTTGCGTCAGGTTTGTATACACTATCCGCGTTAGGTCAGCATCTCGACTTAAAATAGCATTAAAATCCGAGGCCTTAACCGAGACAACCCGGGCCTTGGCTGATGTGACTTTCCAAGCTGTGGGATTTTGGCCCGCAAGGCCAGACTCCGGCGCAAGCCAGCCGTCCGAAGTGTGCTCTACTGCAGGGGACATTAAGTCACCCGTGATGGCCATCACCAGAAAATTTTCGCGCGATCCACTCAGAATTGTATGGCCTGCGCAGAGATTGATGGCGCTAAAACAAGCTATAAAATTATCGACATCTTCCTCGTTAATTCCATTAAAGATCCACGAGCGGCTAATCAGTCGAACCTCGTCAGACGTTATAGTTAGATCCATTTCCAGATCAACCGAGGGTTGGGACGTGATGCTGGCAACTGTCATTAAAGGAGCGGGTCTCGCAGGGCTTGATTCGTCCATTGAAGGCGAGGGAGGTGCGACGGCAGGTGACTCAGTGCCAATAAAAAAGTTTGCTCTCGGTATCTTTACTTCTGCCGGTCTATTTTCCGAGACATTCTTTGGCGTCGAAGCCACGGGTTTGCTGGCTTGATTGGGATTAGCCCGACTACGACAATAATCGGCTCTTTCCTTATCGCCAGCTTTTTCGAATGCTTGTGCGGCTTCTGTAAAATTCTCAAGTTGTTCTAAAAGAATGGCCGCATATCGGTGCTGTCCGGCATTTTGATACAGTGTCACTAATAGAGGAGCTGCAGCAGACTGAATGTTTACGTCGCTTATTAGACTGGACGTTTGATGTGCTGGGGTGTGCTGAAACAGTAACTCGGCAGTTTTAAGCGAGTTTGTCGCCAGTAGCTCCAAGATCATGGAAGCCGCTTGCGGTGCGCGAGATAAGATTTTTACAATTCCTGTTAAATGACTTTTAGTTTTTAAGTATTCAAACATAATATCAAATTCGTCGTGGGAACCTCGAAACACAGCAAGCATTGCTTTGTCTTCTCCAAGCTTGTTCCAAGCTTCGACGGCCGACTCTGTTTTTCCTATCTTCAGCCAATTTCTTGCGGCGTCACCAAGATGTCCGATTTTCTCTAGACACTCAGCAGCGTCTGAAAATTGTGCGGTTTTCGCGAATAGCTCTGCTGCTTCCGCGAGTTTGCCAGCTTCTTTAAAGCATTTTGCTGCGTTCAACGGATCACCGGCTTGCAAATAGCATTGCGCAGCGGGTTCCCACAAACCGTTTCGACTATACAAAACCCCCGCACGGCCTGGTCTTTGGAGGCGCATGAGGACTCTAGCAGCGTCGTCAAAAAGCTTGCCATTTTCAAGAGCATCAATGGCCTCACGGTAAAAGCCTATTTGTTCCAGCATTTGTGCCGCGGGAATAATTTTCCCTTTGGCGATCAGCTTTTGTGCCTGGCGTTTAACTCGCTGCTCCTGCCTGGTGAGAGGTCTTTGATCGTTTGCTCGATATTGGTTGGGGGCAGAGGTATTTCTTGGTCCCGCGGGATCTCTACGTTGGCGATTACTGTAGAAATTCCAAACCACCACGCCAAGCACTGCGATGGCTGCGGATGCTAGTATAATGATTTGTTTCTCTTTCACGAGTAACGACCTTTATATCAATCAAAGTGAGTATGTGATGCCCATTTGTGTATAGGTGTCGATCGACATTTCCGCATTTTCACCCGGCAGCTGCTTAATTCCATCGGTCATCGTATATGTCAGTTTTAGTGCGAATTTTTGATTTAGCCTTATTGATAAACCAGCTCCACCTTGCGGGCCTGGATGCGGCATGTCTAGATGCTCGACCGTTCCGTCGGCTTCTTTAGTGTCAACAATATAATGTTTGACGGCTAAGCCTGCAAAAATAAAAGGGGTCACGACCTCTCCGCCATAAAGGATCAGAGTCAAGTCGATAGCATTTGAAGTCACATGGGAAAGCGTTTGAAAGTACACAAACGTTGATGTGGCAGCTTTTTGCTGGTAACCAACAGTTGATGAAAGTTCTTGTCGATGGGAGTAGCCCACCATAAAGTATTCACCTAGGTCCATTGAGAGTCCAATGGATCCAGCGCCTGATTCAATTTTTTGATAGCCTGCATTTGATTCTGAGCGACTTCCGGACAAGGAAAACTTCACCGCAGCTTCTGCTGGCTTTGTCACCATCAGTAGCGATGCCAGTATTGCTAGACCGATGATTCGGCGCAGTAGTTGTGTCATGGCAGCTCCTTTTTCTTGACCTTGGGCTTTATCGTCATAATTCACGGGCAATTTAGAGATCATAAAACGCTAAATCTTTCGTGACTGCTGCTTCTAGTGTAACATGCACTGAGGGTGTCAAATTTTTGACGGAGGGCAAGTCCTTGGTATCTGAATATAGACCGTGCGTGGTTGTGGTCTTCACAAATCCAGGTGGCCAAGTATTGGTTTGTGAGCGGGCGGACGTCAGGGGTGCATGGCAGTTGCCCCAGGGCGGTATTGAGCCTGGAGAAAGCGCCTTAAATGCAGTTTATCGGGAAATGCGTGAAGAACTCGGGTGTGATCGCTTTAAGATCACAAAAGAAGCGCCTGGACTGATCAAATACCGCTTTCCGGAGCATCTAGATAAAGCTATTGCTAAAAAATGGATTGGGCAAAGTCAGGTCTGGTTTAGGGCGCAATTTGATGAAGGTTATGCTCCAGATTTAAGTGTAGCTGACGGCGAATTCGTTTCGTTTGAGTGGCGCGCTCCCTCACTGGTGGTGAGTGCTATAGTTGACTGGAAACGTGATGCATATAAAGAAGGCCTGACTAAACTAGGATTTTCTTTTTGAGGAAAAAATGAGCCGAGTAGCTTTGATAAATATGGCGTGGGGCTTTTTTCTCGTTTTTCTTGCTGCCTGTGGCGGTGTCTTTCTTGCAGTCAGTACGACTGAAGCTTTTATGCGCGGCCCGGTCACCCAAACATGGGAATCAATGCTGCAGGCAAGTAGTCATGGGCATACCAATTTATTTGGGGTCCTCCACGTTTTGTTAGGGCTTACGATGCCGTATGCTAGAGCGACTTCGCGTGATGACGTGTTGAAATCAATCGGCTTAGGTTTAGGAGGTTTCGCTATGGGTCCAATGCTCATCGTTCGAAGCTACCTTGGACCAACGCTGTCCACAGAACTAAATGGCGTTATTATTGGCGTATGTTTATCATGCGCGCTATTGGCTATCGGCTACCACGCTTTTGGACTTTGGCGTAAGGTCGCACTCAGAGGTTGACCCACATGAAAATCGTAAGTTTGGTTCCAAGCTTGACGAAAACAATCTGCGATTTTGGACTACAAGATCAAATTGTTGGAATAACGAATTTCTGTGTAGATCCGCCTAATCTTTATAGGACGGCAGCGCGCATCGGAGGAACTAAGGATCCTGACCTTGGTATGATTAAGGATCTTGAGCCCACGCACTTAATAGTGAATGAGGAAGAAAATCGCGCGGAAGATATCCGCCAGCTGAGCTTAGCCTATAATGTCCTTTCCACATTTCCAAAGTCACCTGCCGACGTGCCAAGTCTTCTAGTCAATATGGGTGATTTTTTGGGAGTTCCTGCTGTTGGTCAGCAAAAGTCAAATGAGCTAAAGACGAGGTTAGAGTCGCTGTCAGCTCAAAACAGTTTGAAAGGTATTTTTGGCAAGCGATTTGTCTATTTGATCTGGAAAGATCCCTGGATGGCGGCAGGCGAAGACACGTATATTTCAAAAATGCTAGCTTCTTTCGGCTCAGAGAATATTGTCAAAAATGCAGAACGCTATCCGGTGGTGACACCAAGCCAACTATTGAGTTTAAGGCCTGAGGTGGTTTTAATGTCCTCGGAACCATGGCCTTTCAGAAAGCGCGACGCCCAAGCATGGCGTCTCGAGGCTGGCCCTGCTGGCCCGCCGATTTATTGGATCGACGGCAAAGCTATGAGCTGGTATGGGACCACCACATTAGACACGTTTGATGCCATACAAAGTGGCAAAAATCTGCTCAAGAAACTCTAGCTGACGTTAGCTCGCTTTTTTGAAGAATTCTTGAATTCGGACGTGAACATCGCGGGCTGCCGAGGCAGATTTTTTATCAATGAATTTATCAAAATGTGAGCCGCTAGCTTTCATGGCGTCTCGAATTTTCTTTGGATCCTTTAGAAAGACTATGAGTTCCTTCATGGCGTTCCGCAGGTCGATGCCTGCACAGATGTATTCGTTGAGGTCGTCAACGCTAAAAGGCTTAGCTAAGAATCCGTCAGCAGATTTTACGACATCGTTCTGTTCGTCCGATATTGGCTCGCCGCTAATAAGAAGAATGGGGATTCCTGGATAGCTCTTTCTAACCTTGGCCATCAACTCTAATCCGTCGATTTTCGGCATGCGTACGTCGGTCAGAAGTAAATCAATTTCCCGCTCTTTCATAGTGTCTAGAGCAGCTTTCGCGCTTTCTACGACAACAACTCTTGAGAAAAATTTATTGAGATGAATTTTGAAAAACTTTAATAGTGTGCTGTCATCATCGACAATCAAAACATTGCTTTCCCGGTCATAGGGACGGCGCGGCTGGTGGGAGGAACTGCTGTGCTGCTGATTCATGGTGTACGCTCCACTCTTATATCAGTGACTTTATTATATTATATATTGCGTATTTCTTCGATAGCGGTCTTGGCCATCGATTTAAGCCCTTTATTAGCACGCTCAGATTGAAGTACTTCGTTATAGTATCTAAGTGCAAGTCCCTCATCTTTCAGGTTTTCTCGCATTAATATGGCAAGGTTAAAACGAGCTTGCGGATTATCGCCATCCATATCGATGACACGCTCTAGTTTTTCCCTGGCAGCAGAGTATCGCCCCGTCTGTCGGAGAACCACAGCAAGACCGATGAGCGCGTCTGTACTTGCAGGATCCGCTTCCAAGGCTTTTTTGTAATCACCCTCGGCCATCCCGGCCTCCTGGGATGACAGATATAAATTAGCCCGGTTGACGAGGGCCGGTGCATAGGAGTCATTCAAGGCCAATGCCCGGTTATATTGATCCTTGGCAATAGACGTCTTGCCCTGCCGTTCCGCTAATACGCCCAAGATATT
>Ga0214921_10000693_pt1 | contig 60674 bp, 43 predicted proteins | sample LL1505_MetaG_FD_177992 | JGI IMG/M metagenome (GOLD analysis project Ga0214921, IMG submission 177992) | Freshwater microbial communities from Lake Lanier, Atlanta, Georgia, United States - LL-1505 | ecosystem: Environmental > Aquatic > Freshwater > Lake | place: USA: Georgia | collected...
TAGCTCCGGTAGACCACAGATAGGAGTAAGGCACCACGCCCCCGAGTACATTAAGCGCAATGCTTCCAGAAGTTTGACCGTAGCAGAGGTTGTCGATGCTGGAAGATTGAATAATTAGCGGAGCAGGTTGAGTAATGGCAAAGGACTGCGTAGAGGTACATCCGTTGAAGTCCGAAACGACTACCGAATACAGCCCGGAAATCAAGGAATCAATGAAGAACGTCGTTTGTCCGTTAGACCAAGTGTAGGAGTACGGAGGCGTACCTCCAAGCGCTCCCGCGGTAGCGGTACCTGAAGCCCCATTGTGGCAAGCGACGTTGGTGTGTTGAAGGGTAGAAGTGAGGGCGTTGGCCGGTTGGGTGACTTGAGCAGTAATCGAGGCCGTACATCCGTTGGCATCGGTAACGACCACGGTATAAATCCCCGCGAAGAGGTTGTTGAGGTCTTGGGAAACTGCCCCGTTGGACCACGCATAGGTGTAGGGAGGTGTGCCAAAGGAAGGTGTGAGGTTGACGCTGCCATTGTTGCCACCAAAACAAGAAACATTGGTATTTGCGAAGGCTAACGATAAACCGTTGGCGGGTTGGGTAATAAATACGGTATGGGTATCAACGCAACCTGCAGCATCCGTAATTGTAACCAAATAGGTTCCTGAGGAAATGCCGGATAAATCTTGTGAAATAGCTCCGTTCGACCAAGAATACGCATAAGGGGCAATTCCTCCAGAGACCGTCAGATCGATGGCACCCGTATTGGTTCCAAAACAGGTCACGTGGGTTTGCAAATAAGAACTCGTTAAAGCAGCGGGGGGTTGGGCAATAGAATCAATTAAATATTGGGAGCAGCCATTCGCATCAGTAACTGTAACCGAATAGTTTCCAACTGGCAGGTTTAATTGGTTTTGCTGTGTGGATCCATTGTTCCACTGGTAGGTGTAGGGTGGTGTTCCGCCATTCACGGTTAGGATGACCGAACCTGTTGAGGCGCCGTAACAGGCCACATCATTAAACGAGGAAACCACATTCAGCGCACTGTTGGGTTCAGTTATGGTTTGGCTCAAGAATAATCCGCAACCGATAACATCAGTCACATTGACAAAATAATTTCCGGGAGCCAAGTTGAAAACATCCTGCATCACACTGCCGTTGGACCATTGGTAATAGTAATTTGGATTCCCGCCTACCAAGGTTAAGTCGATAAATCCATCAGCACCTCCGAAACAATGAACGTTTCCATAGGTATGGGATAAGGCCATCCCATTGGAAGGATCAAGAAGCACTACCGTGTAAGGAATTTGGCATCCGTTGGCATCGGAGACGGTAACCGTATACGTACCAGCAAAAAGGGTATCGATATCTTGCGTCGTTTCGCCATTGGCCCACTGATAGATGTAACCAGGAACACCACCACTCACAGTGAGGTCAATACTTCCGCTGATTCCCCCGATGCATGAGGGATTTATCTGCGTTGATGAAATGAGCAGGGCATTGGGAGGTTGTGTAATCGTCGTCGTTAAGGTGTCCGTACAAAAGTTGGCATCGGTTACCACAACGGTATAGGTTCCAGCTCCAAGGCCGCTCACATCTTGCGAACTCGCAGCATTGCTCCAACTGTAAGAAAATGACGGCGTTCCTCCCGTAACCGTCAAATCGATAGAACCCGTCGAAAAACCGTTGCACAAAACATTTTGGTGGGTTTCCGTCAAGAAAATGGGTTGCGACAGATTGACTAAGGTTTGAGTGATGGTATTCGTGCAACCGTTGGCATCTTGCACCACGACAGAATACGTCCCTGCAGGTATATTTGATAAGTCTTGCGTTACCTGATTGTTGGACCAAAGGTAACTGTAAGGCAGCGTGCCACCAAGTGGCGTTAGATCGATGCTACCAGTGGCCGCACCAAAGCAATAGATGTCTACATGGGTAACAGAAACAGTCAATGGGCTTAGGGGTTGGTTGACGAAATAACTTCCACTCAAAGGACACCCGTTTGCATCGGAAACATTCACACTATAATTACCGGTAGCTAAGCCCGAAATTATTCCCGTGGTGGCGCCATTGCTCCATACGTAAGAATAAGGTGGCGTTCCTCCTGAAACCCCCATATTTATCGCCCCACTACTTCCTCCAAAACATGCTACGGGAGTTACCACTGCCGAATTGGTGAGCGGAGCTGCAGGTTGATTGATTACTACGGAATACTGACCCGCGCAATTGTTGGCATCCGTGATGAAAACGGTATAAACGCCGAAGGGTAAGTTATTGATATCTTGGGTTGTGGCCCCGATGTTCCAAGAATAGGTGTATCCGGGAGTTCCTCCTGTTACAGAAAGATCGATGGATCCTGTTGCGTTGCCATAACAGCCTACATCAATGTGGGTTTGCGACGGGGTAATGGGCTGGGCGGGCTGAAGAACAGTGGCATTGGTAACTTGTGAACATCCGTTGATATCACTCACGGTGACTGTGTAAACCCCAGCGGATAGATTGACCGCATTTTGGCTATTCGTACCATTGGACCATGCAAAAGTGTAAGGAAAAGTGCCTCCCGTGGCAGTAAGATGGATGCTACCATTCGAGCCACCATAACACGTAACGCTTGTTGCACTGGTAGCGAGCACGATCGGTGTAGGTTGGGTGAGATTTACGCTAGCTGAGGTTTGGCAACCATGCGCGTCGGTAACGACTACTGAATAGGATCCTATGGAAAGACCTGTTGCGTTAGCAGTTGTTTGCCCATTCGACCATAAATAGGTGTACGGTGCTGTGCCGCCGCTGGGAGTAACCGAAGCGGTTCCATCGGAAGCGTTAAAACAGCTGATTTGCTGACCGTTGTAATTGGAGGTAACTGCGGCGCTTGCCACCAAGAGCGTGGGTTGGGTAATTTGATACGAAGCCGTATTTTGACAGCCGTAACCATCGCTAACCGTAACCGTGTACAATCCAGGACCTAAATTATTGAGGCCTGCAGTGGTTGCACCAGTGTTCCAAAGATAATTGTAAATCGGTGTGCTGCTGGCCTGTACCGTGATCGCCCCATTCGCCGCATTGAAACACGTAATATTATTAAGATTCAATAAACTAATGGTCGGATTTGGATGCACAACAACCGTATCGAGCAAATTGAAAAAGGAGCAAGTGCTCCCGGTAAATGTAATGTTGAGCTGGTATACGCCGGCATTACTCGCCGTAACTGGATAAATTGTTGGGGATTGCGTGGTCGACGAAAAGCCATTTGGTCCGGCCCAAAAATAATTTGCGGTAGCACTGTAGGGAATAATGAAATACAAGGAGTCCCCCAAGCATAGCGGATTGTTGTGCGCTACCGTGGGTGGTTGACAATTCGAATGGATCGTGAGTTGGTTGGTAATGTTGGTGGGACAACCGTTGGCGTTGTAAATATCGGAGAGGCCATTGTTCGTAAACGGGTTATTGGAAATATTTCCGGTTCCGAAGATGTACGCCTTATTGGTAATGGTGCTATCACAAGCGAGGAGCAAGCAATCGTTCAATACCTGAACGCGAAAACGAACCACTGCTGAGTCTGAACCATTGGGAGAATTGTTCATACTTCCTCCGATTAATGCATTGGCCCCACTTTTTACCCGGGCTTTTATGTAATGTCCCGCGGCCACATATTCCGCTTGGTCATCTCCTATGGCATCTGTTTTTGGTCCGAGAAAGGGGGCATTTACGTAGGTAATAGATCCCGGGACATAAACGGTGCGCGGGTCAAGGGTATCCGTGATATAGGTGTTGTTGGATACATCGCTTCCAATATTTTTACCAACGATGGTGTACTCCAGAATGTCGCCTGGCACCACTTGCCCACCGTTTAAGTCTTGTACATAAACGGTTGCTCGCAAATCAGGTTCGTAAATATCGATGGCAGAGGTAATCACCCGAGGTAGGACAAACTCATTGCTGGTTGAAACCAAAATGTTGGCTGAATTGGCATTATTACCAATATAATTGAGGGCTGTATTGTTGGGATTAAAGGTGCTTGCATCGTAGCCCAGGGTGTTGTTCAAATTGGGATTTCGGTAAGGGGTTAATACCCCATTGTTGGAAATCGTACTGTTAAAAAAATTATTAGCATTGTGCAATCCATCGGAAACGGTAACACCGTTGAATTGAAGTTGATCTCCGGTATAGGGTCGGTCACCGTCCATGCTAATTACCCCTAATTCAAAAGTAACTGGGCCCGAAGGTGGCGTGGTGAACCCAGTAATGGGTATGTTCAATGAATTTCCCGGGGCTACGTTCGCAAAACCTTCAAATACCGTCAAATTCCGCATCGATTGAAGTGCGTTTCGATAAACCACAATCACCGTCCATCCACCCCAAAAATTACTCCCTCCCTGGGTAACCAAATTCGCGACAGTAAATCGGGCATTGATGGAATTGGCAGGAATCAAACTGGTAATGTCTTTAAAACAATAATAGCTGGGATGGGTCCAAGATTGTCCGCCAATGGTAGGTACATCTAAGGTTTGATCTGCGGTCAACCCTACATAGGATCCGTTGTTGAGTTTGAACCGGACTTGACTCCGGTTGTTGTAATTCGCAGTATTTCCAGCAATTCGCGCACTCCAATAAAGCCCTACCCACAAAATTTCCGAACAATTGGGTAAGGCAATGCTATCACTGCTCGACATAAACGTTGTGGGATCATTGTCAATGTCTACGTAGGTCATTTGGAAGTCGCCGTTAGAATACGTCCCGTTGGGAGGAAGTTCGTTTTTAGCGGTTGTGCAAGTTCCGGATGATGGGCAAATGAGCGAAACGTTGGAGGCGTAGCGAATTCCTCCTTTGGTATTGGTTTGGTAGCGGACGCTAAAAGGGGCAACGATTTGGCCAAAAGCCTGAAGGCCCAGTAACCCCAAAAAGCAAAAAAGAATTAAACTACGTATCAAATCTTACGAAATTTAGTTAAAAAATCGTTAACAAAGCCAATACGCACGAAAATCAATTCGGTTCGCTTTTTCATTAGAATTGGCTAACGGAGTTTTACAAGAATAGAAACCGGTAAATGGTCCGAGTATCCTGCCAAATATTTCGTTCCTGCATACGTTCTTTTGGGCTGAAGTACGCCTTTGTATTCTTCCATAAGAAATGGAAAATTGTTGATTTTCCCCGATCCTTTGATTGCCCCGTTATCGTAGGAAAGAAAAGAGGGCGAAACGAAGATATGGTCCAGAACTCCCCATTCGTTATTGTAAAAATGGGTGCCTTTTGTCGCGCCGCTTTCCGCAGTAATCATAGGAGTTAGACGTTCCGCAATCTTTTTTGGAGCAGTGTTGTCCGGATAATCGTTTAAATCGCCCAAGAAAAGGATGCGACCTTTCCCCTGATTTTGAACGGAATCAATGAATTTGCAGGCTACTTCTGCCGCTGCTACCCGTTTTGCGTCGCTTTCATCTGTTCCGCCTCGACGGCTGGGCCAATGGTTGACCATCACATAAAAAACATCCTTTTTCGCTTTGAACTGAGCCCAAAGGATATCGCGCGTTGTGGCTTTCGTTTCGCCCGGGAGAATAAATCGTATTCGGTTGGAAGCCAACAAAGTGAGTTTCGCACTGTCGTAAATCATAGCTACATCGATTCCCCGTGCATCAGGACTTTCAAAGTGCACCAAGCCATAGTTTTTAAACGCTTTTTGGTGGGAAATAATGGAACGCACCACAAAGGCATTTTCCACCTCTGAGAAACCGCAGACCACCGGTTTTCCTAAGGCTAACAACACTTCACGAATGTGCGCCAACTTCTCTTCATATTTCGCGGTGTTCCATTCGTTTTTGGCTTGGGGTAGAAATTCCGCATCGTCGTTCGGGCCATCAAGGGTGTCGAACAAATTTTCAACATTGTAGAAAGCAACGGTACGTGTTTTTTGACCATGAACAATGCTGTTGAATATGAATGCTGTTAACAAGTAAATTATGGGTTTCATAGTGATTATATTATAGTTTTAAATTATTCAAATATCAATGTCAAAAGTCCGATGGATTAATACGCCCCATAATACCGCTTGAAGAACCATTCCAAGAAAAAGCATAAAGCAATCATTAAGAGAAAAAACCAGGAATCCACCAAATCCCAAAATCGGGTGGTGATGCGTTCAATGGAAGTAATGTCGGTTCTTTTTTCGATTACATTCAACAAGCGATCATTTTCTGAAAACGGATAGTATTCTCCTCCTGACTGTTGTGATAATAAACGGAGTATTCCATGATTTGCTGCATTGATACTTTTTTCCAAGGAAACATCTTCAATCAAGAAATCCCCTTCTTTGCGGTAGGGTTTATTTTGATATTGGGTAGTGGCTATCCAATGGTATTTTCCTGGAGGGAGAGATCCAATATCCAATCGGTATCCATCGTTGATTGTTGCAAATTGAAATGCGTACTTTTTCCCTTGGGCGTCTCGTAAGGATAGACTAATTTTTGGGGTAGTGATTGGGTCTAAGCTGGCATTGTAGAAATGGGCGTTTGCACCAATTCGGTCGTTTTTAGCAAATCGCTTATCCAATTGGACGGTCAATCCCATTCCTTCTCGTTTCACCATTAAATACGCATAGGCTCTGAGGAAAATTTCATTGAATTGTTCGTGATTTTTACTTTTCATATAATCGGATAGCCGCCACCTCCAAACCCCTTCACCGTATATTAATCCATGGACCAGTGCTGCTCGTTTATTAAAGTAAAACAGCGGTTCGGATTTGCGGGTATTTTCAATTTTTTGAAGAATATACACTTCATAATTTCCCTTTGGAGCCATCTTTCCAAATTTACATACGAGGGGTGGAAAAAATTCCAACGCCGTTTTTGCCTTTTCACTCAAATCAAAGGTTGAAAACCCCGGATTCATGGTGCCTTGTATTTCATCCGTCTGACCTCGTGCATTATTCAAGTTGAATAAATCAAGGCCCTCCAAGGTCGCGTTCGAGAAATTCCCCGGAATAATAAAAAGAACGGCGATTTTGTTGCGTTTGAGGAAATTGAGCGCTTCTTGGTCGTTGGGAAGGTTTGGGCTGTGCCAAACCACGAGGTCGGGTTTCAGGTTTTTGGTCACCAGTTCTTGTGGAGTAACGAAACTGGTTTGATAGTTTTTATTGGTTTCTGCCACGGATCGAAGCGCCGCCAAATCCGGATGCGGGGAAGATCCCATAAAACAAACGGAGTTCCGTGAATCAATCACCTCAATGTAACAGGTTTTGGTATTATTTGCTTTAGAAAATTCACCGTTCAGGTATTCCACCGAGACGGTATACGCTTGAAAGCCCGATTTTTGAGCTGTTACTTGAAATTGCACTCGGTTAAAGGCATTTTCTTCGTTTTTATAGGTGATGGTTTTCGAATCGATAAGCGTTCCATTCTGGCTTAGACGCACCACGGCTTGCGTGTTTTTTATTTTGAATGCCTCCACATCGACTTCTATTGGAAAAACATCGTTCAAAAATACCACGTCGTTGTAAAAAAGGTTGGCAACTATTTGATCCTTTTTGGGCGTTGTGTCACCAATTCCCAAGGTGAATATAGGGGTGAGACTGAGTTGCTCCGCAGCATAGGAGGGATTGTCGCCCACATTGTAGTTTCCATCGCTCGCAAATACCACGGCACCCACGTTTCGATTCAAAAACTGTTCAGATAACTGCTTGAAGGCTAATTCGTGATTGGATTCTTCTTCATTTAATAAATACCTGTTTGATTCCCGAATATTGGTTCCGATGGTGTAAAAATATAGGTCGTATCGATCCGCAAAACGGTCTTGAATTTTCTCTGAAAAATCAGCGATTTTCTTTGCAAGTTGGTTGCTGTCTTTAAAACGTTTAAGAGATTCGGAGTTATCGATGAGCGTTATCAACGCAGGACGTTCAACCTCCGATTGATTAAACAACAAGGTTATTTTCAGCAAGAGCAACATGATCAGAAAGAGACCGAATCCTCGCAGGAAAGGCAAACCTCGTTGTAAAGCCTTGGATTGGGACTTGAGCCAGGCGTTGCCTCGATAAAAATACCAAGCAATTCCGAAGGCAAGTGGCAGCAATAAGAGAATCCAGAATAGGGAATTATTCGCTTGCAATGCCATACTGCGAAAGTAAGGAATTTCGCCCACATTTTGGCGGTTCCAAACGTAAGATGAAAAGAAATATATACCTTCGTGAAAAATTACTCCCATGACAAAAGCAGTATATATTTGTTCCGCCGTAAGAACCCCCATAGGGTCCTTTCTAGGAGCTTTTTCGGCTGTCCCAGCCACAGAATTAGGTTCCATCGCTATCCGTGCGGCACTGGATCGCGCGAAACTTTCTGCGGATTTGGTGGACGAGGTTTTTATGGGAAATGTGCTTCAAGCAGGGGTGGGTCAGGCCCCGGCCCGTCAAGCCGCGTTAGGAGCAGGTCTCGGCAATAAGGTTCCTTGTACTACCGTCAATAAAGTATGTGCTTCAGGAATGAAGGCCATCATGCTGGGTGCACAGACCATTCTTGCCGGTGATAATCATGTTGTGGTCGTGGGTGGGATGGAGAATATGTCGCAGACGCCGCATTATCTTAACGGACGAAACGCCACGAAATTTGGGAATATTTCCATGTTGGATGGAATCACCAAAGACGGATTACTGGATGTTTATTCGCAAGTACCCATGGGAAATTGCGCAGAGCTTTGCGCCAAAGAACACAACATTACGCGGGAAGAACAAGACGCTTTCGCGATTGAGTCGTACCGACGTGCCGCCGCCGCATGGGAAAGCGGTAAATTCGATGCGGAAATTGTAGCGGTTCCTGTACCTCAACGTAAGGGAGATCCGATACTAATTACTAAAGATGAAGAATTTACCAATGTTTTTCTGGATAAAATCCCAACGTTAAAGCCCGCTTTTGATAAAGAGGGAACGATAACGGCTGCCAATGCTTCCACCTTGAACGATGGTGCCTCGGCGTTGGTATTGGCCTCGGAGGAGGCAGTGGAACGACACGGTTTAACACCCATTGCAAAAATCCTTTCCTATGCAGATGCAGCGCAAGCACCGGAATGGTTTACCACAGCTCCTTCCTTGGCGGTTCCCAAGGCCTTGGAAAAAGCAGGAATTGCTGCCTCAGAAGTGGATTTTTGGGAATTGAATCAAGCTTTTTCGGTGGTTGGAATTGCCAATGCTCGCTTGTTAGGTCTTGATCCGAATAAAGTAGATGTTCATGGAGGTGCTGTGGCTTTAGGTCACCCTCTGGGTAATTCCGGTTCACGCATTGTGGTAACCTTGCTTCATGTGTTAAAGCAACATCAAGGAACCCGGGGAGTGGCAGGCATTTGCAATGGGGGAGGAGGAGCTTCCGCCATGGTCATAGAAACGGTTTAGCGAGCTTTATTTTTTTGCTGGATGATAAGGTCGGATCAACCGGCCTTTTTTGTTACCAACTTCCACTGGCGCCTCCGCCTCCAAAACTACCACCGCCAAAGCCACCAAATCCTCCGGAAGAACCGCCTCCTGAGCTTCCACCGCCCCAGCCGCCCCAGCCGCCCCCATAGAATCCACCGCCCCTGCGTCCGAGCGTGGTTCCTCTCCGTCCTCCAAAGCGAATAATGAGGAAAATCAAGAAAACGATAAACCCAACGATCAGGAAAAGCCCCATCCAACCCAATTGATGTTCTTTTTCGTAGTCTTTGTGGTTGTATTCTTTCAGCGCTAATGATTTTAACACCTTCACACTCGCATTAATTGCTTGCTCGGGTTCATTGTTTTTCATGTGCTTAATGAACTCGTATTCTATGATGTCACGGCATGTTAAATCGGGAATAACTGCCTCTAATCCTCGGCCAATTCGCAAGGTTGCCTCGCGTTTCCCCGGACCAAATGGCTTGATTAAGAAAACGATTCCGTTGTCTTTTTTGGCGTCGCCTACTCCCCACAATTCACCTAATTGATCCGCAAAATCTTCGATTTCCATATCTTTTAAATCATCTACCACCACGACCACAATGGCGTTGGATGTCGTTTTTTCAAAGGAATCTAAGGTCGCTTCAAGCGTTGCTTCTTGCGCTGCAGTGAGGAGCTTTTCGGTGCTGAAATCGTTGTAAGCGCGTGGCGGATTGGGTTTATCGGGGATTTGGGAAAAACCTTGAAAGCATAGCGCTAATAAGAGGATTTCAAGGAGTTTCATTCTTCGGTGATTTCATTACTTAATTCGTTGGTGTCGTCCACTTTCGGTGGAAAAAACGCACACAGTTTAGCCCCGATTAATGTAACGGCTTCGATCAACCCTACGGCAAAAAGTCCTTGCTTGAAATGCTTGGAAATCAATTCGTATACCTCGTTCCAATATCCTTCCGGTACCCGTTCATGGATGCCTTGATCGCCGAGTATGGCCAGCTGTTTTTTCGCGAAACAAACATAGATTAGCACGCCATTTCTTTCGATCGTGCGCGTCATTCCCAAGCGTTCAAAGATTTTAGTGGCTTTTTGCATTGGATCAGCGGATCCCACGCGGTCTAGGTGAACTCTAATTTCCCCGCTAGTTTGAGCTTCTGCTCTTCGAATACTTTCCTCAATGCGCTGTTTGTCCGTGGTGCTTAACATGCTATTCAAAGGTAACCTCTGGAGCCTTTTCAGCACCGCTCATGGCTTTGAACATTTCTTTTCTTGGGAAGGTTTCTGAGTTCAACAACATGCTCGTGAAAAATCCACGGATGTGGGTGTTATACTCTTTTACGGCTTCGTTGTAGACATCGCGTTCGCGTTTTATCCGGTTTTCAGTTCCTTCTAATTGCACTTGAAAATCACGAAAATTCTGGGTGGATTGAATGTTCGGGTACGCTTCATACATGAGGTTAATGGCTGTATTGATTTTCTTACCCATTAATTCCATATCCGCCGGAGTTTTGGCGTCAACAATTCCCGCACGAGCTTGGGTAACTTGGGTAAGGATTTCTTTTTCGTTTTTAGCGGCTGCTTTCACGGTTTTCATCAGGTTTGGAATTAAATCCAAGCGGCGTTGGTAAGCCGATTGCACGTTACCCCATTTTTCATCCACCCCTTCCTGAAGGCCTACCGCTTTGTTGTAGGCGTTGTAGTAGGTGAAAAAACCAATAAGAAGAATCCCGCCGAGGACTCCTAATACAATCAATGCTATTATTCCTTTTTTCATGGGATTTTTTTACAAAGTTAATGCGTTTTTTGACATGGAATTGTTCGTGATAGTTTATTGGCAACCGGCCTGGTAGTTTTTGTGATGAAACGCAATCCAATATTCTTGAAATCCCTCGCTGCTTTCAAAAAATGCACATTCCATACGCCCGATGCTGATTTTGCTTAACGCTTTTTTCTGTTGCTTAAGTCGTTGGTTAAGCCATAATTTTGGTTGGTAATTCCAGCTTCCACAGTGTTCTATTCCCGTGTGTGCTGAACAGGCCGTGGCTTGTTTAAACGGAATTTCAAGGGAATAATAAACGCTATCTTGCTGATCCAACCCTTTTGTAACCACCTTAAGCTGGGGGAAGTGGATGCGTAAATAGGTTTTTTTTAGATAGCATTCCTTTAAAAAATCACCTATGAGCTTTGCCGCCTTGTTCGAGAATTGATGAGCAATATCCCCCGCTTCGTTAAATTCAGGCCCCTGAAAAGTGCCCTTAAAGCCGTGAACACTGATTTCAAGGGTGTCGTATTTTGGTGGTGGCGTTTCATGGGTTTGCGGCGTTGATGTGGTGTGGCTTGTTTTCGTGGGTTTTGGCTGCGGATTACATTGCCCAAAAATTAGCGTTGAAAAGAGGATTGGAATAATTCGTCGCATAGTTGATTAAATTTTAATAGTTTATTTTGATTAAAATTTAGTATTTTTGTTCTATTCAAATGTACGATTTTTTGTGAATGCCTATGCCATCCTTGCGCAATATTGTCCACATGGACTTAGATACTTTTTTCGTTTCATGCGAGCGTTTGTTGGACAACCGTCTTAATGGAAAACCCATTCTGATTGGTGGTACCAGCGATCGAGGGGTGGTGGCGTCCTGCAGTTACGAGGCGCGCCGATACGGAATCCATGCTGCAATGCCCATGAAAATGGCGAAGGAGCGCTGCCCGGAAGCTATTGTAATCAAAGGGAATTCGGAAACGTATAGCCGTTATTCCCGCATGGTCACAGAAATCATTCGTGAAGCCTCACCGCTTTATGAGAAAATGTCGGTGGACGAGTTTTACATTGATTTTACGGGCATGGACCGCTTTTTTGGCACGCTTAAATACGCCACAGAATTACGGCAAAAAATCATCCGGGAAACCGGTCTGCCGATTTCGTTCGGGCTTTCTCAAAATAAAACCGTTTCCAAGGTCGCAACCGGAGAGGCTAAACCCAACAACCAACGCGTTGTTTCCCACGGAGAAGAACGGACGTTTTTGGCGCCCTTGTCGGTGGCTAAAATACCCATGGTCGGAACGAAAACCTACCAAACCCTCTGCAATTTAGGCATCCGTCGCATTGAAACCCTGCAAGAACTCCCAGTGCAAATGATGGAACATGCACTGGGCGAAAACGGCGTAAGCATTTGGAAAAAAGCGCAGGGCATCGATCCAAGTCCCGTCATCCAACATACCGAACGCAAATCGATTTCTACCGAACGGACCTTCGATCACGATACCATCGATGTTCGGAAACTTCAGGCTATCCTGAGTGCTATGGCTGAAAACCTGGCATTTCAGTTGCGTCGAGGAGGAAAGCTCACCGGCTGCGTAACGGTGAAAATTCGTTTTTCCGATTTTCAAACACAAACACTTCAACGAAAAATCCCCTACACAGCTGCAGATCACCAGCTTATGCCTTTGGTAGCAGAACTGTTTCATCGAATCTACAACCGCCGCTTGTTGGTGCGCTTAATTGGAGTGCGCTACAGCGACCTCGTCACAGGATATCATCAACTGAGCTTGTTCGATGATCAGGTGGATTATGCACGTCTGTACCAGGCCATGGACCGTATTCGTACGCGCTACGGCGACCGTGCTGTGATGCGAGCCTTAGGCATGGAAGCACGCACTATCGGGCGTAGGAATCCCTTCGACGGCGATGCACCGCCCTTACTCGCCAACCGAAGAATTTAAGCTTTTTTTTCCAATGAAAATACATTCTTATTTCAGTTTGAAGTACGGTATTTATGCACCTGAAGCCCTTGTGGAATGGGGGGTAAATGCAGGGTATGCTTCGTTGTTTTTGGCTGACATTAACCACACAGGATCTGCCTTGGCATTCGTTCGTGCAGCACAGCGCGCAGGAGTACGCGCAGCCGTAGGTGTAGAATTGCGCAACAGAATGCAGACCGTAGCGACCCTGATGGCGCGAAACAACCGAGGAGTGCACGAAATGAACCGTTTTATTACCCCCTTCCTTCATGAAGATCGGTCCTTTCCTGAGGTGCTTCCTCACTTTTCCAATTGTTGGGTGTTTTATCCCCTCGATACCGCCATATCCCGCCCCCTGTTGGAGCACGAATTCTTCCAGGTGGATTTGGGGGAATTGCCCTATTGGGAATTACGTTATGCTTCTAAGTTTCCTCGGGAAAAGGTTGCGTTGTTAAGCCCTATGATTTTTCATACAAAACGCGATTTTAATACCCATCGACTGCTCCGCGCAGTTCATCATAATGTCCTGCTGTCCAAACTTCCGCCCGAGTGGCACGCCAAAGGAACGGAGGTTTTTCGTTCCCGAAAGGCCTTGATTGAGGCTTGCGGTACATACGTTGATTTTTGGGAACGCACGGAAAAATGCATGGAGGATTGTGAGGTTTCGTGGGCTTTCGGCGAAGAAGCCTTACCGCAAAACCCGGCTTCATACACGGAGTCTAAACGCAACGATGAACTCTTGCTTCGAAAATTGTGCGCGGAGGGTGTCGCGTATCGCTATCCCGAGCTGAACGACGCCATCGTTGAGCGCATTGAAAAAGAGGTCGAACTTATCGCCCAAAAAGACTACCTCTCGTATTTTTTGATTGCTTGGGATTTCACGTCTTACGCTCGCTCGCGCGGATTTTTTTACGTGGGGCGGGGCAGCGGTGCCAACAGCATTGTGGCCTATCTGCTGCGCATCACCGATGTTGATCCCTTGGAGTTGGACCTGTATTTTGAGCGTTTTATCAACCTTTACCGGAAAAATCCTCCCGATTTTGACATTGATTTTTCATGGAAGGACCGCGATGAAATCGTGCGCTATATTTTTGAAAAATATCCGAACGCTGCGTGGTTGTGCACGTACAACACTTTTCAGTACAAGGCAACCGTGCGCGAATTGGGGAAGGTCTTTGGTTTGCCAAAGTCCGAGATTGACAAACTCAGCAATCGCAGTATTTCGGCCCATCAGGCGGACAGTATGTCGGCGCTGGTACTGCGCTATGCGGCCTATTTGCAGGATAAACCATCGCACTTGAGTGTGCATTCGGGAGGAATTATTATCAGTGAACGTCCGATTACGTGGTTTTCCGCTACGTTCATGCCCCCCAAAGGTTTTCCAACTACGCAGTTTTCGATGCTTGAAGCCGAGGATGTGGGCTTGTATAAGTTCGATGTGCTCAGTCAGCGAGGGTTGGGAAAAATCCGTGAAGCCCTTGATATTATTGCCTACAATCAGCCAAACGTCCCTGTAGAGGATATTCATAACATGCAGCGCTTTAAGGAAGATCCCAAAATCAGAACGATGCTTTTAGAGGCTAAGGCTTTAGGGTGTTTTTATGTGGAGTCTCCCGCCATGCGCATGCTCATGATTAAGTTGAAAGTGGCTACCTATCTCGAATTAGTGGCCGCCAGTTCGATTATACGCCCGGGGGTTTCGCAATCGGGGATGATGAGCGAGTATATCCTGAGGCATCGAAATCCCGAGCGACGAAAACAAGCCAATCCCTTGTTGCTGGAAATCATGCCCGATACCTATGGGGTGATGGTGTACCAGGAAGACGTGATCAAGGTGGCTCATTATTTTGCGGGGTTGAGTTTGGCGGAAGCCGATGTGCTGCGACGAGGGATGTCGGGGAAGTTCCGTTCACGAGAAGAATTCACGAAGGTTCAGTCCACGTTTTATACGAATTGTTTGCAACGGGGCTATGCAAGCGAATTGATTGACGCCGTTTGGAATCAGATTGCCAGTTTTGCGGGATATGCTTTTTCCAAGGGACATTCTGCTTCGTATGCGGTTGAAAGCTATCAAAGCCTTTACCTCAAAGCCTATTTTCCGTTGGAATACATGACCGCTACGGTCAATAATTTTGGGGGGTATTACCGCACGGAGATTTACGTGCACGAGGCACGAAAGTACGGAGCCACCGTGGAAGCTCCCTGCATTCAAGAGGGTTTTTATCCTTGCGTGCTGTACGGAAAACGCTTGGTGTTGGGCTTTGTATTGCTGGAAGGATTGGAGGCTGAGGTCGTCCGGAATCTGCTCGAAGAACGCACAACAAATGGGGTATTCAAGGATTTTGAAGATTTTATGAACCGGGTACACATGCCCTTGGATCAGTTAGCGATTTTAATTCGCATCGGAGCGTTTAGGGTTTTTAACCTACAGCGCAAGCAGTTGTTGTGGCGAGCGCATTATCGACTGGTTAAAACACCCCCAAAGTTTAAGCAACAGGGATTGTTTGTGGTGCCTGTGCAAGAATTTACGCTCCCGGATTTTGAAGAACATCCCATGGAGGAAGTGTTCGATCAACTGGATTTACTCGGGTTTCCTTTATGCAATCCTTTCGATCTTCTTTCTGAATTAATTCCCGCACACACCGTTGCTGCTCAAATACCCTCCTGCCGAAGTCTCCACATCGAAACTTACGGGTATCTCGTGGCAGTTAAAAAGTCCAAAACGAGCCGGGGAGATTACATGCATTTTGGAACCTTTCTGGATCAACAAGGAGATACCATAGATACCGTACACTTCCCTGAGTCCGGTAGAAAATACCCCTTTCAAGGAAAAGGCATTTATCGGCTCAAAGGAGTCGTTGCTGAAACGTACGATTATTACGCACTTGAGGTAGGCGAAATGCAAAAATTGCGCTGGATGGATGATGTGCGTTACCGAGAGGTGGGGTAGTTTAAGTCTTTATTTCACGATCAAATGCTTCCGATTTACGCAAGACTTCCCAGGTGTGGTCGGAAAGGAGCTTGATGCTCGCCAAAAACACTAACGACGTTTTTCTCCTTCCCCAGTCTTCCGGAGCTATCAGCGATAATAAAAATGCATTTTCCTTGCGGTAAAGGTGGTATTGGTGGTGAATTAAGGGTTCGAACTTAAGGTTGCATTGGTAAATGAGCGTGGAAATATGCTTACGGTCTTGCAACGCTTTTGCTTGGTTAGCTAGTACTTGAATTTGCTCGTAAATTTGTTTCAGTTGAGCGTCCGTTTGGTACTCCATGGCACGAAGCGCACGGCTTTTGATTTTCCCTTCGTCTTCGGGTTTTATGGGTAAACTTCCTGCATGATGCGCGTAAGGTAGGATTCCCGGGCGATCGGTGATTTTGTCAGGGTCAATCGGATTTACAAACGGTTCTTCTTCAGAATTCATTGCATTAGTTTACTTAATTTCTCCCCTACGAGGGCACCCATGGCTACCCCCATGCCTCCCATTCGTACTCCCACAGCCACCCCTGGCGCTACGGTTTTTACGATTGGACTCTTGGCAGGACCAACCCCCATAGTTCCTGCCCAACGGTAGGCAATAGAGAACGTTTGATTGGGAAGAATGTTCGTTCGAAGGATGGATTCCAAGTGATTTTGAAGTCCATCCGTAGGATGCATGGATGCTGTGTTTTCTGCTTCAAAGGCTGTATTTCTTCCACCACCGAACAAAACCCTGTCGTGTACATTTCGGAAGTAATAATAGCCGGCATCAAAATGAAACGTTCCTTTGATTTTTAAATCGGGAAGAGGAGAGGTTACCAGCACTTGAGCGCGGGCAGGTTCGACTTCCAATGGGAAAAATTTTCGGGCCAACGCGTTGGTGCATAAGGCGATTCGCTCAGATTCAATGCTCCCAAAAGCAGTGATGACACGATTCGAAGAATTTCCTATTTCAAGGGATAACACCTCAGTACCGAAGAGTAAATGGATACCCCGTTGGATACAGAGTTGATGTAAGGATTGAATGAGTAAATCCGTATGCAGGCTTCCTTCGCTTCGGTTTTTGTAGGCAGTGGTGAACCCTTGAATGCCGCTTCGGCGAATTTTTAATGAATCGGCTTGATAGACTTGGGTTTGGCCAGTAATGCGCGCTACATGCTGGTTGAGGTAAGCAATAAAATCGGAATCCAACGGTTCGTGCATAAGATCCCAAGAACCGCAGCGCTCGTAGCCTATACATCGTTTCGGAACCAACTCAAACAGCTTTTGTAAGCCTTCGTAGCGCATGGCCAAGGTATCCCAAACCGTTTGTTCAGGTAAATTGTTTAAGTCGTCTTGCAATTCACTGGGACTTCCAAAACAAGCGAACCCCGCGTTTTTTGTACTAGCGCCTGTGGGTAGGTAGCCGCGCTCAAGTAGGAGTATTTTCAAATGCGGTTTGGCTTTTTTAAGATGAATCGCACATGCCATACCCACAATCCCGGAACCGATGATTACCGCATCAAGCTGCTCGAGATAAGTCCTTTTTTCCCAGAAACTCAAATGTTCGTAGGTAAGCATTTCCTTATTTGTGCAAAAATGCCGATTTTTGCATAGATTCGTAAGTTTTGTTACTTAATTTCTGATGATCGTTGTGCAATTATGAGATTCGGCGTGCTATTGATGTTGCTCATGCTTTCGTTCTTTAGTAGGGCTCAGCTAGAGATTAAGGTGATATTCAAAGGTTTAGTCTGTGATACATCCAAAGAATTGCTTTCGAATGCCAGCGTTTATTTGATACAAGATAACCGAACCATTGCCTCAACGCAAAGCGATAAGGATGGGAGTTTTATTTTGGTAGGCAGTACATTCAATAAAAACCCTTTGGTACTTCAATTTTCGAAGCCGGGTTTTCTGAACCGAAGTATTTACTATGATGTTTCCGATTTAGCCTTGCCTAAACGGGTGTTAAGTGTTACTGTCATGCTATCCAATAACCTTCGGGCAGTGATGTTTCCGGTGAATCCGTCGTATAATTTTACCATTGGAACGAATGAATATGCTGAAAAATTCAAATGGAATGAACAACAAGCTGAGTGTATCCCCGACCCAAAGTATAATTCAACCAAATACAACGATTCTTTAAAGGAACGCGTTCGGAAAGAGGAGGGTCGATTGAAATTGGACAAGTTCAAGAGCAAAAGCATGGAGTTGGCGCAAGTTCAAAATTATAAGCTGGCCATAAATTACCTCGACTCGGCCATGTCAGTTCAATCGAATTACCAATTAACAGATACCTCGCTGAATCGAAAGAAAACGTTGATTCAAAAGAGCTATAACGATCAACTTTTGGTATTGCGAAAGCAAAAATCCATCGATAGTTTGTTCCAAAAAGGGGACTCCTTGTTGGCGCTATTAAAGTGGCAAGATGCAGAAAAGTTCTATAAACAAGTGAGCACTCTTGATGCAAAATCCGAGAAATTAAAAACCAAACTGGCTTCCATTCTGGTGTTGAAAAAAGAGGAAGACGAACGAAAAAAGGAATTAACCACTGCGTCAAAAAACCGTGCAGATTGTACACGCTTAGCGGCAGGTAAAAAATACAATGAAGCCATCCTGGCCATTACCAAGAATAACAGCCTTACCAAAATTCCTGAGGCACTCAGGAATGCAGTAAAACCCACCATTGATTCATTAAACGTTTTAATCAAAGAGCAAAATTTAGATAAGGAGGTTAAAACCGCTTTGGAGGTTGCCAAGAAAATTAAAGGCGATAACATCGCTATGAAAAATGCCCTCGAGAAAATTACTTCGCTCATAGGGAATTATCAAGCAACTGCGAAACAAACGACTGCTTTTGCGGATTTAGACCGTGTCATTACCGCTTATGTTGATGCCGAAATAAAGCGCGCATACGATCTTCAAAGTAAACAGGAATATGATAAAGCCATAGAAGTATATAATTTAACGAAAGGATCTTTAGGTTATACGCACGATACACTCACAAAGCAAAAACGAATCGACGACATTGATCAAAAAGTAGAAGCTGCTAAAAAAGCGAAAGAGACCGACGCACTTAATTTCAGCAATGCGGTCGCCAAGGTTAAAAATACCTTGGATTCCTTGACTTTTGATGGGCAATATGGAGCGAATCATCAACCTAAAATCGCGTTGGGAGTGGTTAAAACATTGCTAGCCAACAATCCATTGAAACAAAAAGCCGCTACCGCTGAGGTTTCATCCCTCAAGGCTCGGCTGAACAAAATGGAACCTTATTTCGTGAATAATGCCAAATTGTTGAAAAATATGGCGGTAAAGGATTCGGTAAGTGCTTTGAAAGCGGCAAACGCGTTGCTCACGCAAGCAGGAGTTGCCGAGGTCGGCCAGTTCGAAATTAAGTATCTAAAAAATAAAATAGATTCGATTCAGAATAAAATGAAAATTAGCCCCTTGAATTCGGCCAATAATTCGAGCTCTGTCCGGGGAACAGTGCTTACGCCGCCTCCTGGGGCGAAATTGTTCACGGGAAACTCAGGGAATAATGGTTCAAACCTGACGGCCGAAGAACGACGATCCTTTCTTGTGAGAAATGCATGGGATAAGCTTAAACAATCGGTGGATGACCGAATGTATCGCGAGTCCTTAGCGCAGGAAGAAGCTGCAAAAGCAAGCCGTAATTTTGTGGAACGGCAGTCGGTGGTTCGTGCCTTAAACAATCAAAATGAAGCTGAAGCAAATAAGGATCGTGAAACCGAGAATAAACAATGGGTAAATAATACCCAGTTTTCCATTTACGAACGCGAACGGGAAAATCAAGAAATGATGAATCGTCTTGCGGATCAACAAGTTGAAATGCGGAATCAACGCGATTCAATTTTGGCGCATGACGCGGATAATCACAACGTAGCTCATGAAGCAACACGCTCTTTTGTCGATTCCATGATGGTAGCTAAAACAAAAAAAGAGGTAGAGGCTGCCGATCTAAATAAACGCCTTGCCAATGAACAAACCAAAGCGGTTAACGAAAATCAATATACAAGGTACTTGCAGGACCAAGAGGCCTTGGATCAAACCAAAAGTGCACAACGTGCTCAGGATGAACGCATGAACTACGTAAAAGTAGAATCGTATTCTCCCAACTATTTGAAAAACGACAGTGGGCAGTGTTTCCCATGGAATGCAATGACGGAGCTCGTTTATACCTACGAGGATTCTTATGGCTTTGAAATTGGAAGAATTGTCCGTCGAATAGTGGTTAATTCGCAAGGATATGGAGTAGTTTACGAACAAATAATCGATGAAAATGGACAGTCAAGTTTTACGTTGAATGGACAATCCATTACTGAGGCCCTTTGGGCGCACGACTCTGATGGAAGCCCGGTTCTGGTTCCCGGAGGACCCATAAAACCTCCTTTGTGCCCCTAGTTCATAGTGCATTGTCAGTAATTTTTTGAACGTTTTCAGTTTCTACTCATTCTAGCACTTATTTTAGCAAAAAAAGGAAATGAATATTCACTTTATAGCGATAGGTGGAAGCGCCATGCACAATTTAGCCATCGCCCTTCGTAGAAAAGGACATGAAATTACTGGTTCCGACGACGAAATCTTGGATCCCTCCAAATCAAGGCTAGCAAAAGAAGGGATTTTACCCAAGGAAATCGGTTGGTTTCCTGAAAAAATTTCATCCCGATTGGATGCCGTCATTTTGGGAATGCATGCACGAGAAGATAATCCCGAGTTGCTGCAAGCAAAAACCTTGGATATTCCCGTTTTTTCGTATCCGGAATATTTGTTCGAAGCGAGTAAAGATAAACAACGTATCGTGATTGCGGGAAGCCACGGGAAAACCACCATTACTTCAATGATTTTACATGCGGCTAAGAACTGTGGTATCCAGGTTGACTACATGGTGGGCGCTCAATTAGAAGGCTACGATTGCATGGTGAAAATAAGCGATGATGCGGATTTTATGCTTTTGGAAGGGGATGAGTACCTCAGCTCACCGATAGACCGTCGGCCAAAATTCCACCTTTACCAACCTCACGTAGCCCTTATTAGCGGCATTGCCTGGGACCATGTCAACGTGTTTCCGACCTTTGAAAATTATATCGAACAGTTTCGTGTATTTGTAGATTCTATTCAACTTCCAGGGACCTTAATTTATAATCAAGCCGACGATTCACTAAAAACCATCGTTGAATTCCACCGACCTGGCCTTGTTCAAATTCCCTATGCTGTTCCAACGTACGATGTTTTGGAGGATGGCGTGAGTTTGCAGTACGAAGGACAAGCTTTTCCCTTGCGTATTTTCGGAGACCACAACCTGCAGAACTTAATCGGGGCGAGCCACGTGGCTCGGATAATGGGGATTCAACCACAAGATTTTTTCAAAGCTATGTCCGATTTTCGCGGTGCTGGAAAAAGGTTGCAAGCCGTTGTTGAGGAACCGTTTTTTAAGATGTACAAGGATTTTGCGCATTCCCCTTCAAAATTGAAAGCTACGTTAGAGGCAGTGAGAAAACAATTTCCAAAACTAAAACTCATTGCTTGCATGGAATTACATACGTTTTCATCCTTGAAAAAAACGTTTTTACCCCAATATGAGGGATGTATGGATGCAGCTGACAGTGCTTTGGTGTATTTTAATCCTCAGGTGGTCGAGCATAAGCGCTTGGAGATGATTTCCAAGTTCGATGTTTTAGAAGGATTTGGGAGCCCATTAACGGTGGCTAATGAAACCGATGAGGTACTTGAATTCATTAACGGACATGTAACCGCTAACAGCGTTCTTTTGATGATGTCTTCCGGTAACTTTGACGGGATCCATTTCGAAGCGTTAGGAAACCAACTGTTGGAGCGCTTAACGGGCACGAAATAGTACCCTGCGAAATATCAGCGCGATGAAGATGCTGTTAAAAATCGAATATAAGGTCAATCCAAGCAAGGATAAAACAAACGTGAAATTAGCGCTATAAATCATCTCGTCCTGTTGCCTAAGTAATCCGCGTATCTCTTGGTCTGATTTACTCTTTAACTCCGCATTCTTGGCTCGAATTTTCTCAATATTCTCAGGTTTAGCTAACAATTCGGCTGATTTTCGAAGCTGATATTGATTGTATTCAGGGTGGATTTTAGCATAAAAGATATAAATAAATCCGCTTACCAAAAGGGTATAAATCATGCCGCATGAAACCCCTTTCTTTATGTCCATTAATAAATTCCCGGGATTCAATTCCTGACGTTTCAACAGGTATAAACCGATAGCAACTGTAACGGTGAGTAGGAACATATTGACCAAAACGTACGGACCGCTGCTGCCAAAAGTAAAAATACCCATAACCCAACTGAAATATTTCACTCCCATCCAAAGCAGCGCCATAAAAATGGCAAAAACATAGGCTCGATTCATGGCATTAGCTATTCATAGAAACCAAAAACTCTTCGTTGGAAAGGGTGTTTTCCATGTGCGATTTTAAAAACTCCATGGCCTCTACTGGATTCATATCGGCAATGAATTTTCGGATTAACCAAACGCGTTGCAATACTTCTTTGCTCACGAGTAAATCCTCCCTCCGTGTTCCTGAGGCGGTAATATCAATGGCAGGGTAAATTCGTCGGTTGGAGATTTTACGGTCGAGTTGAAGTTCCATGTTACCGGTTCCTTTAAATTCCTCGAAAATTACTTCATCCATTTTTGAGCCGGTATCCGTTAGGGCTGTGGCTAAAATGGATAAAGAACCGCCATTTTCAATTTTACGTGCCGAACCGAAGAATCGTTTGGGTTTATGTAAGGCATTGGCATCAACACCCCCGGACAATACCTTACCTGACGCGGGTGAAACCGTGTTGTAGGCACGCGCTAAACGGGTAATTGAGTCAAGCAATATGCACACGTCATGTCCACATTCAACCAAGCGCTTGGCTTTTTCTAAAACCATATTGGCCACTTTTACGTGCCGCTCCGCAGGTTCATCAAAGGTTGACGCAATAACTTCGGCCTTGACGCTCCTCGCCATGTCTGTTACTTCCTCCGGACGTTCATCGATGAGTAATACAATAAGGTAAGTTTCCGGATGATTGGCTGCGATAGCATTGGCTACATCCTTCAACAACATGGTTTTACCTGTTTTAGGTTGTGCCACAATCATTCCGCGCTGTCCTTTTCCAATAGGAGCAAAGAGGTCCATAACGCGGGTGGACAACGTTTCTTGTTTATGTCCGGTAAGCTTAAACTTCTCATCCGGAAATAACGGGGTTAAGTACTGAAATGGCACCCGGTCGCGAATGTAGGAGGGATCACGGCCGTTAATGGATGAAACCTTCACCAAGGGAAAGTACTTTTCACCTTCGCGAGGTGGACGAATAGTTCCTTTGACGGTATCTCCCGTTTTAAGTCCAAACAACTTGATTTGATTTTGACTAACATAAATGTCGTCAGGTGATGGGAGGTAATTATAATCCGAGGACCTTAAGAATCCATAACCGTCTTGAATGATTTCCAAAACGCCTTCTGCAGTAACTATTCCAACAAGATCATAGCTTTCTTCCTTCAATTTTACCACATTTTCGATGGGTACTTCAGGAATTGAAATTTTTGGAACGGTCAGCCCTTTAGCATTTTGAGTTTCCTCCTCCTCTTCGGGAATATGGTTTTCGTGGGTTTCCTGGACTTCTTCCACCGGAGATTCAATTCTTGGTTCCTGAGGAAAATCGCTGAAAGCCTCCTCTGTGAATAACGTTGCCTCATCGGAGGAAGGGTCAATAATTCGCTTACGAGGTCTAGATTTTTTATTTACGGTATCTGTTTCAGGTGTCGTTATTTCCGCATCAGGAAGGGCCTGAGGTTCTACGGATTCCGTTGAATTGGGCTCAGCTCCCCCGTCAAAAATGAGATTTATCAGTTCCGACTTATTCAGATTTTCCGGATTTTGTATTCCCAGGGTGTTGGCAATTATTCTTAAATCGTTGACACTTTTTTTTGCTAAAGTTTTTTTATCCATAAAAAATTGGTGAAAATTCGATTTCAAAAAAGGACTCGGAGAGTGAAATCGTGCGCAAGTTTACAAAAAATAAATAAATTACCAACCCGTTTAGGTTTTTCTTTTTTTCTTTTTAGCGGCGGGAAATAAAATATTGTTTAGGATGAGTCGATATCCGGGAGAGTTAGGGTGTAAATTCAAGTCAGTGGGCGGATCTCCTACAAAATGTTGATAATCCTCGGGGTCGTGACCTCCGTAAAAGGTCCACATACCTTGACCGTATTCACCGTGCAGGTATCGGGCGGTACCTATGGATTTTGTTTCTCCCATGACAAGCACATTCGGTTTGATGAAGTCTTTTCTGAAATCGGTGGTTTGCCCCATAAAGCCTTTGACGATATTCGTATGGCATTGGGTGAGCATCGTTGGAACTACATCCCATTTTGCTGAATACTCAAAAAGGGTAAAATAATCTTCAGCCTCCCGAATGGTAAAATTGTTCCTTAAATCCGAGGCATCAATGTTGGAATATTCATAGAAATAGGGGTCTCTATTCAGGGTAAAATCTTGAAATGCCAACGCCTTGTTGAAATCTAATTTTTTTTGCGCGCCCGGATCCGAGGGGTCTCCATCGTAAATGTTGTCGCAAATATCTACCCCTTCTGCACTAAGCGCAATGTCGTAGCTGTCCGTACCGCTGCACATGGTAAAGAGAAATCCACCTCCAAGTACAAAATTCTTAATGTTTTTAGCTACGGCCAATTTGAACTGGGATGCTTTTTTATAGCCAAACTGGCGCGCATTCGCTTCGGTAGTTCGCACTTGTTCTTTGTACCAAGGTTGATACGAGGCAGAACTGTAAAACTTCCCGTATTGGCCGGTAAAATCTTCATGATGTAAGTGCAACCAATCGTATTTTGGTAACATTCCCATGACAATGGCCGAGTCATATATTTTGTCGTATTTGATTTCTGCATACTCCAGCACCAACGTTACCGCGTCGTCCCAAGGTTGCTTATTGGGAGGCGTATACACCGCAATCTTTGGGGCTTTTTCCAATTGGACAACTTCCATATTCACATCGGGATTGGCTATTTCAGCCTTAATTGAAGCCACTTGTCCATCGGTAATAACCTGATATTTAACGCCTCGAATTTTCAATTCTCGTTCAATTTCTTGCAAATGCGGCATTAAAAACGAACCTCCTTTGTAGTTCAATAACCATTCAATAACCACTCCGTTTTCCAAGGTCCAATAGGCTATTCCATAGGCTTTTAGGTGGTTGCTTTGGCTGTTGTCCATGGGGATTAATAGCTGCGTTGCGCGGCCATGAAGGGATAAGCAAAGCCCTAGGTAAACCAACCATAAACTGCGGGGAACCTTAAAACGGAACATTTTGATCGCCTTGAAAATTGAAATCATCGTTGGTAGTGTTCATTTTACTTGGAATGGTAACGGTATTGGAGTCCTGGTTGAAACGCATTAAGCTGTCCTGGTTACCGTTATCGACCATAAAATCCGAGTCGTTCAAATTGGAAAATCGTGCAAAATCGTCCTCAAATCGCAAGCGAACCGCCGCAGTTTTTCCATTTCGGTGTTTCTCGATTAAAAATTCGCCAATACCTTGGGTGGAGGTTCCATCGTCGTATTTAAGAATTTTATAGTACGATGGACGGTACAGAAACGAAACGATATCCGCGTCTTGTTCGATGGCTCCTGATTCACGCAAATCTGAAAGTATTGGTTTTTTGTCGCTGCGTTGCTCTACGGAACGACTTAACTGAGACAATGCGATGATTGGAATGTTCAATTCTTTTGCGATTTCTTTTATGGACCTTGAGATCATCGAAATTTCCTGCTCGCGGTTCCCTTGATTTTTTCCATCCTTTGCCGACATCAATTGTAAATAATCGATAATTACCAGTTGGATATCGTACTGGGCTTTCAAACGACGGCATTTGGCGCGAAAATCAAAAATGGAAATGGCTGCGGTATCATCAATGTAGATAGGCGCTGATGCCAATTTCTGAATGCGGGAATGCAGTTGTTGAAATTCATGGTCCGCGAGATCGCCTTTGCGTAATTTCTCGGAATTAATGCGTGATTCGCCCGCTATTAAACGCTTGACCAACTGCACGGAGGACATTTCCAGCGAAAAAATCGCAACCCCCATGTTATGCTGAACGGCCGTGTTGCGCGCTGCAGATAATACAAAAGCCGTTTTTCCCATACCAGGTCGCGCCGCAATGACAATCATGTCTGAACGTTGCCAACCAGCGGTTACTTTGTCAATTTCAATAAATCCTGAAGGAATTCCTGAGATCCCGTCCGCATTTTTACGTGCAACTTCAATCTCCTCAATCGCATTGCGTACGACGTTAGAAACTATATCCACCTGCTTGGATAAGTTGCCGTCACCGATTTGAAAGAGGTCACGTTCGGCACCGTTCAAAAGTTCAAACACATCCACGGTATCGTCGAAAGCGTTTTTAATAACTTCGTTGCTCACACGAATCAATTCGCGCTTAATGAATTTTTCTGCAATGATTCGAGCATGGTATTGTACGTTGGCTGTGGAACCCACGCGATTGGTAAGTTGTGAGATGTAACCCGGACCTCCGGCAGCCATCAACTCTCCGGATTTAGACAAGCGATCGGTAACGGTAACTAAATCCACGGGACTAGTAGCGGCAAATAGGGCACGAATAGCTTTGTAAATGTATTGGTGTTTTGGATCGTAAAAGCTGTTCTCACTGATAATATCGATGGTGTCGTTGACGGCATTTTTTTCCAACATCATGGCACCCAAGACCACTTGTTCCAACTCCACCGCTTGTGGAGGAATTCTTCCAATTTCCTGCGTTAAAGGGTTGGCGATTTTGGCCCGGTTAACCGGCTTGCGAGAAGCGTTGGGTGCATCCATAAAAAAAGGGTGAATAAAGTAATAGTCAAAGTTAGCTAAAATTAGTTCGGAAAAAAGTACTGTTCAAAACTATTTCAAGGCTTTGATCGCCTCAGAAGTCCCTATAGTTGAAGTGATGTAATCTTTTTCTTTCAAGGGGTTTCGTGCAGGACTGTAGGCGCGGCCGTAAAAAATGATTTGCAGGTGCAGTTTATTCCAGGTGTGTTTAGGAAATAGGCGTTTTGCAGCTTTTTCGGTTTCTTGAACGTTTTTTCCTGAGGAGATTCCCCAGCGGGTAAGCAATCGGTGAATGTGGGTGTCCACGGGAAATGCGGGAACCCCAAAGGCTTGTGCCATGACCACAGACGCGGTTTTATGGCCTACTCCCGGCAATTTTTCTAAGGCTTCAAAACTGGCCGGCACCTGTCCTTGATGTTCAGCAAGCAGGATTTTCGATAGATGAAAAATAGCTTTCGACTTCATGGGAGATAAGCCGCAGGGTTTAATGATGGCTCGAATTTCTTCTATATTCAATTTCACCATTTCCTCCGGTGTGTGGGCCTTTTCGAAAAGTAGGGGAGTTATTTTATTCACCCGTTCGTCGGTGCATTGCGCAGAGAGTAATACAGCAATTAACAAGGTATACGCATCGTGATGGTCCAAGGGGACTGGGGTTTCGGGGAATAAACGGTCTAATTCCGTTTGAATAAATAGCGCTTTTTCTTTTTTTGTCATGGAAAATAACCTAAGGTGAAAAGGGAAATAAAACGACCGTAAAATACGAAGCAAAAAATAATTAAGGGGCCCGAAAGGTAGAGTCCAATCCAGGATCCTAACACCAAAAACGCTGTGGGTTTGCGGAAAAAAGGAAGAATCAAGGTTAATCCAAGGAATAAAAACAGCAGGATTTTAAAACGGCATAAGCTGAAATGAACTTCGTGTAACGTAGGATTAATCCCATGCAGAATTTCTTTGTTGGAACGGCAAATACGCGTTTGATATAAAATCACGTTTGGATGATCCTTAAATACTTGAGGGTTATAGTCTGCTACATAAATACTCCCATGATTTGCTAATTGAACTTCATGAACATAACTATCGTTGAAGCTTTGATAGGAAGTTGAGCTGAAGCCTACAACCTTATCTTGTATGGGGATTAATGGTAAAAATTCATCGAGCACCAAGGAACCTAAAATCCAAAAAGATAACAGCGCAAAGAGGTATTTTACCCGCAACCTCCAGCCGCTAATAAGGCTGAAATAATATTCATCCATAGCTTCTTCCTCCGCTTTCCACCGTTGATTCATGCGTTCCCAACGTTCTCGATGTATTTCTGCTGCTGTGCGGTGAGGCTGCTCCGGTGCTTTTCGTTGGGGTTCAAATTCCTTTTTTAGAATCCGCTCATACGCATCAAGCAAAGTTTGAAAATGCGCGGTTGCTTCGGGTCCTGGGTTTAAATCCGGATGGTATTCTTTGGCAAGCGCTCGAAACCGCTTTTTAACGAGGATCAAGGATGCATTTTCAGGCAGACCTAAAAGATCATAGTATTGCTTGCCATGCATGGTTTTTCAATTTTTCAAGCATGCGTTGCCGGTTAACCTTGCCATTTTCGGTATAGGAGATTGAATCAATAATCGTATATTTTTTTGGAAGTTCAGCGGGTAAAAAGGAATCTTTCAGGGTTTCTAAGGTTGGAATTTGTGCATCATTCGTCAGGACCAACCCAACGATTTCTCCCCAATGTTCATCGGGCACCGGAACTACCAAGCAGGTTATTTGAAACAACGTATTTATTCGATTTTCTATGGATTCCGGGTGCACTTTAATTCCTCCGCTGTTTATTACAAAATCCTTTCTTCCAATGATACGAAAGGATTGATCGCTCAGAATTTCTGCATAATCGTTGGTGGAAATTACTTTGTCGGTGTAATCCGGGCAATGGATTCGTAAACAACCGTCTTTTTCGCTAACACTGTACCCGTTTAACACGTTATAGGGTTCTTGAAAATTCATTGAAATTTTGCGAAGAGCTACGTGTGAAGCGGTTTCAGTCATGCCATACGTTTGATAGCAATTATGAAAGAAACCGGAAATTCGCTTGAATTGATTTTCTGTCAAAGAAGACCCTCCTACCAGTAAAAGACCTTCTTGGTGAATTTCAGAAGCGTTTTCCGCGGTATTGAGTGCTTGAATGGGCACCATCGCATTGAAATCCAGTGGGAAATCCACTTCGGCTAAAGGGCTTTGATTCACGGAAAAAACGTGGAGCTGCATTTCCGTCAAAAGGGCCCTTACAACCATCATTTTACCCGCAATGGTTGTTAACGACAAGCACAATCCTGCATTCATTGACGATTTCAAGGAAAAAAAATGAAGCGTTCGTTGGGCAGATCGTTTCATGAGCTCTTTGGGAAGTCGTATGGTTTTTGGCTCCCCCGTTGAACCTGAACTATTCACCTCAAGGTACTTTGACGTATTATTCCATTGTTCTATGAAGTCTCGAACCTCTTGAATTCGGCTTTGATCGTGGTATATTATATCCATTGCTAAAATTCTATGTCTAAATTGAACCGGTTTTTAAGGGTATGCAAATTGGGATTCTTACGTGCCAAAGCTTGGTATTTTTCTTTACCCGTATACGGTTTGTTTTCCTTTGTCTCTTCCTCGGTGAGCTGCAATTGTATTTGTAAAAAACCGTTATTCAGTTCCGTTTTCAAATAAGTCATGAATTCCATGAGCATTGGAGTAAGATACACCACTTGTACTTCGCTGTCTACCCACCAGGTTATGCTTTCGTCGTTAAAGGTAAAATCCCTTTTTACCACGGCGTGGAAGAATGTTTCTTTTCCTGCCTCTTTCATGGAAAGTGCGTAATTTCTGCTGGCTTTTCGTAAAGCATCGCTATTCAAAGGGGTTCTTGGTAACTGGCTGTCAGGAATGACAGGGGTTTCCTTGAATTCGGACAACGAATTTTTTATACTGAACGGCTGGGATACTTGAATGTTCGGTTTTAGGGGCTCCGGGCTGGACGACGGGGCTTCGTATGGGGGCACCTTCTCCTTCACCTCTTGGGACTTTGTTTTCGTTACTTGTCCCTCGAAGGGGAGGATGTCAATGGGATCCGTTAGGGATTTTTTTTTTCCGACTCCTGATTCAATGAGCCTAATTCCATGAGGGTAACCTCGATTAAAAGGCGTTGGTTTTTGGCACTTTTATAGGCCACATCCGCTTTACTCAAAGCATAGAGGGCGCGCACAAGGGGTTGTTTTTTCCATTCTGCCGCTTGTTGTGTGAATTTTTGACGAACGGTATCGGTGACATCCAACAAGGGTGTGGTACGAATATCCTGCACCATCAATACGTTTCTAAAATGTTCTGCTAAACCAAGCATGAACTGATGGCCATCGAAACCGCGGTTTAATATATCATGGAAAATTAAAAATGCTCCGGCAATATCTTCTTTACGGAGGTAGTCCACGATGTTGAAATAATAATCATAGTCCAATACATGGAGATTATTCAAGACCTGCTGGTAAGTAATATTTCCCCCGCTAAAAGTTACCAATTGGTCAAATATCGAAAGCGCATCGCGCAGCGCACCGTCGGCTTTACTGGCAATTAAATGAAGTCCTTCCATTTCATAGGATACTCCTTCCTGATCGGCAATTTGAACGAGGTGTTGTGTAATATCACCCACGCGAATCCGGCTAAAATCAAAGATCTGACAACGGGATAATATAGTTGGAATGATTTTATGCTTCTCGGTGGTAGCTAGAATAAAAACGGCATGAGCCGGAGGCTCCTCCAAGGTTTTCAAAAAAGCATTAAATGCTGCCGCAGACAACATGTGCACCTCGTCGATGATATAAACTTTGAATTTCCCAAGCTGCGGGGCAATGCGCACTTGATCAATCAAACCGCGTATGTCATCCACAGAATTGTTGGAGGCGGCATCCAATTCATATACGTTCAACGAATTCCCTGAATTAAAGGAAACACATGAATCACAGATGTCGCAAGCCTCCATGCGCTCTGTACGGTTGAAACAATTGATGGTTTTTGCTAAGATGCGTGCCGTGGTCGTTTTTCCAACCCCTCTCGAACCACAAAATAAAAAGGCCTGAGCTAAATGACCAGTTTTGATGGCGTTTTTGAGCGTTTCGGTTATTCCGCTTTGCCCGACTACCGTATCAAAGGTTTGCGGACGGTATTTTCTAGCCGAAACGACAAAACTGCTCATAGTACAAAGTTACTTGATTTCATGCTGTGGTAAATCCTGCGAACGGCTATTGTTGATAAATTATCGTTGAATCACAAATTCTAGCGTTTTTGAGCCCTTCGCGGTGCTGTATTGCAAGAAATAAATTCCTTCGGGCAGTTCATGAACGGAAATCCACCCCGGTTTTTCGCTATTCGGAGAGAAAGTTTGGGTTCTTACCTGTTGCCCTTGCGCGTTCAGAATTACGACCGAGACCGTTCCATTGGTGCATTCGTGCAAGTAAAGTGCGTCGGTTACGGGATTGGGATAAAGGCTCACAGCTTCGTCGCTGGCTACCAAGGTAAGGCTTCCGCTTTGCGTATGGACGTTCCATTTGTTTAGGTAAATTTTAAGGCTGCCGCTCCGTACGTCACCCCAAACGGCGTAGCAAGTGTCCCCATGAAAGACGACGCTCATAAAATCGTTCCCACTGGTTTCCAAGATGGTATCGTGGGCAGCTGCCGTAGAAGAAATGGGGTAATCGCTGGTAAAGGCCACATTCCCGTAGAACTTTACTGAGGCATAAATTTCTGTAGGTTGCTCATAACCGTCGGCTGGGGCATTCCTTCGATCACGCCAGGTAACCACCAAGTCCCCGGATAGGTTAAAATCTGCCCAAACCAAATCCTGTACCCGCGGGTTGTTCAAGGGGTCTTGATTCACGCGTTGCATCGGTGACCAATAGATGCCACCATCGGTTGATTCCATGACATAAATATCAGCTTGGTCGTTCATGCCGCTCAGAAAACAATAGGCCAGGTGTCCTGGGTGGGCTTTGTCGGCCGCGAGTTTTCCCCCACGTTTAAAAAGGCTGTTGCTTACTCCAATGTTCAAGCCTTGATATGCGGTGTGATGGTCTACGCTGGCTCCCTTGGTGTCGGAATAAGCGAGTATTTGACGGGGATAGGCTGATTGTACGACTACGTAGGATGGATACATGCCATAAAATCGTCCATTGCCATCCATGCAGGGCGTAGCGGCGGGTTGCGATATTGTTGTACCGGCAAGGTAATTCAAGGTGTCGAGAAGCCGCGGCGCTAGGAAAGATTGACCACCATCCACGCTTACGCTTAAGTATGGGTTGTACGGCGGAGATACCAAAGCGGGTTGGTCGGCATTCATGGTGGTGACATAGATCGCCGACTGAGGCGTATTTCCTGAAGGGTCAATGACCATCCAAGGACGATCGATGCATAATTTGCCAGGGCAATCCGTCACGTTGATGACTTCCACGGAATTTCCCCATGTAATTCCACCATCCAGGGACTTTCGAACCACCACTTTTCCCTGCGACCAACTTACATTGTCGTAATCAATGTAGCACATGTAGGCACGCCCTTGTGGGTCGAAACCCAAGCTCACATCGGCCGAAGAATTTCCGGGAATTTCGTGGGGTTGAAAGGTGTGATTGGACCAAGAACTTCCGCCGTTGAAAGATACCGCGGATTTTATGACGACTTTTTGATTGAACTGAAAACCCATCCAAGCGGCGATGACGTGTTGCGGATTGGTAGGATTTATAGCGATATAGGGCTCCCCTTCGAAAAAAGCGCCCGTGGAAACGAGCATGTTTTGGGAAAATACACAACCTAAATACAGGAAACATAGAGTGAATAGATAATTTTTCATCGTGCCATGAAAGTTTGTTTGAAGATTTGAAAATTTAATGGTATAGACTAAAATTTTATATGTAGCAGACCCAAACTACGTAGTGGAAAGAATTAATTTTTCATTATTACGATTATATAAATTACCTAACCTTTAATTAACGAAAAGTCATGAAGTTAAAATTAATTTGTATTATTCAAAATTAATAGTAAATTTGATTTAACTCTAAAACTATTACTATGTTATCAATTGCTATCGGTGGCTTGCTCGTATTAGCCTTGCTCGGTTTTTTTATCGCAGCGAAAACGGGAAAAAAACCTACAGGAATTCTATTGTTGGATTCGCTTTCGTCAATAATTAGCGAAAATCCAAAATGGTATTTACCGTTTACCATTTTAGGTTTGATTCTTGGATTTCTTTTTAACACGGTGCTTTATGCATTTTATAGTCTTACGGTAATATTTCAATATTTAATTATTGTACTTCAGTGGATTTACGACAATATCCTTGTAGTACTTGCATCTATGCTTTACAAACTTCTTTTAATGTTTGTTGCGCTATGGAAATGGTTATTTGAAAAATTAATAATTCCTTTTGTTACAATAATGTATGAAATTATTGTAATGATTCTGGATGTACTTTTACTGATACTAAGAATCCTAAAACATTATTTTGTACTCATTCCAATTGAATTACTACTGCACGCAATCCGTGCTGTTGTTCCTACACTTAAATGGAAAAATTACACAAAATCATTGGTTGTTGTCAGCGTTGGGATGGTATCAATTGCAATCTTCAAGTTTATTGGCTATTTGTTGTCTATGCCAATCATTGGTGACATAGGGTTATTTCTGTCGATGGTTGCAATTGTTTCCTGGATAGTTGGGTTGGTTACTTTTGGATCGCACAAAGAAGGAAGAAAATCCGCTCTATTTAGTGGGGTATTAATAGTTCTTACTGTAATTCTTTTGTGTTTAACATTTGGAGTTAATCAATTTGATTACTTGCATGGTTGGGCAGGAAGTTTGACTGGATTTTGGTATTCTCCATCAATTATTGCTTTAACTTTAGCATCAATAATTGCGGTCACATTAGTTTTTATGACCACTGTCGGAGCCATTTATGTAAATAGTGGTGTAGATGACTTAAGTTACAAGCAGAGAATTACTGGTTTTGCTAAAGAAGCCTTTAAAAGGGCTTGGAGCTTTATTCTTCAGCCTGTATTTATTGGATTCATCGGTGTATTCCTATTAATAATCCCATACTTTTTATTGAATTTTTCTGCCGGAAACCTTGATAAATTGGTAGATTATGTAGTTAACGAAAACAGTAAGCGGTTGAAAGTTGAACTTCAAAAAAATACAGTTAGCAATAAAATAGCAGGTTCCTTAACAGATACCACAATCAACGACGCTGATTTTGTAAAAATTATCGATACGCTTGAAACGGAGAAACAATTAAAATTAAAACAATCTGAAAATGAACGATACGCTAATTACTTTAAGAGTGAAATTCCTAAAATAGATATAAGTGCGTTTCCAGTTGTAACTTCTTCTCAGCTTGATAAAGAAATCAAAGATTTGAACAAAAAAATTAATGATAAAATATCCGTAGATAGTAAGGCAAGCCTAGAGAGTGCTAAAATGTTAGCTCAAATGAAAAACGAATCCTATTATTATTCATATGAGCAAATTAAAGTGTTTGAATTAAAAATGTCTAGGACTAACATGCTGAATAAATCTGAGTTGAAATCAATGAAAGATGAGTTGAGTTTTAGAAAATCTTGTGGATTGAAGTACGGATTGACATTATTCTTCTTCTTGATTGGTAAGGCACTTATTTTCGGATTGTTACTTACATTGATTATAAATCTTTTCGGGTTTTCAGTCAAACCTATCTATGACATGCATACATCTAACTACCTAGCTGATGAAGTTAAGTCTACCCAAGAGAAGAATAGACTTCAGCCATGGATAGGAATTTTACTCCTTGGACTTATTATTGGTTTATTCTTAGGTAATGGCTTCGGTAAAATCAGTGGATATTTCGTGCCTGGAAAAGAAACTAATAAATCGACTCAGGAGATGAATGTAAAGTCTCCTAATAGTGAACAAGAATCCCCAAATCAATCCTATGACACTGATGTTTCTGGACCAATTCAGGATGATGAGATGAATCAAGTTGATACACCTGACGGAGAATATTACGCAGAAGATTTTAACTGCTTTGATGGAAGTATAATTCCTATGGAATATGTTAATAACGGAACTTGTGATTGTGGTGGTTGTGAAGACGAGGGAGGGGAATAAATACTGATTTTTAATAATGGAGCGGAGATTCTTAAGTCTCCGCTTTTTTTTTCTTCTAAATTTTAATTTCCGCTTTTAAAAGTTTGCTAAATGAATTTACATCGCGACTAATTGCTATTAATTTTAATTTTTTTATCAAAAATCTTATTAATTGTTATTAGCATTGCACAAAGGAGATACTGGATTAAACGAAAAGTAAGGTTACTTTCGGAAAAATAAAGTTTTATTAAATAGTTTAGTGATGGTATTTGAATGAGTTCAAAAACCGGAATACCCCATCAATTATTGAGTTTTAAATTGACCGTTAAAACTTTCTAAAGGGTTAAAATTTTTGTATTACAGGCTTAATTGAATAACCCGCATTTCGCAGTAAGGAGATTACGCCTTCCTCTCCAGATAAATGACCGGCACCCACCGCAATGAATGTCGGCTCCTGTTCAACTTGTGTAGTAATTACAGGAATCCAGTTTTGATTACGACGGTTCAAAAAGGATTCGATGAAATCCGGAAAACCTTCCGATTCAGCGATAATTTCATGGTATAAGGTTTCTAGATCTTCCGATAAATAAGCGGACACCATCGAGTCGTATGCTTGAGGCTTCGTTAATCCATCCAACAACATTCGAACTTGATCGCTCAAGGAAACCGCATTAATCGTTTCCATCTGTGCTTGGATAGACTCAAGCCCCATGGTATTTTTTTTGCCCTTTTCGGCCATTTTTCCAAATTCGATTTCGTAGGATTTCGTCGATTTTAATTGATCTTGAAGCATGATGCTCGATAAAAAGAAGGGCTTTAAATGGCTGTAGCGTTTAAATTTCTTTTTACTCATTCCGCAGCTATCCATGCAATAACTTGAAATGGTTTTGTACACTACCGGTTGGGTAATGTCCTTTAATGTTTGTCCATTGGGCAACAAGGTTTGTTTTGCTAATGCAACTTGCTCCGATAAACTCATTTTTAGTTCCACTTCCATGGCTAGGGTTCGACATTGATCAAAGGCTTGAGTTAGTACTGGAGATATTTTAAATTGTTCTTCCGGCATCAAGTGGATCGTTCCGTAAAGGTAGGAAGTATGCTGTCCGTTTTTACTTTCAATTTTATAAAGCAGTTGGGAATGGGCACCAACGTTAAGTAAGCCAAAGACAATGGCCAGTATTTGCTTTTTCATAGATTATTGAAAATCGGCTACTTTCACCTTGCCATTGAAGGTAATGGATTCAACCTTCATGGTGAAGGTCATAGGGCCTGCATTTATGACCGATTGGTGAGGGAACATCAATCCATTGACAACGCGGTAATCGCTGTATTCGCTGGTAGCAGAATTCGATTCTTCCTTCTCTACCACCGTTCTAACGGATTTCCATTTGGTAAAAGTCCCTTTTTCATAATAATGGATGCTTTCATTTTTGGTGTTTGGCGCAACACGAATTACATAGTATTGCTTGTTGTTTTCTTGTTCAATTCCCACCATACTAACGATACTCGCATTTTCAGGTTTCATCCAATTCATTTCAGGATACAACCCAGATTCGAGCTTAGCTGCTTTAATTTTCATTTCATCAAATTCGGTTTTTCCTGTTTGCATGTTTTTCTCGTAGCCGCTTGTTCCGTCAAAAAATTTGCTTTGTGCAACTTGACCGTTGAATTCGATTTTTTCTGCATGAACTCCTTCTTTCGTATAAAGTTCGTACGCCGTTAAGGGGAATGGAATTTTGTCGGAGGTGAGTGCTGCCTTTTGTACCAAGTTTTTAATTTTATTTATTTTTTTGGTAGCCTGGTCTAAAGAGGTGGATTGCGTCATGGCCAACACATATTTTTCCAATACCTGATTCGGACTTAAATCCGAAGGTGTGCGATCGATTTTCACATCGCCAAACTCATCCAGTAAGGTGATTTTCCCATCACTGTCAAACGGCTTGATTTTATCGATAACCGACTCATTCCCCACCACAATGATGTTGTAATTATTGGCTTTAATATAGCTTTTTGCTACATTACTTAAATCGACCGAATTTATACTATCCAAGCGTTGTAAATAATTTCGATAGTAATTTTCGGGAAATTTATATTTTTTAATGTTATAGGCGAAGCGGGCAAGCGTTTGCGGCCGCTCTAGGGAGCGAGCAAAACTTCCGTTTTTAACGGCTTTTGTCAATTGCAACTCTGTTGTCGTTATGGTTTCGTTCAGTAAACGGTTTAATTCATTCACTATTTCTTGAATGGCAGAATCCGTCACGGCATTACGAAAATTACCGCTTACTGTAATCCATCCTCCTAAGTCTTGGTTGTTCAGGCTCGAATAGCAACCGTAGGTAAAGGCTTTGTCTTCGCGAAGGTTTTGCATAAGACGGGTTCCAAACCCACTACCTCCGAAAACATCGTTCAATACGGACATCGACAATTGGTCTTTGTTACCCATGCGCATTGGAATAGGAAAGGTAACTTGAATCACCGATTGAACCGCGCCGGGTTTATTGACAAAATAGACTTGGTTTCCGTTGGCTTTCACGGGGTCTTTGAATTCTTTCATGACGGGTTTCGGTCCTTGCCAATTGCCAAAATATTTTGCCACAGCTTTCTCTGCTTGGGCTCGTGTAATGTCACCTACAATCACCATGTAGGCGCCTTGAGGGGTAAAATGGGATTTATAAAACGCCTGAACATCGGTTAAACTGATGGAGGCTAGTGTGCTAAAGGTCATCACTTCCCCGTAAGGATGATTCGGGAAATTCACTTTTACAGTGGCATTATTCGCCATTCCGGAAGCCTCTGATTTTAAGGAAACCATCCCGGAACGCATTTGATCGGAAATACGTTGAAACTCGCTCTCAGGAAATGCAGCATTCATGACGACATCAGCCATCAAGGTAAGCCCTTGATCCATATGCTTTGTCAGAAGCGAAAGGGAAACATTCGTAGCGCTTGCGCTTAAAGAGGCCCCCAAGAAATCAACTTCTTTATCCAGTTGGTCTTTGCTTCGGTTGGTGGTTCCGGACATAACCAAGGATCCTGCAAGATCGCTCAGGCCCGCTTTGGCGCCCTCTAATTCTGCGCTATTTCCAAGGGTGAGGTCAAAAGTAACTTTAGGAAGTTTGTGGTTTTCCGATAGTATGACGGTAATGCCGTTCTCCGTGGTCCAACTTTCCGTGGCTTTCAGTTGAATTTGTGGCGCTGCTGCAGGTTTTGGCCTAATTGAGCGATCAATCTGCCCGTTAACAGCCATAAAACAACCAAGAACTACAAGGGATATAAAAGCTTTCATGAATTATTTTTCTTTGGGTAAGTAATACAAAATGACGCGTGCATTGTTATTTAAATAGGTTTTGGCTACGCGCTGGATGTCAGCTTTAGTCACCTTTCGGTATAAGTCCAGCATTTGATTTACGCGTTCAGCCGAACCGAAATACACATAATTATCCGCTAAGTTTTCGGCGATTCCCGCCACGGATGAGTTGGCTTCAATGACTTGTTTTTCAAATTTATTCAGCACCGATTGGTATTCTTCCTCCGTGATGAGTTCATTTTTGATCAATTCAATTTGTTCATCGAAGGCCTTTTTCAACGATGCCAAAGACCCCTGATCTTTCGCCAAGGCTAAAAAAATGTTCATTCCCCCATCTTCTAAACCATAGTTGAACGAACTAGCATAGGTGGCAATTTGCTGTTTTTCAACCAAATTTTTGTTGATTCTCGAACTGGTACCACCGGAAAGAATTTCGTTCATGAATTCCAAGGCGTAGGCATCGGGATGTTTTTGATCCGGAATTTTATATCCCATGAATACCGCTGGCAATTGGATGTTGTCGTAGATGGTATCTTCAATCGTTTTTACGATGGGGTCGTTGTCTTTGGTGGTTCGTGGAATAACCGTGGGGGTAGCACTGAGCTTTGCATAGAGTTCATTGCCCATCTTGCTGGTACCTGATCGAATGTCCTTAAAATTGATGGCCGATTTGTCTACACCATATTTCGAAGTGAATGCTTCATTCGAAAGCGCCAAATTATCGCGGTACAAATTGATGGCTTGTCCCGAAGGGATGGATCCGAAATATTGTTCAATCCACTTTTTCGTCTGCTCCAATGAAAAATCTCCTGCAATGGATAGGGTTGCATTGGCAGGAACGTAAAAATCTTGGTAAAACTGAACGTAGTCTTTTTCTTGCGCCGCATCAAGATGTTCCATGGATCCTATAGGTACCCATCGATAGGGGTGCTTTGGAAAGGCACGCTTGAACATTTCCGAAATAAAGCTGGCGTAAGGTTGGTTGTCCACACGCTGCCGTTTTTCTTCTTTCACCACGCTTCGTTGGGTTTCAATGCCCACGTTTTCCACCTTCGCATGCAACATGCGCTCGCTTTCCAGCCAAAGACCAAGTTCCAACTGGTTTGAGGGGAGAATTTCGTAATAATAAGTTCTGTCTTGTGAGGTGTTCGCGTTGAGGGTTCCTCCGTTTTTTTCAACTAACTTGGAATACTCACCACGTTCAATGTTTTGCGACCCTTCAAACAAAAGGTGTTCAAAGAAATGGGCAAACCCGGTTCGCGTTGGATTTTCATTTTTCGATCCCACGTGATACAACACTGAAACAGCAACAATCGGGGTAGCGTGCTCTTCGTGCAGAATTACGTGGATACCGTTCGGTAAATTGTATTCGGTGTAGGTGATTTTATTTTGGGCTTTCAACGATGAAAGGCCAAGGAAAAGGAAAAAGCATGCGAAACAGGGCTTCATGAAGTAAAATTTGGACGAATTTACTAAATTTACGGTTAGTGGAATTTCTTTTCGAATAATCCAAGCAAATTTTTTTAAGGTATCATTTTTGTCCTACCTTTGAATAATGCGAGGTTCACTATCCTTTATTTTCCTGCTATTGGGTGTTTTCTCCATGTGGTCGCAAACCGTAGTGCCGTTTCGAGATTTTAACAATTTCTTTTTGACTTACGAAAACGGTGCTTTCAAAACCTTGGAAATACAACCGGTAAAAGATTATAAAGCGGGTGACGAATTTGTGGCGTATATCGACACCAGGGGCAATCTGAGGCTTTATGACGGCCGCCAACGTAAGGATATTACCAACCTAAACGTAGAATATCAAGTATCCGATCATTTACTCGGTTATATGATTGGACCTACCCTCAACATGTGGGAACGCGGAAGGCTTCAAACCTTAACCTATTACGCCCGAAATTTCGCCGTCAAAGATTCCTTGATTGTGTACGAGGATACCCGATTCAATACCCTGAACATCTATTGGCATAAAAACACCCTGCCCCTGGCGACCATCATAGGGGAATTAAGCATCCCAACAACGATTGGGGAAAATATCGTTGTATTCAAAGACAACGGAAACTTGTATAAGGTGTTTTACGAAGGACTCATCTACGAAATTTTTTCTTGGAGCGGAGCAGTTGATTTTCAGTTGGGAACCGATATTCTTTGTTTTAACGACCCTACCACACGAACCTTTGTGGCGTTTGAAAATGGCCAATTTACCGACGTCGAATCCCAATTCATGCGCAAGTACAAAGCCGGTAGGGGATTCGTAGTTTATGAGGACCTAAATTCCAACCTTTGGTATTACCGAAAAGGGGAGAAGATATTACTTACCAATTTCATTTCTTCATTTTGGGATGTGAAAGATGATGTGGTTGTTTGGGGAGAAAACAATTACCTGTTTACCTTGGTGGATGGGGTGAAAATCCAAATTGCCAATTTTATTCCTTCCGAGTGGGAAATTAAAAACAATACCGTGGCATATAGGAACATTATGGGAGGGGTATCAGCGGTAGTGAACGGTATTAATACCGAAATCACCAAGTTGCAGGATTCTGAGTTTACCATTTTGGGAAATGCTGTATTGGTAAAACTGTTCAATAACTCCCACTTAGTTCTTTCGGAGGGTAAAATTTATGCTAATTAAGGATTTTGGGATAAAATTATCGTGGGTTTTCCTCGTGTGTTTCCAAAATTTCTGGGCACAAGAACCCGTTTTCGATCGCTTGGAACAACTGTACGATCAAGGGCATTACGGTATGGTTTACCGTCGAGCCAACCGTTACTTGAATCATCCTGATTACGATTATTCGTTGTTGCCAAAGTACTACAAGTCGATGGCATTGCTGCAACGGATCCCAACGCCGCGAATTCGTCAACGAAAAGAGGAAGAAATCAAGGAAGCTTTTCAGTTTTTGGAACAGCTTTCGTCTACTTCGAAAGGCCAAGCCGTTAAGTCCGCGCATTTCAACGAATTGGAGGCGTTACAGTTAGACTTGAATGCCTGGATTCAATTGGAAAAGGACCTAGGAAACAAGGAAATTGCAGGATTTTATTCCGATTTGATGACAACGTGCTTCAGTAAAATCAATGTGCGATCTGAAGGAAACCTAAATTGGAGTGCAAGCAACGATGCAACTTTAAAGGTTCAAGAATCCATGATTTTTTTTGCTCAAACGCTCACCGGTACCCCGTATGTTTGGGGTGGGATGACTACCTCGGGTTTCGATTGTAGTGGATTTACTTCTTACGTTTTCAATCATTTCGGCATTTCATTACCCCGTGTTTCCCGCGATCAATACGATCAATCGACAAAAATTCCTTCCGAGGAGGCGCGCATCGGTGATTTGGTTTTTTTTGGTAAAGACGGCAAGGTGAGTCACGTTGGAATTTTAGTAAGTCAGCAAGGTGAACCTAAAAAGATGATTCACGCTTCTAGCAGCAAAGGCGTGATGTTTCAGAGCATTGATGGGTCGGCCTATTACACCTCACGCCTCATCGGCTTTGGCCGATTTTGAAGGCTTCCAAAGGGTCTCGTTTAAAACAACCAAACCCAATGAGCCCAATCCGGTGATTCCCGTAATGCCAATCACCCATGGCGACATACTTTGAGCATTTAGTACCACGGAACCACAGGTAAGTACCCAGGACAGGCAAATGGCGATTAAAGCATACCATTTATACCGATAAATTCCATTCCAAAGCACGTCGAAGGAATTAATAGCCAATTGATTAAACACCGGTAGGGTGAACAAGGCCCAATGCATTTTAACGGCTGTTGGGATAGCGTTGAAGTAAACGATAAGCATCGCGATTAAAAGAAAATTAATGACCGAGAGCCACTCCGCACGGGGTGATCTGGATTTTATCAACAAATGAATACCGCTTGTGAAAACGGGCGTGGAGAGAAAAAAGACCCATCGGTATGCGTATACACTGGTAAACGAAAATGCCTGATACAAGAAAAAAAGAAACACCAAAAGGTTTCCGATGAATAGGAGCAACCAAAAATTGTATTTAATGCGTTCAATCATACTGTTTTTCTACTTAAGGCCGCCGCACATACCAGTTGCCAAAGTGCACGTGCCCCCACGTTTGCGTCCCAATCACCTTGGGATCCAGGGCTCACTTCGTTTAAATCAAACCCGACGATGCGCTTTCCGGAAGCTACTAAGGTAAATAAAAGATAACTGACGTGTTCTAGACTCAATCCCCCCGCAACTGGAGTGCCTGTATTTGGACAAAGGGAAGGGAACAATCCGTCGATGTCGAAGGAAATATATACCTCCTCGGATAAGGCAGCGATAATGTTCTCACAGGTGGTTTTCCAAGGAACTCCTGTAAAATGCGCTTCCTTTAATTCCCAGTCGTAAAAAGAAGTGATTTTTGGATGTTCTTCGGCTAGCATGAATTCTGCCTCCGAAAGATCTCGGATTCCTACTTGCACCAGTTGGTGAAGGGTTTCACATCGGTTGAGCACATTGTACATGATACTGGCATGCGATTGTTCAAATCCTTCATAGGCTTTCCGAAGGTCAGCATGGGCGTCAATTTGCAAAATACTGAGTTGCTCGTAACGCACCCCTAAGGCTTCGATTAATCCAAGGGGTGTCGAATGTTCCCCACCCAAAATAGCTACCAGTTTGCCTTGGTTTAGCAAAGGTTCTACCCGCGCTAATACATTTTTCCTCAAGGCCTCATGGGCTTCATTGATGGAGGAAATCAGCGCGGCATGTTTCGCCAAAGCATCGGTTTCTCCTAAGGATTCTAAGTCGGAAAAATACGCAGCGGATTCTTGGTTGAATTGGTCGTTTATTTCCAGCCATTCGGAGGAAATAGGCGTCATATAAACCTGAATGTCGTAGGCTTTTGGGAATTTTGGATGGAAGAAATCGAGCTGAGTTGAAGCCTTGAGCAAGGCTTCGGGTCCTCGGCTTGTTCCTTTACCGTAAGACGCAGTAGCATCCCAAGGAACGGGAAGAATTACGATATCGGCGTCCTCTTCCAATACGGGGAATCCGAAAATGTTTCCGTTGGCCACACCTACGCCGTTGGGATCAAAACTCATTGTTTGGGATTATTTTTCGTGTAAGCTTCGATACTGGCCCGCACCGAATGATGCGCTTTCAGTAAAATTTCGGCTTGTTCTCGAGTTACCGGAATTTCATCGCAAATCATACGTAGCGCGCGATCGATGAGCTTGTCGTTACTCAGTTGCATATCCACCATTTTATTGCCCTTTACATGACCTAATCGAATCATCAGGGAGGTGGAAATCATGTTCAATATGAGTTTTTGAGCCGTTCCAGATTTTAACCGGGTACTTCCCGTTATAAATTCAGGACCGACTACGGGAACCATGGGGAATTGAACAATTGAAGTTAGTGGGCTTCCCGGATTACAGGTAATGCCTCCGGTGAGACACCCAAAATTATTGGCTTGTTCCATGGCGCCTAGAACATAGGGCGTGCTTCCTGAGGCGGCTATGCCAACCAAGGAATCCAAAACAGTCAAGGAATAGGCCTCCAAATCCTTCCAGCCTTGCGCGCGGTCATCTTCGGCAAATTCTACGGCCTTGCGAATAGCGGTATCACCTCCAGCGATAATCCCTACTACCTTTCCGTGAGGAATACCGAAGGTGGGTGGACATTCGCTCGCATCTACAATGCCCAATCGACCGCTGGTTCCTGCGCCCAGATAAAACAACCTTCCCCCTTGCTTCATCCGTGCATAGCATTCCGTTACGAAGGCCTCGATTTGAGGAATAACTTGAGCCACCGCTTCGGGTACCCGCGAATCTTCTTGATTCATAGCAACCAACAGCTCCGTCGGCGAAAGCAACTCCAGGTTGTGGTAATCAGAAGCTTGTTCGGTGATACGATTCATGACATGAACGCAAAGAATTTAGAACTCGAAAGATCAATTTCAACCCTGTTTTTCAAGGTGGTCGATAAACTCAACCCCACAAAATCCGCTTTAATGGGGAATCTGCGATGCTGACGGTCCACCAACGTTAGCACCTTGATCGCATGGGTGGCTTGTTGTAGAAATTTTATCAAGGCGTACTGCATCGTTTTTCCCGAATTAATTACATCGTCCACCAACACGATATAACCGTCCTTCAATTCACGATCGTCGATGGATAATTGAATTGGTTCGGACCAGGGCTCTTCTTTGTTGAGTTGAATTTCAAAAACAAGCACTTCGCAAGAACCGTGTTGTTCAATGATTTCTTGGAGCAGCTTGGCTAATATGAAGCCATTACCTTGAATTCCACCAATAAATAACCGTTTTTGTTCGGTGGTTTGCTCCAAAATTTGGTAGGCCAAACGGACGATTTTTCGTTCGATTTCGGCGTGTTCTAAGATGATTTGCATAGGTTTATGGTGTTACAAAGATACAGGTTTCCCTTTATGAGAAAGGTAAAATTAATCGGACTTACTTACCTTCGTGCCATGACGAAAAAACCTTCGGTTTTTGCTTGGTTCAAGTTCCTAACGCCCTTGCGCGTAGGGAATCTCTTTCTTTTAGCTACAAGTTTTGCGATTTCTCAGGTTTTTAGACGTTCGTTTCATTGGGGTAAACCCTTCCACGTTAGCTTTGAGCCTACCACTGCGTGCAATTTAGGGTGTCCGGAATGTCCGAGTGGCCTAAAACAATTTACGCGTGCTACGGGAAAAATGAGGGTGGAGGAGCACCGAGCTTGGTTGAACGCCATGGCCTCAAGGTTAATCTATGTTACTTATTATTTTCAAGGCGAACCCTTCCTGAATCCACACCTCTTGGCATTGATTCAAGAATCAAAAAAGAAGCGATTGTTTACGGCAACTTCTACCAATGCCCATTTTATTGATGAACGCAACGCGGAAGATATTGTGCAAAGTGGCTTGGACCAGCTAATAATTTCGGTGGACGGTACCACGCAAGCGGTTTATGAGCAATACCGTGTTCACGGCGATTTATCCAAGGTTTGGAAAGCAACTCAGGCGCTGGTGGAAGCAAAAAAACGGTTAAAATCAACCACACCGAGGCTCATTTTCCAATGCCTTGCGGTGAAACCGAATGAGCATGAAATTCCGATGATTTTCCAGAAAGCGGAGGATTTTGGCGTGGATGAGGTGCGCATTAAAACTGCCCAATTGTACGCTTATGAAAATGGGAATCCCTTAATGCCGGAAAACGAAGAATACCGCCGCTACCGAAGGGGTAAGGACGGAAAATTCAAGGTAAAAAATACCGGAGGGAACCGATGTTGGAGAATGTGGTCGGGTTGCGTAGTCACATGGGACGGCAAAATGGTTCCATGCTGTTTTGATAAAGACGCACAACACGCCTTGGGTTCACTCGCTACAACAAGTTTTTCGGAACTGTGGTCCTCCCAGGGGTACCGCAGTTTCAGAAATGCAATTTTGCAACATCGCAACCAAATTGACATTTGTCAAAATTGTTCGGAAGGATCCAAGGTGTGGCTGTGAAGTCTTCTCGAGTCACGAGCGTTCACCGCAGATTCAATTAGGAATTGAAATCTTTGTCCTTAAGTTCTTTCACGATATTCAAGGCCTCAGGGATGATATCACTGCATAAAATAATTAAGGAACCTTCTCGTCCATTTTCGATGGCATAGGTAATGGCTTCTCGTTCGTTCGGAATAATGGTTATGGGTTTATCCGGGGCTGTCTTTCGTATGCCGTCTTCAAGCATTTGGATGATTTCTAAGTCGGTTTTCCCGCGTAAATTCTTGTCTTGCCGAATGATAATTTCATCAAACATCGATGCAGCTACTTCGCCAATTGCGTTGTTGTCTTCCACCCTGCGATCACCAATTCCCGCAATAATCCCCACCTTGACGGTGCATTCCATGGTGTCGGTGAGTTTTTTAAGTGCACGCATTCCGGCAGCATTATGCGCAAAATCTAATAGGACATTGAATTTTTTGAATTCAAAAAAGTTCAGCCTACCCGGCGTTTGATTTGGCGAAGGGATAAAGGTAGAGAGTCCCGCTTTGATGTCTTCGTTGCTCGCGCCTTGGATATGTCCTGCAATTATGGCTGGCAGGATGTTTTGAATCATGAATTCCGCTTTACCACCATAGGTAATGGGGATTTCATGGACTTTCAATAGGCGCATTTTCCATTCCCCTTTGCAGAGGGTAACATATCCATTTTCGTAAACGGCCGTAATTCCCCCCTTTCGTTGAAGGGCTAAAATCCGCGGATTATGTTCATCCATCGAGAATAAGGCGACATTGCATTGAACTCCTCGTCGCATTTCGTATACCAAATCATCGTCCGCATTCAGGATGGCATGGCCTTCCGGAAGCACCGTCTCCGGAACAACCGCTTTTACTTTTGCAAGTTGTTCAACGGTGTGAATTCCTTTGAGCCCTAAGTGATCCGGGGCTATATTGGTCACCACGGCAACGTTGCAATTCTTGAATCCGAGTCCGGCGCGCAATATCCCACCACGGGCACATTCCAACACAGCAAAATTCACGGTGGGGTCTTTCAATACAAACTCGGCGCTGTTGGGACCTGTACAATCTCCTTGAACCAACATGCGGTTTTGAATATATACTCCATCCGTAGTGGTATAGCCTACGCGGTATCCTTCCATTTTCATAATGTGGGCAATGAGCCGTGTGGTAGTGGTTTTTCCGTTCGTTCCCGTAACTGCTACGATGGGAATTTTGCCGTTGCTCCCTTTCGGGAAAAGTTTATCGATGACGGGTGAAGCAACGTTTCGGGGAAGCCCTTTAGCTGGGGCAAGGTGCATTCGGAAGCCCGGTCCTGCATTCACTTCAAGCACCGCGCCTCGGGTATCTTTCAAGGGTTGAGAAATGTCGGAAGTCATGATGTCAATTCCACAAATATCCAGGTTGATAATTCGGGAAATACGCTCTGCCATAGCGACATTGGCTGGATGCACAAAATCGGTGACATCCTCAGCTGTTCCACCGGTGGATAAATTGGCGGTGTCTTTTAATATGAGCATTTCATCCTTGGTTAACCGGGAATCTAAGGTGTATCCCTTGGCTTTTATCAATCCAAGCGTTAGTTCATTGATCGTAATTTGCGTTAATGTTTTCTCGTGACCATAACCGCGGCGTGGATCGGCATTCACGCGGTCAATTAATTCTTGGATGGTTGACGTTCCATCCCCAACAACATGCGCCGGTGTGCGCAAGGCTGCGGCAACAAAGCGATGGTTTATGACTAGAAGTCGGTAATCAACCCCGGTAATGTACTGTTCAACAATGACACTGTTCGAAACTTTCTTGGCAGCATGAAAAGCCAGACGAGCCTCTTCCAAGGATTGCAGATTAACCGTAATTCCTCTTCCGTGATTTCCATCGATGGGTTTTATTACTACCGGGAAGCCTACTTTTTGACAGGCAGAATCCACCTCTTCCACCTGGCGGATAATGACCCCTTTGGGTACGGGCACTTCGGATTGTTCGAGCAAGTGTTTGGTTTCCTCTTTATTTCCTGCGATTTCAACACCCAAACTACTGGTTTCGCTGCTGATGGTGGCACGGATGCGTTTTTGATTTTCACCATACCCTAATTGACAAAGGGAATGTTGATTGAGTCGAATCCAAGGAATGCCCCGCAATTCGGCTTCATGAATGATAGATCCTGTTGAAGGGCCGAGTCGAACTGCTTCTCGAATTTCCCGCATACGCTGAATATCGGCATTCAAATCATACGGCAGGTTGTCAATAATTGCAATGCAAATATCGAAGGCCGCTTTGGCGGCAAATCTTCCAACGGCTTCTTCTTCGTAGTCGAAAACGACATTATAAACGCCTTTTTCACCGTAACCTCGGGTTCTCCCAAAGCCCACGTTCATGCCAGCGAGGATTTGAATTTCTAACGCAATATGTTCGATGATGTGCCCCATCCAGGTGCCTCGTTCCACGCGTTGAAAAAAACCTCCAGGAGCTCCAATGGAACAGCGGTGCTCCTGCATTCGAGGAAACATGTCCATGATGCGTCCATGAAATCCTTCGGCTTTGTTGGAAGGACGTTCTTCCATTTCTTCCAGGTCTAAGACCATTACAATGAGTTTATGCCTTTTAACAGACCAATAGTTAGGACCTCGCATTGCGTGAATCTCCCGGATTTTCATAGTTCAAAAGAAGGTTAGTATATTTTAGTAACTTTTCGATGCAAAATAATACAATAAAATTTATTTTTGACCACACACAAAAATAAAAAGCATGAAAATTCATGACCCCAAAGGCATTTTAATTCCAATAGGAGGGAACGAGGATAAAGGATTAGGAGATAATGAAATGTACACACTCGAGTTTATTGGGGACGGTATTTTAAGCCATGTGGTGCACGAGGCAGGAGGAGTAGATGCACAAATTATTATCATTCCTACCGCTTCGAGCATTCCTGAGGAAGTCATTGAAGCCTACGTGAATGCCTTTCACTTGTTGGGGTGTTCGCAAATCTTTCCCATGGACATTCGGGATCGGTCTGATTCCGATAATCCTGAATTCATTGAACGCATGAAAACGGCAAATGCCGTACTTTTTTCGGGAGGAGATCAATCCAAAATCACCTCAAAAATAGGAGGAACTGCACTCCATTCCATTATGCTCGAGCGTTATCAAAATGAACCTTTTGTTATCGCTGGGACCAGCGCGGGTGCCATGTGTATGTCCACGGAAATGATTACTGGTGGACAAACCACGGAATCTTTTCGGAAAGGATCGGTAAGCATGGGAATAGGAATGGGTTTTACTCCCAATTTAATCATCGATTCGCATTTTATTCAGCGAGGAAGATTCGGTCGAATTACGGAAGCCGTGGCAAAACACCCCGATTTGATCGGCATTGGTCTAGCGGAAGATACCGGGTTAATCATTCGAAATAACGCCGAATTTCAGGTGATTGGTTCTGGGATGGTGATCATTTTTGACGGCAGAAAGCTGGAACATAACAACGAGGCCATTTTGAAAGAAGGCTGCGCCATGACCTTAACCAATATGATAACCCACGTGCTATCCAACGGGGATAAATTTGAAATTAATACACGTAGGATTAAGGTCTTGCCTATTGGACAACCCTTTATTTAGTCTCTGTAAATTGCGGTGTAGGAGGTACCATCGCTTTTTCGATAACCGCGATACATCCCTTCGGTATTGAAGGAAAAGCTGACCATTCCCTCACGATTGATGGCGATCAGACCCCCGTCGCCCCCAAGGTCTAAAAGACGTTTTTGAATCACTTCGTTACAAGCGGATTGAAGATCCACCCCCAAGTGCTCCACGAAACATGCAACATCATAGGCCACAGCGCCACGAATGAAATACTCCCCGCTTCCCGTGCAGGACACCGCGCATGTGGCATTGTTGGCATAGGTTCCACTTCCAATCAACGGACTATCCCCAATTCGGCCAAATTTCTTATTGGTCATTCCTCCAGTGGAGGTCGCTGCTGCAATTGCCCCGTTTTGGTCGCAAGCTACGGCGCCAACTGTGCCAAATTTATGGTCGCTCTGGGTGTGGTCTAATTGGGTTCGGTCACTTCCCTTAATTTCCTGCCATTGGTCGAATCGGAACTGATTGAAAAAATAGGAGGGAGGCAGCGTTTCGAAATTTCGTTGTTTTGCAAAGGCCATAGCACCTTCGCCCGCCAACAAAACATGATTGCTGTGCAGCATTACCTCTTGGGCTAACCGTATGGGATTTTTTATTCCGGTTACCATCGCAACCGCACCGGCATTTCGCCCCGTACCTTCCATGATTGCTGCATCCATTTCGTGCGTACCATCTGCTGTAAACACGCTTCCTTTTCCGGCATTGAATAGGGGGCAATCCTCCAATGATGCAACGGCAGCCACAACGGCCTCGGTGGCAGAAGCCCCTTCGGCCAATAAGGAATATCCGGCATTCAACGCTTCTTGCAAACCTTTCAGGTAAGCGCTTTCTTTTTCTGCGGTCATCATACCTCGGGTTAAAGTCCCTGCTCCGCCATGAATGGCAATAGAAAAGTGTTGCATGGTTTTTTGGGTAAAGATAATCAACGGAAAAAAGCTCACCGCCAGTTTCGATATGTTTTTTTTGGTAGTGCGCAAAAAAGACCTTACTTTTGCACTCTCGCAACGAAAATCGTAGCGAATACATAAAAATTATTTTAATAATATTGGCATGTACTTAGAAGCAGAAAAGAAAAAAGAAATTTTCAGTAAATTCGGGGGTAGCGAGACGAACACCGGATCCGTGGAAGGACAAATCGCGTTGTTTTCTTACCGAATCAATCATCTTACGGAGCATTTGAAGAAAAATCGTAAAGATTTTGGAACGCAACGTTCCTTGCAATTGTTGGTAGGTAAACGAAGAAGTTTGTTGGATTACCTAAAAGGAAAGGATATTGAAAAATACAGGGCATTAATCAAGGAGCTTGGGCTTCGTCGTTAATCGCACAGGATTGAGCATTTTATGGAGAGGGGACGTTCGGCTTGGTCGGAGTTCCCTTTTTTTGTGTCAAAGACATTAAGAAATTTGGACGTTGAGAGGTTAAGAGTTGTTAATTAGAAGAAATAGTCGAATAGTTGATTAAGAAGCATAACTTTAAGCAATTGTTAGTTTGGAAGGAATCGATGGATTTAGTTAAGCATGTTTACCGGATAACCTCTACCTTGCCTGATCAAGAACGGTTCACGCTATGGCTTAATGTCCCAATGTCCAAACGTCCAAACGTCCAAATGTCCAAATATCCAAATATCCAAATATCCAAATATCCTAAAACAAGTAAATAAATAATCATGAATATAGGTTTAAAAAAATCCATCAATACGGGTGGAAAAGAAATCAGTGTTGAAACTGGAAAATTAGCAAAACAAGCCGATGGTTCGGTAGTAGTGCGCATGGGCGACACCATGCTTTTAGCCACCGTAGTCGCGGCACCTGAGGCCAAGGAAGGGGTGGATTTTCTTCCGCTCACCGTGGATTATCGTGAAAAGTATTCCGCCGCAGGAAGATTTCCGGGTGGATTTTTTCGCAGAGAAGCACGTCCATCCGAAAATGAGATTCTTATTATGCGCTTAGTGGACCGTGCGCTTCGTCCTTTGTTTCCAGATGACTACCATGCCGAAGTGCAATTAATGATTCAGTTATTGTCCTATGACGGAGAAAACAATCCGGATGCCCTTTGCGGCTTGGCTGCCTCAGCGGCCATTGCGGTTTCGAACATTCCGTTCAACGGCCCGATGTCCGAGGTGCGTGTCGCCCGAGTTAACGGTGAATACATTTTGAATCCCACAAAATCAGAAATGGAAGGCGCCGACTTGGATGTAATGATTGCAGGTACGGAAAAAGACATCAATATGTTGGAAGGTGAAATGCAAGAAATATCCGAGGAGGATTTGGTGGAAGTGATTAAAATCGCCCACGAAGCTATTAAAGAACAATGCGCTTTCCAGACCGCCTTGGGGGCTGAAATTGCGACGGCTCATCCGAAAAGAACCTATTGCCACGAAGTGCACAACGAGGACGTTAAGGCCCGAGTGTACGAATTGGGCATGGAGAAATGTAAGGATGTCGCCCGCATGGGCTTAGCCAACAAAGTGAAGCGCTCTGAGTTGTTCGATGCCATAAAGGCAGAAATTAAAGCTTCTTATACCGAGGAGGAATTGGTGGAAGCGGGGAAATTCATCGGAACCTACTTTTCGGAAGTGAAGAAAAAAGCCGTGCGATGGGTTATGTTGCATGAACGTAAGCGCTTGGATGGACGTGCGTTCGATGAGATTCGTCCGATTTGGGCTGAAGTAGATTATTTGCCCAATGTGCACGGCTCAGCCGTGTTCACGCGAGGTGAAACCCAATCGCTGACCACACTGACCTTAGGAGGTAAAATGGATGAACAATTGATCGATGGCGCTACCTTCCAGGGTACCGAAAAATTCATGTTGCATTACAATTTTCCGCCGTTTTCCACCGGGGAAGCTAAACCGATTCGCGGAACTTCACGTCGTGAGATTGGCCACGGAAACTTGGCATTGCGTGCGTTAAAACCGGTCTTACCAGCAGGAAATCCGTACACGATTCGAATTGTTTCCGATATTTTGGAATCCAACGGTTCTTCCTCCATGGCTACCGTTTGTGCGGGGACCTTGGCGTTGATGGATGGAGGGGTACAAATTACGGCTCCGGTTTCAGGAATTGCCATGGGCTTGGTGGCCGACGAAGGGAAATTTGCCGTGCTGTCCGATATTTTGGGCGACGAAGACCATTTAGGGGATATGGATTTCAAAGTAACAGGTACAGCAAAAGGAATTACCGCATGCCAGATGGACATTAAAGTAGATGGACTTCCGTATGAAGTGCTCACCCAAGCCCTGCATCAAGCGAAAGCTGGAAGGTTGCATATTCTGGAAAAAATTTCGGAAACCTTGGCGCATCCACGGGATAACTACAAAGACACTACGCCGAGAATAGAAGGGATATTGATTCCAAACGAAATGATTGGTGCAGTGATCGGACCTGGCGGAAAAATCATACAAGGCTTACAAAAAGAAACTGGAACCACCATCACCATCGAGGAATTACCGAACGGAAAAGGATCCGTACAAATTTTATCCAACGATGGCCCAAGTATGGAGGAAGCGTTGCGTCGGGTGAAATTAATTGCTTTCCCGCCACAAGTCGAGGAAGGGGCAACCTATGAAGGAAAGATTAAATCAATTAAAGAATTCGGTTGCTTCGTGGAGATCATTCCGGGAACCGATGGATTAATCCATATTTCCGAGTATTCTTGGGAGAAAGTAGACAAAATGGAGGAGGTATGTAAGGAAGGGGATATGTTAACTTTCAAAGTGGTGGGCAAAGATCCCAAAACCAAAAAATGGAAGTTATCTCGTAAAGTGTTGTTGCCAAAACCGGAATTGAATTAAGAAATCGTCAATGTGCGCTCCAATGGAAAATGATAGGGTTCTCGTTGGAGCGATTTTATATAACTTTGAAAAAAAAAACTATGAAACAGATTGCTTTATTTTTAGGGTTGATACTCGCCCAATGGACTGTTGCTCAAACGTTTGAACCTTTTTCCTTCACGGGAGCACTAAATGCCAACGGTTGGACTACCCATTCCGGAGTAACCCCAGGACAATTTCAAACAATTACTACTCCTTCAAATTCTGGGAGCAGTTTGGCATTTGCGGCCTTGCAAAATTCCACAGGGAATCGCGCTTTGTTTGTTTCTTCGAATACGGAGGATGTGAATAAGCCCTTATCGAATATCACCGGAATCGGGTATTATTCGTTCTTGTTGAACGTTACCAATACCACAGGGTTAACATCGAATGCTGGAACGGGCGACTATTTTATGGGGATTGGTGGAGGATCAGGAAGTACCTTGACCGTACTTGCTGCAAGGGCTTCAATCAAAAGAGGTGTTGCTCCAAATACGTTTGTGTTAGGTATTTCGAATCAAAGTGGAGGCGCTTCGAATACCACATGGAATGCCACGGAATATCCAATCGGAACCACGTGTTTTGTAGTGGTGAAATTAGATGCCACAACGACACCCATCACTGCTTCCATGTGGATCAACCCAACACCCGGTACCATGCAACCGGCCGCCACAATTACCAATAATTCGGGAACCAATGGTTTGGCAAATTTTGCATCCATTTTTTTACGTCAAAGTACGAATACTGGAAACTTGGAATTGGATGAAATCCGCGCGGGATCGACTTGGTACCAGGTTACGCCATGCAACACCCCAACAAACTATTATGCAGATATGGATGGCGATGGATTCGGTGATCCCAATGCAATAGTTAGCTCTTGCCTCCTTCTTCCTGGATTGGTAACCAATAATTTAGATTGCGACGATTCATTGGCTTCTATCAATCCCAACACCGTTTGGTACATGGACATGGACAGCGACGGTTTTGGCGATATAAACATGACCACAACAGCATGTTTACAACCTGCAGGGTACGTTGCGGATAGTTCCGATTGCAACGACAACGATTCTACCGCTACGGTTATTATGACCTATTACCAAGATTTTGACGGCGACGGGTTTGGAAATGCGGGTGCACCCTTGGTGAATTGTGGACAACCTGTGGGATACGTAGCCGATAGCACAGATTGCAACGATTCTGACCAAAATACCTACCCTAATGCGCCTGAGATTTGTGACGGTATCGATAACAATTGCAACAATAGCACCGACGAAGGTCTTCCCGTATTTTTACTTTATCAAGATTTGGATAATGACGGTTACGGTTCAGACATCTCCATGGAATATTGCGATTCTACGGTGCAAGGATTTAGTTTAGTGAATGGGGATTGCAACGATGGAAATGCACAAATACACCCGGGAGCTACCGAAATTTTAAATAACGGAATTGATGAAAATTGCGACGGAATGGATAACTATGCGCAGGTGAACGAACTCTTGGATTGGACCGTAACCCTGGTTCCTAATCCATCGGAAGGCATGGTGCAAATTGCGTTGTCCCATGCAGGGGATTTTAAGATTTCAGTAACCGACTTGGCAGGAAAAGTGATTTTCGAGGGTGAACATGCTACGACAGCCATGATGCTCAATACTTCCTCTTGGGGATCCGGAACTTACTTGGTAACAGTTGATCAAAACAACGTGAGAAAAGTATTGCCCTTGATGGTTAAGTAAAAATTTACGAAAGGGTCTTCCAAGCCGTCTTCGGACGGCTTTTTTTATGGGGTATATTCGATTTTGACTACATTTACGCCGCATGGTGCCTACATTTTTATTCGAACGATGAGAAAATTATTTTACGCTTGTTTCTTGGTTATTTCCCCTTCAGCGATCCTTGCCCAATATTGGCAACAACAGGTAGACTACCGCATTGAGGCAACATTGGATGATCAATTGCATCGGATTTATGCCAATATAGCGTTTGATTACCTCAATCATTCACCCCATACCTTGGATTCACTTTACCTGCATGTATGGCCCAATGCGTACAAGAATGGAAAAACTGCCTTAGCTCAACAGTTAGAAGCCGAGGGGACCAAACTCCGGCTTATGGATTCTTCCGAATTGGGAAGCATCAATTCCTTGGACTTCAAGGTTAATGGGCGCAGTGTGGCATGGAGCTTTGATCCTAAATACACCGATTTGGTACGAATTAAACTTAATGAACCCCTAGCACCCGGAAATACACTTACCGTTTCTACCCCGTTCACCGTAAAAATCCCCTCGGGAGAAATTTCTCGCTTGGGCCATATCGGACAATCTTACCAAATTACTCAATGGTATCCAAAACCTGCGGTATTTGATCATAAAGGTTGGCATGCTATGCCGTATCTAAATCAAGGAGAATTCTATTCGGAATATGGGTCATTCGATGTTTCCATTACCCTGCCAGCAAATTACGTGGTGGGCGCCACCGGTGAACGTCAATCCCCCGAAGATGTGATCTTTATGGATTCCTTGGCGGAAGTTACCCAAGCAAATTTAGCGAGCATCATTGCCCTTCCGAAGGGCGCCTTACGCGATTCTTTCCCTGCATCGTCCAAGGAGTGGAAAACCATTCGCTTTACCCAAAACAACGTCCACGATTTTGCCTGGTTTGCCGATAAGCGATATAAAGTACTCAAAGGGTCTGTAAAGCTGCCGACTTCAGGGAATTCCGTTACCACATGGGCATTATTTACCCCAGCCAATGCCATGTTGTGGAAAAACGCCATCGAATATATCAACGATGGAACGTTTTACTACTCGAAATGGAATGGAGATTATCCTTATTCCTCAGTCACAGCGGTAGATGGAACCATCAGTGCTGGAGGTGGTATGGAATATCCCATGATTACGGTAATTGGCAACGCCAGAACGGCCCGCGAATTAGAAGTCGTGATTGTGCATGAGGTGGGACACAATTGGTTTTATGGCATTTTAGGTTCCAACGAACGGGAGCACGGGTGGATGGACGAAGGCATGAACACGTCCAATGAAATGCGCTATGTTACTACGAAATATCCGGAAAACAAGGATTTTTCGGACATGATTGCCGGAGGTAGGCTGCATTTTAATAACCTAAACCACCACGATTTGGGCGATATCATGTACCGTTTTTTAGCCATATTAGGAGCCGATCAGCCCATTCAAACCCATTCCGCTGCGTTCAGCTCGGCAAACTATGGAGCGATTATGTACCAAAAAACCGGCTTGGTTTTTCATTACCTCCGAAGCTATTTAGGCGATGCCCTGTACGATCAATGCATGCATCGATATTTCGATTTATATCAATTCAAGCACCCGTACCCTGAAGATATGCAAGCGGTATTGGAAAGTGTATCAGGAAGAAAATTGGACTGGTTATTCCGCGATTTAATCCAGACAACCCATGTGATAGATTATCGATTGAAGCGTGCAAAGCATCTTAGCGCGATGAACACGTATTCGGTGAAAGTGAAGAATAGTGGCGCAATTCGAGGACCAATTCAAGTAGTATCCTTAGATAAGTCGGGGAAGGTCATGGAGAGCCAATGGACTGATCCTAAGCAAAAACGGAGTGCTCTCGTGTTTCAAGGAGGAAATTCCTTGGAGGCATTCGTGATTGATCCTAACAAGCAAATTCCAGAAATCAACCGATCTAATAACCGAATCAATCCCAATAAGTTCTTGTTCAAGAAGTGCGAACCTTTGTCCTTTGAATTCATGATCGGAGATCACGAACCGAATAAAACGAACATTTTCTGGACACCTATGATGGCCTTTAACCATGCTGATCGCGTTATGATTGGGGCAGCGTTTCACAATTTTGGGGTGCCTTTTAAACCGTTCCAATTCTTGGTGCTGCCCATGTATTCGGTGGGAAGAAATACCGTTGGGGGCGTGGCAGAATTGAGTACAACATTTTTCCCCTATAAAGGTCCTAGATCGATAAAAGCAGGTTTGAGCTTAAAGTCTTTTGGTATCCAGGACGATCCCAAAGGACAGACGCAGTCCTTTTTTGTCGCCATTACGCCTTATATTACCTTGAATCTAGTTCCCAATCGCACACCGAAAGGATTCTCCAATGATTTAACCTTTAAATGGTTGTGGCGTCGTGATGTTTTGCCCACCGCCTCGAATTCTAGTTTCGAAAATGGATTAAAAGTGAATCACACGCTTCATTGGAGAAAAAAACATTTTTCCTATGAAAGCCAGCTGCAATTTGAGGGAGTATTGGGCTATTCGGATGTATTTTTCGACATTGCGAGTTTTGCGAGAGTTTCAACTACCCAATCGTTGACGGTCAATTATTTGAACCGTAAACTGACCCGAAAAATGAATTTCCGTCTTTATGGGGGGTATAATTTAGCCTATAACCCAGGAACGACCTTCTACCAAGCTATGGGACGATATTCCATATCCATGTTCGGTGCTGCCGGTTACCAGGATTTGTTTGCTGAAAATTATTATTTCAACCGCGCTGCTATTACCGGAGCTCAATACGCGAACGACATGGGGGGTTTTAGGACGGCAAGTGACAACCTGCGCATGTCCAATTATTGGGCAACGTCTCTGAATGCCACCGTGCAATTGCCGATCAAACCGAATATATTCGAAGCTTTCGCGGATTTTGGCGTATACGACAACGGCATCAAAGCAGCAACGCTTTACAACGCCGGATTGGGGATCAATTTATCCGATATCGCGGCCATTTACTTTCCGTTAATTCAATCCAGCAATATGGGGGATTTATACCATAATTACCATTCAAGCATCCGATTGACATTAAGATTCAATCCGTTCAATTTACCCTTCAAAGCGGCCAATTTAATAAATCGTTAATTTTGTAGTAAATCCTACGTATGTCAGAAGAAAATAAAATACCCTTTAGTCGAATTTTTTGGCCTTCTTTGGTGGCGGTAGCCATAGCTCTTTTTTTAGGAATGGTCTTCTTCTTTCTCGTGTTGGGGGGAATCATTGGGTCTTTCGCCAATTTTGGTCCAGCACCGTACGCCTTAGAAAATGCTTCCATTCTCCGAATGAACTTAAAAGGAAAAATTCAAGAAAAAAGCAACGACCGTTTCGATCCCATGAGTTTCTCCCTCGACGAAACACTTGGTTTGCCGGATATTTTGTATGCCATCGATCAAGCGAAAAAAGACGAAAAAATTAAAGGGATTTATGTGGATATCGGAGAACTTAATTGCGGTATTTCAACGCTTCGTTCCATTCGATCTGCTTTGAATAATTTTCAGAAGGATAGTAAAAAGTTTGTTGTGGCTTACTTTCAAGGCGAATCCATTAGTCAAAAAGAATATTATCTCGGTTCCGTCGCCAAGGAGTGCTACGCATTTCCAACTTCCACATTTTACCTTACCGGATTAGGTTCTGAAGCGATGTTTTTCAAAAAAATGCTCGATAAGTTGGATGTAGAAGTCCAAATCGTTCGGGGTGAGAACAACGATTTTAAAAGTGCGGTTGAACCCTTTTTTCTGGAAAAATTAAGCGATTCCGCAAGGCTACAAAACCAACGTCTTATGGATTGTATTTGGGGAGATTTAGCATCAGACATGGCCTCGAGTCGGAATTTTTCCGTTGAAAACCTGAATCAGTGGATAAATTCCATGGAGGTGGTTAATGCCCAGGAGGCCTTGAAACATCGAATGGTGGATGGTGTCCTTTACGAAGATGAAATGATGGCTACCATGGCGAAGAAAGTTGCTGTAACGGACTACGGCGATATCTCGTGGGCCGATTTTACGGATTATGCGAAGAATAAATTTTACAACGACCAAGTCTTGGTTCAAGCAGGAACACCCTCGATTGCCGTGATTATTGGAGAAGGTGAAGTTTCCAAAGACGGGGAGGAGTTGAGTAGCGAAAAATTGTGTAAATTATTTTCCAAGGTGCGAAAAGATAAACATATTAAAGCGGTTGTATTTAGAATCAACAGCCCAGGAGGAAGTGCCCTGGCCAGCGAAGAGATTTGGCGAGAGGTCATGCTCACACAAAAGAAAAAAAAGGTCTTCGTTTCCATGGGGGATGTAGCCGCTTCAGGGGGGTATTATATTGCCACCCCCGCCGATCGCATTTTTGCAGAACCCACCACGATTACAGGATCAATAGGTGTTTTTGGCATGATTCCTTACACTGGGAAAATGTTAGAAAACAAACTGGGAATTACCTTCGACCGAGTGCAAACCCACGACCATGCTGTCATGTCCTCCAATCGAAAATTGACGACGCAGGAACTGTCCATGGTCCAAACTGAGGTGAACGGTATTTACAGCCAGTTTTTACAACGGGTGGCCGACGGACGAAAAATGACCAAAGAACGGGTGAATCAACTCGCGCGAGGTCGCGTGTGGTCTGGTTCCGATGCGTTGGAAAGAGGATTGGTGGATCAATTAGCCACGCTTCCCGAAGTAATAGCCTTTGCCAAGCAGGAAATTAAATCCAAGGAAGCGAATGTGATTTATTACCCACGCGTAAAAGAAGATCCTTGGGGTGGATGGATTAAACTATTAAACCAAGAAAACGACGAGGAGGAAAGCCGTCTTAAAATCCATCGAAATTCACTGCCGGAATCCCTTAATTTTTGGTACGATCAATTAAAACGGGTAGAAAATAAAATGGGTATCCAAATGCGGATGCCGTATGAGTTGGTGGTGAGTTTTTAATTTGCTTCTTTTAAGTCAAAGGGGGCGGATCATCGCTTCGTTTCCCGTATTGAGGTAGGGTTGCAGGTTCAGCATGATTTCATGTTCCAAACTCCTTCCCCCGTCTTTCGCATACCAAGCGTGCAGCATTTCATGCAGTGCTGGTTTTTCCAATCCTCGCTGCTTTCCTTCGTTAAACAAAACACTTAGCGGGATGGGGCGCGCTCCCCACACGAAAAGGTCCTCGTGCTGTTCGTTGCGCACAATCAACTTCGGAATCGATTTACTCCCATGCGTTAAGTATTGGTTAATCAAACTTCCCGCATCGCGAAGCTCTAATGTATACGACGCCTTCGGAATCACCTCAATAAGCCTCAAAAGTGTGGGCACACTCTGTGCTGCATCGCCACACCAAGGTTCGGTTATAATAATCCAATGGGATTTCTTTTTTACTTCGCTAACGAGGTCAATAAAAGCCTGTGAGGGCGAAAAAGTCTTTGTTATTCGATTAAACCGCGTGAGGTTTAGCGATAGGTATGATGCATATTCATCCGGATAAATCCCACCGTTCAATGACTTTTCCCAATGCAATAAATAGTCTGAGAGTTGCAAAATTATAGTACTGGGAAAGCGCCTGGATTGGCTTTCGACATCATCTCGTACACCTTTTCCACAATATCATC
>Ga0214921_10000694_pt1 | contig 60654 bp, 57 predicted proteins | sample LL1505_MetaG_FD_177992 | JGI IMG/M metagenome (GOLD analysis project Ga0214921, IMG submission 177992) | Freshwater microbial communities from Lake Lanier, Atlanta, Georgia, United States - LL-1505 | ecosystem: Environmental > Aquatic > Freshwater > Lake | place: USA: Georgia | collected...
GAGAAACTTTCGTCTAGTCTCTTTTGAGATTCTTCGATTGATTTTTTCAGTTCGGCAGAAGCCTTGTCGATATTTCCTAGGAGGATTTCTAATTTTGTTTTTCTTTTCATACCTATAATCTATCACAGTTTAGAAATTTTGCAAGATATTTTTTCATTTAAATCTCGTTCACCATCAACGAGTTACAACGCAAGGGACCCGCCTTCCCTAAGTCGTTGATATTCAGCTACTTACAACTTATAAAACTTGTGATTGCGTATTGTAGCCACTAGCCTTGCGTCCCTAGCCCACTTAGGAGCGACGCTGATAGCGTGGTAATGGTTTGCACCCTTCACAATGCTCTGTAGCTGTTTATGCACCACTAGGTCAGCTAGGTAGAGAGCGTCTTTACCTTGAGGTGTGGATAGTAGCCTCCTCTTGGTAGCCTCACTCACTCCATCATTCCAGAAGCTGAATTGCTTACGAGCTAGGCACACCTGACTCGCTGATTGATGACGCTCTATCATGCGTGTTTGTATGACGCTAGCCACACCAGCCATACCTTCCATCCCTTCACCCCTAGCTTCTCCTAAGAGTGTGAGTGCTACAATGAGTAGTTCTGCTGTCATAGTGTTAATCCCTTCCACTGCTGATTGCACCGCAGTAGTCGCTAGGCTTCTCTGCACTGATAGTACCAAGGCTGTATCCCTCAGAGCTAGTAGCACCCCATAAGAAGCAAGTCTGCACCATATCGTCAATGATGCTCTGTGCCTTAGTCTTAGCAAGGTCAAGTAGTCCACCCTTGCGACCCTTAGCGTTGATCTTATTGACCAAGCTATGCAACGCAACCTTAGTGAGAGCTTTCTTCACATCATCGGGATGAGCGTAGAAGTAAAACGCTTTGCCGTTGCCCATATCGTGCAACTTGCCGTTAGTTCCTTCCCAATTATAGATGCTATTGAAGAAGTGATTGATCTGTTTGATGCTTCCTTCGAGAAGGTAAGCATTGTTTTCGCCGAAGGTTTGGTAACTGATTTTGAGGTTTTGTTTCATTGGTATATATTGCCTTTCTGTATTGATTTCGTCAAGGGTTATTTATTCATCGCCTCTTGGTGGATAGCTTCCACCTTTTGAGCGTGAGCGTCAAGGGTTGCGATGGCCTTGGTAGAGGCATCCTTTAGGTCTTGGCTAGCTTTGTTGAGGTTTGCGATCAGTTGTTCGTATTTGCTTAATTTCTTCATATAGGTAATCTATCACAGAATAGGAATAGTGCAAGGGATTTTTACCATTTAAATTTCATTGACCATCAACGACTTACAACAACAAAGTAAACTATACCCCCCATTTTTGAAAAAATTAGGATTTTGCTAGGACAAGAATAGCCGAGGGGGTACTAATATCATTCTCCCCAAAGCAATAAAAGTATTATTATATATATGCTTATACTACCCCCTATTTTAAAATCATTTAAAAAACAACCCTATATATTATATTTTGAAAGTTAAAAAAATCGGGGCTCTTTATTTTCATATACCTCTTTTTATATATAGGTAATATTTAAGTGTAATTTTAATTATGAATAATAAAACACAAACATATTTTACAACCCTATTAGTATCAGTAGCTTTATTTGGCCTAATTAAAATAGGATTATATTACTTTAATAAACCTAAAACAGTATCCTATACTAAAGTAGACAAAAAAGAAGAAATTATATTGATTAAAAAAGCTGAACCTGTTACTCCTAAAGAAAATAAACCAAAAGTAACAAAAAATGGCTTAACTAGTGGTGGCAATTGGCATAGTAGATGATATTACAACGTATTAAAGACATTATTCAAGGTAAAGTCAAGATAGGAGAGCGTAGATCTCCTAAATGGAAATCTATTAGAAAAAAACATCTAATCAACCAGCCCAAATGTGCTGCTTGTGGTGGAAATAAGATATTAGAAGTACATCATATACAACCTTTTAATAAGAATCCAGAATTAGAATTAGATTTAAATAACTTAATAACCCTTTGTGAAAGCAAAAAGAATGGAGTATGCTGTCATCTCTTGTTTGGACATCTTGGAAATTATAGATCAATTAATATTAATGTAGTGCAAGATGTTAAAAATTGGTATAATAAAATAACAGAAAGACCACTATTCAAATGATTATAGTTGCTCAAAATATCTTAGTTCCTTTCTCTAATAATGCAAAGTTACCTAAAAATTTTGTTATATCAGATGCAAATTACCTATGCCCAAAGATTGAAACTGTTACAAATATAATATATCCAGCTTATGTTTGGTGGCTTAGATCTTTAAAATTAAGTAAATGGACTCATAAATGGGATTGTGACAACTTTGCTGACGCATTTAAACTTTTTGCTTGTGGGTATTATCAGCAAAACATAGATTCTGAAGCACAGGGAATTGCTGTTGGCGTAGTGAATTATATGGCTAACTCAAGAGCAGAAGACGGATTAAAAGGTGGTCATGCTATCAATATTATCTATGCACAAAATAATAAAAATGATGATAACATAAGCGATTTTGATGTATACTTCCTTGAACCGCAAAATGGTAGATTATATACTCTAACTCCAGAAGAGTTTAATAGTATTTGGACTGTTTATATATAGGCCTTTCCTTACGGATAGTATAATTATATGATACCACCAATGAAATTAGCTGGCCCCAAAGCAGATTGCAAAAAAAATACTAATAATTTAAAAACCATGGAGGCAATTGGAAAAGCTGGCAAGCCTTTTGTCTTTTATGGCGCACTTTCTTTAGCTTTGCATCATAATACTTATTATAGATGTCATAATGATATCGACACCTTAATTTTAAAACAAGATAAAGATTGGTGGGTTAATTATATTAAGAATTTAGATTTCGATTTTAGAATTAAAATAAATGTTTATGAATTCGAGAAAGATTTAGATTTCTGGATACCATCTAAACCTATTCTATATGAAAGAGTAAAAGAAGATAGGCCACATTTTTTAAATAAAAAAGATTACGTTGTTGTAGATGTATCTCTTAAACACTCTTTAGAAGAGCATGAAAATTTTTATACTAAAACAATAAAAGTAAATGATCAAGATATCAAAATAATGAATCCAGACTTTTTAAAATTAACTAAAATAAGAAGAATGCAATTTTGGGATAATGACATCAAAGAAAGTGAAAAACTTCTTAATGAAGCAATAGAGTATAATCAAATTAATGACGCACAAATCGCAGAAATCAAAAAAATAATACAAGATCAAAAAGATATGAGACTGGCAACAGATAAAAAGGATATTTTTGATATTAAGAACTATTTTAATATTGATATTGATATTGACAACATACAAAATATGTAGTATATTATCCATTATGAGGATAATTATATTACTACTATTAATTACAGCTAATCTTTATTCACAAGAGTATTCTAGAGAGTATTTGAAAAACTCTTGTCTAATTAATAGCATAGGAATGTACCAAGATGTTCATGATTTTTTCAAAAATAGAAATATATGGAATAATGTGTTAGTTATGAGCTTTACTTCAAAAGATTGTAAAGGAAGGTGCGTAGAGGAGAGTCATGCAGTTACTATTTTTAACTGGAATAATCAGTATTATGCTTATGATATAAATCAAGGATCTTGGCCAATTAGAACTAGCGCAAATTTACAAAATAGCCCATTGCTTGCAGCAAAATTAATATGTCCAAGGTGGAATATCAAAAGCGCTAGATATTTAGTTTCCCGATAGTGTAATACTATTGGATGTTTAAAATACTATTAGGTTTATCTACCTTAATTCTAGCTTCTTGTGGTGCCTTTTTTTCTGTTAAAGGTATAGGTCTTTTATTCTCTGGTAGTTTTTATTCTGCTATAGCTATGGCAGCAAGTTTGGAATTTGCTAAAATAATGGCTACTAGCTTTTTATATAGATATTGGAAAAAAATAAATAACATAATTAAATTTTACTTGACTTCTGCGGTTTTTATACTAATGTGCATAACAAGTTTAGGTATTTTTGGGTTTTTGAGTCAAGCTTTTTTCTCTACTAAAAGCTCAACAGACGCAATAGAGTCTCAAATGACACTTCTTCAAAATAAAAAACAATCATTAGAAGTTCAGATAGCATCTAATAACGAAAGAATAAAAGTATTAACCGACACAAGAAAAAACCAAGAGTCTAATCTAACAAAAGCTTTAGATCAATCTATAACTACTACCATTACTAAATCTGGAGGTTTTTTTGGCAAAGATACTCAAGAAAAAGTAATAGATAAAAATTCATTAAATCTTAAAACTAAAAGCTTTGACTCGATTCAATCTAATATAGCATCATTGGATTCAAACACAGATAAAATAAATACCTCTAATCAGAATTTATTGAATGAAATTAATATTTTGGACAAAGATATAATATCTTTAAATACTCAAGTCATTAAATCAGACATAGGAACTTATAAATTCATAGCAAAGGCATTTAATTCAGATATTGAATCAATAGTTAAAATTTTTATACTTATAATAGTTATTATTTTTGATCCATTAGCTCTATGTCTATTACTTGCTTTTAATTTTGTTTTAAATGAAGATAAAACTATCATAAATATACCAATAGAGAAAATTAAGGATATTTATCAAAAATTTAAAAGAGGCACAAAATCAACTCATAACAAAGAATTAGCCGACCCAAATCTTTAGTAGTTGACAAAATTTAATAAATATAGTATATTATAAATATGAAATTAAAATATATACTATTAGCTCAAATTTTACTAGTTTCCTCATTAAAAGCTCAAAGCATGTGCTATATATGGAAACATGATTACGGTTCGGCTCAAGATGCCAGAGTTAACACTTTAAAAACAGAAGTAAGCTATCATCAAAATGAATATAATAATCTTAGGAAAATTAAAAGATATAATGATGACATATTAGTATCTAGAGCTCAAGCTAGAGCAGTTATTTTAGCCAAACAAACAGAGCATCAAAGATTGGCTAATCAAGTTTTTAATGATAGAATGACTCCTAATTTTGAAATTAGGCGTTCAGCAGATTCTGAAGCTTTTAATGGTGTGCGAGGATTTTCTGGTTCTAGAACAAGAAGCACACTATGCTCTTCTGGATCTTGCAAATAACTTATTGAGTCAGTGCAAACTGTTTTTTAAATTTTAAATTTAATTTAAAAGAATTTACAGCTAAACCACGATCAAATCTTTTTATGAAGTTTGTTCCTTCTTTTGGCATGACAGCTGTATATTCATTTTTTTTAGTTTTGATTACTATGTGAGTTGGAAGAACTGAAACGCTTCTTAATTTGCCTTTCATTTCTTGTTTCACTGCTCTGGCTATTGCACAATTTTGAGGATTAGCTTTTTCTCCTTCAAAAATGTTTCTTTGACTGATGTTTATGTTTTTATTCATTCTCTCTCCTCTATTTTATAATCATAATTATCACTGTCTTCAGTAACCCATTTGGGGCTATTTTCTGCAGTATAAATATGAGAATTTATTTTTCTTTGCAACAATAATTCATTTGGTTTTGTTGCGAAGCTTGGATCGAATACTCTTATTCTGTTATTAGGTTGTATTGCGAAATTGCCATTATCTAATTTTATAACATGACCAGCTTTATGCTGATCTGCTCTTTGACTAAATCCAAAATTTAATTCATTGTAATCACTATGAGCCCAATCGAGAGTAAAAAGATATCTGCCCATATATTCCTTACCGCTTCTTCCAGTATATTTTACTACTTTATTTTCTAATAAATAAAAATTTGTTATAGCTATATGATAACTAAAACTGTCCCAAAGTTCTAATTCAGTTAATTCCATATCTGGAGCATCTTCTTTAGAGCAAAAAGCACTAATAGGTGCATGCCACCAAATTCCACCGTCTTCCATGAGAAAATTAAAAAGTGGAACTTGGCTTGGTAAGCTTGTAACTCCAAAGATTAAACATTTATATTTTTTATCGAAACTATCTTCTTGATTTCTTAAATAATTTCCTCTTACGTAACATTCAATTGGAGGTATATTTGCATTTAAGTATGCCACAGCTAATTTATTTACACTAAATTAAAAAATATGGTGTAAAAGAATATGTAAGTATAATGTCTAAAAAGCATAAAAATAAACATAAAGAAGATAAGTCTGTTTCTGTGCCTCAAAGAGATAAAATTGAAGGGTTCTTAAATATTCGTGAATTACAATGGACAGATAATCAAAAAATATTCATACAGCTCCTTCAAGATAAAAACACTAAAATAGTTCTTTGCAAAGGTCCAGCGGGAACAGCTAAAAGCTTACTTAGCGTTTATGCAGCTTTAAATGCTATCAATAGCAAGAAAATAGGTGAAATATTTTATGTTCGTAATCCAGTAGAAAGTTCTTCTCATAATCTTGGATTCCTTAAAGGAGATCTCCATAGTAAACTTGATCCTTATTTACAGCCTCTTATGGATAAACTTCACGAGTTATTACCTAAAGGACAAGTAGATATGCTTTTAAAACAAGAAAGAGTAAAGGGATTACCAGTAGGATTCTTAAGAGGTTTAAGTATAAATGCAAGCTATATTATCTGTGACGAAGCTCAAAATTTAAGTATAAATGACCTTTTACTCATTAAAACTAGAATGGGCAAATTTAGTAAACTTATCCTAATAGGAGATATTCGTCAATCGGATATTAAAAATAGTGGTTTTGAAAAAACTTATAATTTATTCGACGATAAAACCAGCAAAGATAAAGGAATACATACTTTTAAGTTTGGTACAGAAGATATTATGAGAAATGACATCTTAGCTTATATTATAGAAAAATTTGAAGAGTTGAAATAACTTAATAATTAAGTGTAATTCTTCGTGATGTCACAAAATCTTCTTTTAAAAGAAATACAAAATCAGTATGATATTACTGAGGATAATGTTCATTCTGTTGGGTATGGAAGAAAATACAAAAATGGAGTAGATACAGGAGAATTAGCTATAGTATATTCTGTAGATAAAAAAATACCCAAAGACCAATTACCTCCTGATCAAATTTTACCAGATAGCTTAATTATAGATGGTAAAAAATATTATACAGATATTGTGGAAGCTAAAAGAATTAAACCATTAGCCAGTTGTTGGAATTATGGATTTAATAATGGATCAGTAGATGGAACAAATGTTTTGCCACATAGACAAATACAAAGACCTCTTCAAGGAGGAATATTTATCACTAATGTTCTAGGTACATATAATAGCTCTGCTCAAACAGTCGGGCTTGGCACTTTTGGATTAATTTGCGTAGATAAAGATACTAACACCTTAGTTGGGTTAACTAACATACACGTACCTACTCCAGATCAATTTAATGCAGTAGAAAGGACTTCTACAAACTCTGCGCATGTTAGAAATGTTTTACAAACTGGAACTTTTACTAGCGCTTCCGATGGATCACAAGTGCAAATTCCAGACTGTATTCAACAATTCAGTGAATCAGATTTTTTGTTGACCAATATTATAAATTTATTACCTGGATATGAAATAGGTAGAATTAAAAAATATCAACCTCTGAGATCTACTGGAAACGGAACAAACTATATAGATTCTTTGGTTTTTACTTTGATAGCAAGTAAAGTTAGTAATTCAGTTTCTTTTAAACAATTGGGGCAAAGTTTTTCTTCAGCATTACCTTGGGCGACAACAGCAGAACTAAATGATTTATTAGTTTCTAATCCATATCTTTATTCATCTGGCAGAACAACAGGAAGAAAAGGGGATACTTGCAAATTAAGAATAATTTCTACTAATAATACGACCAGTCTTCTTTATGTAAGACAAGGAGTTTCAGTTCAAGCAACCATGTCAGATGTTTTTACTTTTGGATGGGAAAATCCTTCTTTATTATCTCCAGTCTATGGTGGAGATTCTGGGTCAGCTATAATAGCAGTAATAAATGGTACGCCTAAAATCATAGGATTAATTTTTGCTGGCGACGGTGCAGAAAATCAAGAAGCAACAATAGGCGTAGGATGTAGAATAGATCGTATAGCTAGTATACTAAATCTAGAAGCTTGGGATGGATCAAGTAAGAACGTAGATTCTAGTGCAAATCTCGATGTACAATATATAAATGGTCTAGATTCGGCAGTTACGAAAACTATAAATAATAAAAAATACTGGCAAGTAGGAATTTCGACTTAATTTTATTAATTTTAATAGTTAAAAATTAGTGTAACTTTTTTAAAGGAATAAGAATAGTCTATTTATGGCCATAACATACGGAGAATGGAGTAATGAAATTAAGATTATATTTCCTACTAGGAGTAGTTCGTCTTCTAGCAGGAGCTCGTCTTCTAGCAGGAGCTCGTCTTCTAGTTCTTCAATAGTCCAAACTTGTCAATCTACTTCATTAAAAGTTACGACAAATAATACTGAATTTACAGGTCAAATATCAACTCCTCCAGCGCAAGCTACCTCAAACTTACTAAAAATAGATTTATCTAATATAAATTCAGGTAATAATCCAGTTTCTTATTATGAGATTTCTATAAATGGAACAATATATAGAACAGAAAATTCTCATTTTGAATTCTTAGGCACTCTTGGTCAGATTTATTTAATACAGGCTAGAGCAGTATGCGATACAACAATAGTTAGTGGATGTAGATCTTTATCTATGACAATTTCTACAGATAATGCATTGTTCCAAGGTAATATAGATCAGCCACCAGCACAAGCCACTTCAAATTTAATAGAAATAGATTTGTCTCAATTAAACACAACTGGAGAATTTGCATTTTATGAAATATTTAAAGACGGAGTAATATATACTACTACTGACGATCATTATGAATTTTCTGGTACTACTGGGGAAACTTATCTTATAAAAGCTAGAGCAGTTTGTAATGCTCCATCTTCTAGTTCTTTGAGAAGTTCCAGTTCTTCAAGAAGCTCCAGCTCTTCAAGAAGCTCCAGCTCTTCAAGAGTTTCCAGCTCTTCAAGAAGCTCTAGTTCTTTTAGTATTTCTAGCGTTTCTAGTTCTTCTAGTGAGTCTTACGCTTTACAAGGCAATTTAAGTGTTTCTATCATAAGAACTGATTCTGCCACTAGAGAAGTTTTCTTTAATGTAACTGCAGATGGCCAATTAATTGATTCTGACACAAGGCAAACAGATTTAGCTAATCTAACAACTTGGGGAACTCAAAGAAATTTCTTGCAATATAGATTCGTAAATGCTGATGCTGCATTGCCTTATGGAAGTTTAAAAACGAATTGGAAAAATCTTTTTATTTTTGATTTCAATAATAATAAATTTACAGTAGTAACTCAATCAACCCAAACAGAAAAATCTTATTTTGATACTTTAAAAAATCAAATTGAGCAAAATAATACAAATGGTGCACTTCCTAATGTTTGGATGGAATTTAGAGTAATAAAAACTTTAGATCCAGCATCAATTCAACCTGGTGATTTATTTTCAAAAACTTTTAAACTTAATTATTTATATAATAGTTTTTATTTATCAGATGGAACAAATTGTGATGTTGGGGCATGCGGAAACCCAAAGGATTTTTCTGAAAGAGAAGTGCCTCCATGCTCAGGTGTAACATCTGTAGTGACAGCATTTAACGTAAGCCCATTAGCACACATAACTGATTTAAGTCTACCAACTCTAGACACAGGAGATCCATCTGGTAGAAAAATAGATATAGATGTAGGATGCGAGCCCTGCATATAATAAAAATATGCCAGCATTAAGATTATATTATAGACCTAGAGGAAATGTCGTACCAATTATTAGTGGTATAGCTTACGACACTAGAAGTTCTACAGATCCAATCGAAGTAACTCCAAAAGGTGGCCTTCCTTCTGCTGATCATATTAGGTGTTTTGTATGCAATCATTTGAGATTTGCCACTGTTACGAGCACTACACCAGGTCAACAGATTTCTAATATCATCCCTTGGGGAACTAATTCAAATATTATCAATAATAACGCAAATCTTGTAGCTACTACTAATATTGGCGATATAAGTGCTGGAGCTTTTCATTTATTAGCCCTAAATAAAGATGGCACAGTAACAGGATGGGGTTCAAACGCTAGTCAACAATTATCATTTTTAAATCATAATTTAACTAATGTTAAAAAAGTTTCGGCAGGTGGATATCATAGTTTATTTTTATTTAATGATGGAACGATAAGTGGTTGTGGGACTAATTATGGACAGCATAATCTAAGATCAGGATATACGAATATTAAAGACGTAAGTGCTGGAGGTTTTCATAGTCTTGTTCTTTTTAATGATGGAACTGTTACGGGTTGGGGAGACGTATCAGCTAACCAAGCACAAAATGTACCACAAGGGTTAACTCAAGTTGATCAGATAAGTGCAGGATCATACCATAGCCTAGCTATTATCAAAAATCCTTCAAACTCAGCTACTCAATTAACTGGTTGGGGTGGTAGTTATAATTCTATTTATAGAAATGCAGCAGAATTACTGACTGGAGAAATTAGAGAAAATGTATTCGTTGGATTAAAAAAAGTTTCAGCAGGTACTTCTCATAGTCTGGCTATTTACGAAAAATTTATTCAAAGATCACCAGGCTCCACGATTTATGATAAATTAAGTTTTGTGACTGGTTGGGGAAATAATTCTCCATCTCAAGTAGATTCCTCTACACCAAACATACATTTAGCTGATGGAGGCAATAATTTAATAAATGCTAAAGATATATCTGCCTCCGCTTATCACAATTTAGTTCATTTTAATGATGGAACTGTTACAGGTTGGGGTAACGCAACAGCTTTAGTTAATTTTAATAATGGTTTTTATGATAAAATTTCAGCAGGTTATGATTATTCTGTAGGAGTAAAGACTTCTACTCCTCCATTTACAGTAGAAAATTTAGATAATAATTGGCCATTTAATGATTTATATTTTAAAGGTTGCGAAGTAGTCCTAGAACCATGTTTTTACGAATACAAATTACCACTTGTAATTAAAAAACGATTAAATAATTAAAATATATTTAGAATATTTTAATTTAAATAGATATAATACTCTATGTTAAAGGCATATTGTTCAAATTGCGGATCTCCAACAGAATATTCTTTAGCTAAACCTAAATTTTGCACTAATTGTGGTTTTTCTTTTATAAATAATACACCTGTAGCGAATAAATCAATTCAAGTTCAACATCCAGTTAAAGCTAAAAGGATAATTAATGAAGACCACGATGAATATGAAGATGAAAACGTAGAAGTTGAAGAAATTAAAGAATTACCAAATATTGAAAATTTAGATTTTGACATAACAATCTCTCCTTCAAATATTGAAAAAATTGGAGATTTGGCTGGTACATCAAAAGAAAATTTATTAAGAAGACAAGAGGATAATACGGCTTCACAAGCTGATGAAAAATTTTTAGAAAATTTTGCTAAAGAAGCTGGAGCTATTCGCCCAAAAAATCGCGTTAGAAAGTTGAAAAATGGCGAGTAAAAAAACCATAAAATTTGAAAACTATATTAGGGAGATAGACCAAGAAATAACAAAAAGAAAACATAAGTGGAATTTGACTGCGATTGCTTGGATGGATTTTAATGACGTATCTCAAATATTAAGATTTCATATTTATAGAAAATGGCATTTATATGACCAAAACAAACCGCTAGCTCCATGGATTAACAGAATCATAAGTAATCAAATCAAAAATTTAATAAGAAACAATTACAGTAATTATACAAGGCCATGCTTGAAATGTTCTGCTGCTGAAAATGAAGATGGATGCGCTATTTACAGTAAGCAATGCTCTCAATGTCCACTATACGCAAATTGGGAAAAAAATAAAAAAATTGCTCATGATACAAAATTGACTTTAAGTTTAGACAATCATGCAATAGAGGTTAATAGAATTCCAAACGAAAATTTTAACATAGAAGAATCTGCTAAAAATTTACATTTCAAAATGGAAAAAGTTTTAAAACCTATAGAGTGGAAAGCTTATAAATTGTTGTATGTAGATGGAAAAAATGAGCAGCAGGTAGCTAAATTAATGGGATACAGAACAACGGAAAAGAATAGAATGGCTGGATATAAACAAATTAAAAATCTAAAGAAAGCTATAATGCATAAAGTAAAAAAACATTTGTATAATGGCGACGTTGATATTATATGAGCGAAGAAATTTTAATTCTAACGGAAGAGCATCAGTTAATCCTATTGAAGGAATGGAATGATCGTCCACATAATCCACCATCTTTAGCTGAACTTGTTAAATTAGCTTTTGGTAGAGATGATTTAGACGGTAGAAGTAAAGAAGGTAAAGCTGTAAAACAATTTTTAGCGTCTAGGCAGATAAAACCTAAAAAAAGTCATGAATATGAAGCCAAAGGTTTAATAGATTTAACAAATGATCAAAAAGAATACATAAGTAATAATTGTAATACTATGACTGGTATTGAAATGGCTAAGATTATTTTTAAAAATGAATCATTGACTAATTTATCTCAAGAAACTAGAAGCGTGTTGGAATACATGAAAGTTATTCCAACTAATATAAAATTCAATAATACAGAAAACGAAGAGGCAGCTTCTGGCGATTATAAACCCCCAAGAAGCGAAGAAAGAATGGTTGCAAAAATTAATAAATATGTTTTAGATGGAATTGATAAAACTAAAATTACACATGGCCAAAAAAGAGAAATTATAGCTCTAATTGGATACATGAATACTCATAGATTTATTCATCAAATTAATCTTTATGATAATGAACCAGATAGAGAATTATTTGAAAGTAGTTTTATAAGATATACTTATAATAAAGCTGACTTGACTCAAGAAGAAGTAGATCAATATATAGTCCTTTGTACAGAAGTTTTAATATCTTCTAATATTCAGCAAACAATCTCTGTACTTCAAAATCAAATTGAATTAGCTATTCAAGATGATGGAAAAATTCCAATGGCTATAGTGGAAGCAAGTAATACGGCCAGAAAAGAGTATAACGATTGCGTAAATCGTCAACAAAAATTAAATAATGATCTTAAAGTTAAAAGAAGTGAAAGATTAAGCAAGCAAGTTAAAGATACAGCTTCTATAATAAATCTTGTTCAGATGTGGAAAGAAGAAGAAAGTCGAGCTAAATTAATTAAAATGGCAGAAATGAGAAAAAAGACTTTGGAAAAAGAAATAGACAGATTATCTTCAATGGACGAAGTAAAATGTAAAATTTTAGGTATTTCTAGAGATGAAATTTTAAATGGATGAGTATTATATGCAAAGTAGATGGTAAAGAGTTCAAAGATGAAAAAAGTCTTCATCTTGCTCTTAGGGGTTATGGCTTAAATAAAGAAAAATATTATCATCAATATTATCCCAAGAAAGATTTGTTAACTGGAGAAACAATAAACTTTAAAACTAAAGAGCAGTATTTAAATAGCGATTTTAACGATAAAAATAATATGAAGAAGTGGCTTAAATCTCAGCCATTAGAAAAATCTAAGGAATACTGCATTGATTTATTAAAAAAAAGAAAAAAAGATAAAAATTTAATTTATAGCCCTTCTCAAATAGAGCTTAGAACAATTATGAGCCCTTCTATAGTTTTCTATAATAAAATTTTTGATGATTATTATGATGTTTGCTCTAGTTTAGGGTTAGAGAATAAGTTTATTCATCCTAAAAATATATCAAATCAATTTAATTTTAAATTAACTAAAGACGATACTATGTATGTAGACACCAGAGAGCAAAATTGGTTAAAATTTAATATACCATTTGAGATTAAAACATTACCTTATGGGGACTATACATGTAGTAATGATAATTGCAATTGCTATATAGAAAGAAAAAGTTTAAGTGATTTTATAAGCACACTAAGCGTAGGAAATCTAGAAAGATTTAAAAAAGAAATACAAAAAGCTCATCAAAATGGATCATATCTGGTTGTAGTAATAGAAGAAAAGCTCCAGAATGCTTTGAGCTTTCAATACTTGCCTCATATTAGTAAAAAAATTAAAGCTACTCCAGAGTTTATATTTCACAACGTAAGATCACTACTACAGGAATATGATAATTTACAATTCTTATTTGTTGATGGTCGAGAAGAAATGAAAAGAACAATAGAGGCTATATTAGCATCTAAATGTTTTTATAAAAAAGCAGATCTTCAACTAGCTTACGATTTAAAACTTTTATGATAGAGTGCCCTAATAAATATATCAAAGAAATAAAAGATGTTAACGCTGAGTTAGCTCAACTTAAAGGCTTTCTTAACGACAAAGAGGCTAAAATAAGTTTAGCAAAATTTTTAAGAGCTAACATAGGTTTTACAACAGAACTTATAAGTGGAGTTAAGTTGGCTCCATATCAAGAGATACATCTTAAAGCATTTTTTAATAGAAATTTTAATATGTGTGTCTTTGGTCGTGGTTGCGGTAAGAGTTTTATGGCTGCAGTTTTTTGTTTTCTTCAATGCGTTTTTGAACCTAATACAAAAATTTTAATAGCTGGCCCTACATTCAGAACTGCGCGTTTTATATTTAGTAATTTAGAAAAAATAGTCGATAGTCCAGGTGCAGAATTATTAGCTCAATGTTTTGGAGCAAAAGCTAAAAGAAATGATCAATTTGAATGGCAAATTAATGGAGGAAGCATTGTTGCTATCCCTCTCAACGGAGAAAAAATTCGAGGCTTTCGTGCCAATATTCTTGTGCTTGACGAGTTCCTTTTGCTTCCAGAAGAAATTATTAAAAACGTTTTAATGCCATTCTTAGTAGCTCCTCAAAACATTAAAGAGAGAATGGAGATTAGAGAATTAGAGGATAAATTGATTTCAGAAGGCGTTATGAAAGAAGAAGACCGAATGGTTTTTGAAAATACGAGTAAAATGCTTGCGTTTTCTTCTGCGAGCTTTACTTTCGAAAATCTTTATAAAACTTATAAAGAATGGTGCGAAAAAATTACCAATAATGAAAAAGGAGAAGCTACATATTTTGTAAGTCAAATCAGTTATGAAGCTCTGCCAGAGGAAATGATTGATAAAACGATTATTGAGGAAGCTCAGAATGGTGGAGCAAGTCATAGTAGTTTTTTAAGAGAATATTGTGCAAGATTTACAGATGGAAGTGATAGTTATTTTAATGCAAAAAAAATGGAAGAATGTACTTTGAAATTAGGAGAAAGACCTCATACATTAGTAAAAGGAAATCCAAATAAAAAATATGTTCTTGGTATCGATCCGAATATGAGTGATAGTCCTAATGCGGATTATTTTGCTATGGCAGTTTTAGAGATAGACGAAGAAAAAAAACAGGCTATATTAGTTCATACTTATTCTGGTTTAGGTAATTTAAAGAATCACGTTGCATATTTATATTATATCATGACTAATTTTAATATAGTTATGATGATTCTTGATAATGCAGGAGCAGATGTATTTTTATCTGCATGTAATGAATCTGAATTATTTAAAAAACATAAATTACATATAAATACATTTGATATAGACTCTGATTTAGAAGGAGTAGATTATGAATTAATGATTAGAAATGCTAGAGGTAAATATAATTTAGAAGATAAAAGAATTGCTTTTAATCAAGTATTTACAAGCACATTCATAAGAAGAGCAAACGAATACTTGCAGGCTTGTATTGACTATAAGAGAATATGGTTTGCCAGCAGAACAGCTTCAGATGAAACATTTTTTAATGAATCTGTTAATTTGACTATACCAATAGACTTATTAAAAGTAGAAGAAAAAAAGGACTGGACTATTCTAGACTTTATAGAAAACCAAGACGATTTTATATATCAAACTAAAAAACAATGTGCTCTTGTAGAGCATTCTTCGACTAGCAGAGGAACCCAAACATTCGATTTACCTCAGCACTTAAAAAGAAGCACATCGGCCAATAAAGCTAGAAAAGACAATTATTCAGCATTAATGTTAGCTAATTGGGCTTTCAAATGCTATAATGATATGATGAGCCAACCAGAAAAAATAGAAAATCCAACTTTTTCTCCTATAATGATAAAATAAAAGTGTAATAATTGAAGTAAAATGTCCAAAAAAATACAAAAAAGCCCAAAAAATACCAAAGATGATATCGGCCAGCCTCTTATGGTTGCATCTGCTTCCAATAACTATGAGAGTATAGCTTCTTCCCAAGATAGTACTACTACCACAAGAAGAAACGCTGCTTCTACAATAACCAGAACAGACAGATATAAGAATATTGATGATGGATTAATACCATTCAAATATTCATTGGGCATCAAGAACAGCTCTAATATGAATGTTAGAGATGCTGTAATTTTGTGTCAAAAAGCTTATTATAATTTTTCTATTTTTAGGAATACTATAGATTTAATGACCGAATTTTCTACAAGTAATATCTTCTTCAGAAATGGAAGTCAAAAAAGTAGAGACTTTTTCTCTGCACTTTTTAGAAAAATTAATGTTCACGAACTACAGGATAAGTTTTTTAGAGAGTACTACAGAAGCGGGAACGTGTTCTTGTATAGATTTGATAATAAAATAAAAGAAGAAGATGCTCAAAAAATTACTCAGACATTTGGTGCTATATCTAACGCTTCAATAGATCTTCCAGTTAAATACATTATATTAAATCCAGCTGATATCCAAATTGGTGGAACTATTAATTTTTCTTCTGGTAAATTTTATAAAATTATAAGTGATTACGAATTAGAGAGATTAAAAAATCCAAGAACAGATGAAGACAGGGAAGTTCTTAATGCTTTACCTCCAGAAACTAAAAAATTAATTCAAAGTAAGACTTTAGGAGTTTTAACTCTACCATTAGACAATGATAGACTTTGTGCCGTTTTTTATAAAAAGCAAGATTACGAGCCATTCGCAGTACCAATGGGTTTTCCAGTTCTCGAAGATATAAATTGGAAAGCTGAAATGAAGAAGATGGATATGGCGATAACTCGCACAACTCAACAAGCTATTCTTTTAGTAACCATGGGCACAGAGCCAGAAAAAGGTGGAGTAAATCAAAAGAATTTGGAAGCGATGCAAAAACTTTTCGAAAATCAAAGTGTTGGAAGAGTTTTGATTGCTGATTATACAACAAAAGCTCAATTCGTTATTCCAGATATAGCAAGCTTAATTGGTCCTCAAAAATATGAAGTAGTTGATAGAGATATTCAAATTGGCTTGAATAATATTCTAATAGGAAATGAAAAATTCGCTAATCAAAGCATCAAAGTTCAAGTATTTATAGAAAGATTAAAGCAGGCTAGACAATCATTTATTAATGAATTTTTAATTCCAGAGATCAGGAGAATCAGTAAAGAGTTAGGATTCAAAAATTTTCCAACTCCATATTTTGAAGATATTGATTTAAAAGATGACGTTCAATATTCTAGAATTTATACTAGATTAGTTGAGTTAGGAGTATTGACTCCAGATGAAGGAATCAAAGCTATAGAAACAGGTATACTACCTAATCAAGAAGAGTCTCAGGAAAGTCAAAACTCTTTCAAAGCTCTTAGAGATAAAGGCTTGTATCAACCACTGATTGGTGGAGCAAAAGCTAATGAAGCTGGTAGACCACAAGGATCAACAGGAGTTCCACAATCTACAAAACAAGTCAGCCCAATTGGTCAAGGCAAACAATCCAAAGCTAGCGAAGATAAATTTAGCTTTTTGAAAGTGAAAGAAAATCTTATAGCTGCTCAAAAATTAGAAGAAGAAGTAGCTGCTTCGCTTCGTAAGAAGCATAATCTTAAAAAGCTAAGTTATTCTCAAAAAGAAATAGCAGAACAAATTTCTAAAATCATTATTGCTAATGAAAGTCCAGAAAATTGGTCTTCTAAAATAGAAAATTATATAAAAGAACCAATAGATAAAAATCAAGAAGTTGTATCCAATATAAATTCAATAGCTTGCGAGCATCAACTCGATAGTTATCTAGCAAGCATACTTTATCACAGCAAGGTAAAATAATATGCCTAATTACATTAGAATTAAACAACTTGATCAGCCAGAGTTAAGTGGTTTTGTCGCCAATACTATTGGGACTAGTGATTTTGTTGTGAATACTGCTAAAGATTTAGTTTCTGGTTTTGTTGTATCCTATAATGATCCTGCTGGTAATTTTACTCTTAGATCTGGCGATCAAACTATAAGTGGAGTTAAAACTTTCTCTACTGGAATATTCGCTCCAAATTTAGTTTACAAAACTGGTAATCAAAATATCGACGGAACAAAAACTTTTTCATCTTTACCAACTGTAAATGGTTCTGGCCTAGCGTTAAATCAAGATATAGATTTAAAAGCTATAGCTTATTCAATTGCTTTGGGATAAAATGGTGTAATTTAAGGTAAATTTATGAAACAAGCTGTAAATAGTTATTCTTTTGATGCGGTAAATAAAGAAATTGTATTAAATAATATTTTAGTTGATTTAGATCAAATTCTCCTTATCGCAAATACTACAAAAGCAATTCTTTATTATAATTTCGCGTCAGGATCTAGAATTAAAGCTTTAGTTAAAGATGGAGCTTCTACTTATTTAACTTTAGACGATGCTACTGATACTTCAGGAGCTAGTAATACTGATGCACTTATTATTTATTATGATGATCACATCAGAAATATTGGAACTTCCAGCACTTTTGGATCTTTCACAAGCATAACGTCTGCAACGTTAAAAGTAAGCAATACGAATAGAAAAGTTTTAACAATTTATAATCAAGGGCCAGGAAATTTATATTTATATTATGGCACAGGTGCTTCAGTTTCAAATTACTCAATAAAGCTCAGAATAGGAGATTATTTTGAAATAGATAAGTATACTGGACTAGTATCTGCTATTTTTGATTCACCTGGAAGCGTTGCTAAAGTCACGGAGATTACATAATGCCCTTATTTCGTTCTGACTTCATATTTACTGGAGATCTAGACGTTTCATTGGGCAACAATAAAACATTCGGTAGATACTCTAATGGAGAAAAAATACCAGCTAGCGGTAAAACTCTTCCAGAAATTTTCCAATTAAGTTTAGTAGAGCCTATTAATCCCACAGTTTCATTAAACTCCAGCAGCGTGATAGGATTTAACCAAACTTCTATAAATAATACTTTAAGTGCTTCTAATATAATAAATAGTTTAAACTCTTCTGTGCAAACTGGTTACATAGAATTCAGAAGAGGAGGTGGCTCTTGGACGAATCTAACTGGAAATCAATCTTCTTCTATTAATTATAGTCATTCCTTAACAGATACAAATTTTAATACAAGCCCATTTAATTATAGATATGTAGTCACTGATACAATGGGTGGGACAAATACTGCCACATTAACAATCAATCCAGTTGCTTACGTTCCGCCAACTATTACAAATATTTCTATTGGCGCAGATGCAGATTTAGGAAATATTTCTACAACCTTAGCTGGAACAATTAATAAAAATTCTGCTAATGTAGATTTAAGTAGTTATCAACTTCAATATCATACTGGAGATAATAATTGGACCAATATTGGTGTATCTACTTCTATTTCTAATTTAAATTTTAGTGTTTCTCATAATAATATAAATTTAGTAAATGCCACAACAATATCTTATAGAATCCAAATTGTAGACCAATATCAAATTACAAATTTAAATTTGGGAACGAGATCATTCTTTTATAGAAATTATTTAGGATATAGTTCTAATACAGTTTTGACTTTAACTCAGGTTCAAAATCTAGCAAGTTCGATCTTATCTAATTCAAAATCTAGAACAATTTCTTCAGTATCTGCTGGAGCAGCAAATTATACTTATTATTGCTATCAAGCTTCTCAAGGAGATTTATCTTCGATTATACAGGATAGTGCGTTTCAAGTATTGGGATCATTTATAAAACTAACAGATGTTGTAGGAGTAAATAACTACGGAGCAAATGTAACATATAGAGTTTATAGATCTAACTCTACAGATGCATTTACAAATGCTTCATTAGTTTTTAATTAAATATGGCTATTAATTTACCAGACGTCGTTCAGCATAATAATCAACTAAACGCAATAGTCGATTCTAATTTTGTTAGAGGTGGTACAAGATCTGTTGCCAATTTAACTGAATTATATCAAATAGGTAGCGGCGCAAATAGCAAAGTAGATCAGCTTAAAGAAAATGTTACAAGAGTATACGTAAGTGGTGAAAATAAATTTTATTTATTAAAAAATATAAATAGTAGAACAACTTCTGCTGGTTGGCAACCTGAAAATTATGTTTATACTACTGGAACTCAAACTATAAGTGGAGCAAAAACTTTTACAAATTTAATTACTGCAAATCAATTAAGCATGTTTGATGTAGATTTGTTCCAAATTTCTGGAGTTAATTTAGAAATATATGATGGAAATGTTAATTTTAAAATTAGACCAACTGTTAATGGTTCTGGAATACAATTAAGAGGAGAAGTCGCTGATGCTCCACCAAGTTTAAATTTTAATGGTAATAGAAATATAAAAAGAGGCACTTTCCCTTCTGGAGTAAATGCAGGTGGTTCAGATATAATCAGTTTTGTAAATAATGTATTTTTTCCGACTGTGCCTTTATCAATATCTTTAAAAGATAGCCCATTATTGACAGGAGGAATACAAAATTATAGAATAACTTTTACAGGATCAATAAACGGTAATGATGAATCTGATGCAGCTTTAGGAGCATTAATAGCTACAGATATTTCTAGTAACCAAACTGTATTTGTGGACCCGACTCCACAATTTGGTAATTTTTATTACACAGGATCATATAACGTATCTCAGGACACAGCTATAAAAGTTGATCTCTCTTATTTTAAAGGTACTGAAAAACAAATTTCTCAAAACGCTAGTATATTATTTGAGTATCCAATGTATTACGCTACTGGTGCTGATAACTTATCTTTTAACCAAATACTTTATGTAAATTCAGAGTCTAACCAAGGATTAAGACCAGGAGTAGTTATTAAATTAGAAGAAAAATCTGATAAAAAAATTGTATTTAATACAAATAATGAAATTATGTATGCAGTATTTCCATCTAGTTGGGGAGAGGTAACTAGCATTAAAGATCCAAATGGATTAGAAAATTCAGCAGGATGGCAATTATATTTGCAACCTTCTAATTTCTATGTTTACAAATCAAGGTATTATTCTAGTGTATCTAACTTTGAATTGACATTTAAATACTAATATGAATACAGGAATACCATTAACACTAAACTTTGATCTAAAAGCTCCTCTTCCTTTGGACCAAAGATTATCAGTAAATGTAACAGGAGAATTAAATTCTATAATTCAACCATATTCTGGCATGCCAGTCTACTCTGCTGATACTCAAAAAATGTATTATTTAAAAAATATAGTAAATAATCAAAAATCTTGGGTAGAATTTCCACCTTCAGATGAATTAGTAAAAAACTATGGTAATGAAACTATAAATGGAATTAAAACTTTTTCATCTCGTCCAAACGTAAATGGAAGTGGATTTTTAGTGCAAGGTGATATCACACTAGGAGACGTAATTGGTATTCCAAATTTTCCAACAAATGCAGTATATAATGATAATTTACTAATGAGTTGTGCTCCCAGTGGATACTTAACAGGAGATGGATATAGTGGAAATTATGATGGTGGATATTTCTTTGGAAGAACAAAGATAACTCAAAATACAACTAGAATACTAGAAAGTAGCATAGGTGATAATTTTATTCCAGTGACAGGAACATCAGTACTGAATGGCTCTTCATTTTCGGGAGCATGGAGATGGTTGTCTTGCAGTAGTGACGCCAAATATATTACAGCTTCTCGTGACTCCAATAACCTTTACTCATCAAATGATTTTGGAAGAACTTGGTATACAACAGCTAAAAATATTGGTAATAAAAATTGGAGAGGAATAGCTATGAGTGCTGATGGAAAGTATCAAACCGCTGTTTCTACTTCTGAATTTAGTATACAAGGTGTTTTAGCAGTTTCAAATAACTATGGTATTTCTTGGGTAACTAAATACGAAAATACAAATCAGTGGGTAACACCTGCTATAAGTTCTGATGGAAAATATCAAACTGTTATTTATAGCAATGGAAACCCAGGGCCAGTTTATATTTTTAGATCTACCAATTATGGAGAAAGCTTTAGTCAAGTTGGCCCAATTGCTAATTCAGTAGCAATAGCAGCTTTAAGATTTATAACAATGAGCAGCGATGGAAAATATCAAACTATTGTTGCAAGTAAATATATTTTAACTTCTTCTGACTATGGGTTGACTTGGAGACAAGCGTATGTAGCTCCTACAAACATACCCTTCTTTTCAGTTTCTATGACCACAAATGGAAGGTTTCAAATAGTTTCAACCTCTGGTGGAACTAGTTTTAATGGGCAAGTTTATGTTTCTAATGACTATGGAAACACTTGGAACATGGTAAAAGACTTTGGTCGAAATATTAGTTTGACTTCAATTTCTAATAGTGATCATGGTAGACTGATATTAATGAGCATGAAAAATGGATTTATTTTCACTTCTACTGATTACGGAAACAATTGGAATGTTAAAACTACAAAACTAAATAATACTACTATTCTTACATCTGCAATTTTAGATACTACAACTGCCAATATTAATGTGGCTTCGTCAGCTGGAATGTCTATAGTGGATACTAGTGGAAGTAATTTTTTATTAATCGACGATGAAATTTTATATATAACTGCGATCAATGGAAACACTCTTACAGTCACTAGAGCATACGCTGGTACAAGAGCATCAACACACGCAAATGGAGCTACAGTTATACTTTCAAATGACTGGCGAAGAACAGCAATTAGCAATGATGGTAAATCTTTAATTGCATGTGATAATAATTTTGGTGATCCAGCGACTAATACAAAAGGCGGATATATTTATATTTCTGCAACTGATGAGAAAGTTGATGGGAATTTTTATGCAGATAATTTAGTTTATAATGTTGGAAATCAAAATATAAGTGGAGTCAAAAATTTTATTAGTCGTCCACAATTTAATGGATCAAATCTTGCAACTACTGCAGATGTACAAGGGGGGATTATTACTGATTATGTTAATTTAACTACATCTCAAAATATCGCAGGAGTAAAAAACTTTACTAGTCGTCCACAATTTAATACAGCAGACTTAGCTACTGTCTCACAAATTCCTACCAACACAACTTACGTTGATATGACGACAAATCAAACTGTTGTAGGTGTGAAGAACTTTAGTAATCGTCCACAGTTTAACAGCGCAGATCTAGCTACCGTCTCACAAATTCCTACCAACACAACTTACGTTGATTTAGCTAGTACTCAAACAATTCCAGGGGATAAAACTTTCAGCAATGCTCCAAAGGTTTCAGTTGCAGGAGTCCCAAGAGCTTTGGCTATAAAAAATGAAACTGTAGATTTGACTACAGCTCAAACTGTTGCAGGTGTTAAGAACTTTAGTAGTCGTCCACAGTTTAATGGCATGGATTTAGCAACCACTGGTGAAGCAGCAGCGGGAGGAGGAGGAGCAGCTATTACTGATTACGTTAAACTTACAACAGATCAAACTATCGCTGGAACTAAAACGTTTTCTAGCACTATAGTTGGATCAATTAATGGTAACGCTGCTACTGTGACTAACGGAGTTTATACTGCTGGAGATCAAACTATCGGTGGAGTTAAAACGTTTAATAATACTCCAAAAGTTTTAGTTTCAGCGGTATCAAAATCTTTAGCTTTAAAAGACGATGTTGTAGATTTAACTACAGCTCAAACTGTCGCAGGTGTGAAGAACTTTAGTAGTCGTCCACAGTTTAACAGCGCAGACTTAGCTACGGTCTCACAAATTCCTACCAACACAACTTACGTTGATATGACTACAGCTCAAACTGTCGCAGGTGTGAAGAACTTTAGTAGTCGTCCACAGTTTAACAGCGCAGACTTAGCTACGGTCTCACAAATTCCTACCAACACAACTTACGTTGATATGACGACAAATCAAACTGTTGCAGGAACTAAAACATTTTCTTCTGCACCAACATTTAGCGCAGGAGCTGATTTTAATTCAAATAAAATAGCAAACGCTATACCAGAAACAGTATCTGTTACAGCTAATTTGACTTTAGATGCAACTTATAATGGTAAAATAATTTTAGCAAATTCAGCATCAGCATTTACAATTACTGTTCCCTCAACTCTGACTGCAGGGTTTAATGTTTCTGTTATACAGCAAGGAGCTGGACAAGTAACAATTTCTCCAGGAGCAGGTGTAACATTAAATAGCTTTAATAATCAATATAAGACTGGTGGACAATATGCAGCGTTATCAATATTAGCTTTAAGTAGTAGCACTTTTATAATGTATGGGAATACAGCATGATAGTATTACCCTCCGTTCAAGCTGGTATAACTGGATATTCTGGAGTAGATTTAGACTTTAAGAATTATATTTCTAAAATAGAAACTGCAGATGCAGCGAGTTTAGAGACAACAACAAAAGATGCTATTAAAGCTTTTATTTTAGGTTGTAAATTTGATGGAATTTGGTCATCTATAATTTCTTGTGCTATTTTTGCTGGAGCAAGGACCTTAAATGGAGCATTATCCACTCTAAAAGGTAGTGCATTAACTAATAATTTATTTGTTACAGCTAATTATAATAGACAATCTGGACTTTTAGGAGGAACAGGCAAATTTTTAAATACAAATTTAACTAATACTATTGATGCCACAAATAGAAATACTGTTCATGCCGCTACATATACTACTACTGCTGCTAGTGGTGGATATACTTTAGGAAGTGACACGGCTCAAAATGGAACTATAGCATTAAGACCATATAGCGGTGCTACATCAGTTTTTAGAGCTCACAATGGAGGAAGCTTTGATAGTACTGGTGCTGTTGTTGGTTTTGCTGGAGTCAGTAGGTCTGTCTCAACTGATATAAATTTATATTATAAAACTTCAACTGGATACTTTTCTGGAACAAGTGTATCAAGTTCAGTAGCAGTAACTGTTCCTACTAATATTTATGTATTTGATAGATTTAATACAGGTATTCCATATAGTAATAGAATTGCATTTTACAGTGTCGGCACTCATTTAGATTTAGTAAAACTAGAAGCAAGAGTAAAAACTTTAATTGATACTTATGTATCTTTAGGTTTGGTATAATAATTAATTATTAGATTTTAATATTATATATTAATATAATATAGTGTAATCTTTTATGAGGAATATGTTGTCTAAAATATTTGGCCCTAATTGGAGATCTAGCACATCTGGAATATTAACTGTTGTCGCTATCTCTACTGCAATGTCGATACATATGGATCCAGCATTAGTATCTTTTTTACCAGATCATATAGAAAATTATATAGTAGGAATTTCAAGAGTTGTAGCTGTAGTAAGCGGAATAATTTTTTCTCTCACAGTAAAAGATGCAAAAGTCACAGGAGGCACAGTAGCTTCCACAACTGAAGCAGAGGAAAGAATACACCCACATGGAGATCATATATGAATAAATTAAATTTAATTGCCGTTTGTTTTTTAACTTTGTTTCTTGGTGCTTGCGCCACAACCAATACTGGAAAAGTTGATGTTGTGACAAGTGTTGAAAATACTCTTCCTTATGTTAAGCCAGCGGTTGTATTAGCTTGTACAGTAGTACTTGATCAAGCCGTTTCTGGAAATGATAGAATTGAAAAAGCCAAGATGATTAATCATGTTGCAACTATTGTAGAAGGATTAACAGTTGGAACTGCTCCAACTCCAGCTCAATTACAAAAAGCTTTAAATGATTATCTTCCAGAAGAAAAAACTCATTGGGTAAACTATGTTAGTGTTATTAAAGATATTTATGCTCAACAATTTGCAAGACTAGATGGCAATACTGCACTTGCTATTAAGGTACTTAACGCTATTGCATCTGGATGTAAAGATGCTACAGCAAGTTACGTAGAGTAATTATGCCAACTGGAATACTTCAAGCATTACTCTCAGCAGTCTCTGGAATATTCTCAGCAATTAATAATGTATTCGGTGCAAAGAATACAAAAGAGATGAAAGAGCGACAAGAAGCTCAAAAAGAAGTTGACCATCAAAGTGAAATAGAAAAAGCTGTTAAGGAGAAAAATCTTGAAGAAGTTCGCAAACGTATTAGTTCTTAATTTTCTTCTAATTGGTTGCGCGACTGTCACACCAAATAAAATAGAAGATGATAAGTCTTCGTATGACGCAAGTACTCCAAAACAATATCAAAAAGATAATGGCGGATTAATTTCTTTTGTTGGAGATGATGCAGTTATTACTTCTCAGGCGCGTGAACGATATAATAATCTTATTGGTATGTATAAAATTAAATTTAAAAAAGAAAAAGCAATAGAACTAAAAGAAGATTCTGGTATTAAGTCTTATAGAGATAATTTTAATAATGATCTCTATCTTATTAATAGTGAACATCTCGTTTATTTTGGTGTTATGAACAGTTGGTTAAAAGAAAAAGTCCCAGCAGATACTATAATAGACAAGACTATAGATAAAATAAATAATTAAAAATCATGGCTCTTGTTTTTAATTACCAGGCTAACTCTCGGACTTACACTATTGGTCCAGGTAGTACTTTTCCTGGAGATTTAATTATACCAGCTGCTGTTGGAGAAAACGAGCTACCAGTTGTTGGTATTGAAAATAACGCTTTTAAAGGAGATACTACTCTAATAAGTGTGGTAATTCCAAATAGCATAACATATATTGGTGATAGCGCTTTTTCAGATTGCAACAATTTGGTAACAGTTGATGCTTCTAATTCTAATGTCAGTTCTATAGGCGTGCAAAGTTTTAAAAATTGCTCAAAATTAACAACAGTTAATATTCCTAATGGCATAACAGCGATAAATTATGAAACATTTTCAGGTTGCACATTATTAAATAATGTAACTATACCTGAAACTGTCACCTCAATAATAGCTAATGCTTTTGCAAATTGTAACGCTTTGTCTTCTATAACTATTCCTAGTGCAGTTCAAACTATTGGCAATTATACATTCTCGTATTGCAGAAATTTATTATCTGTAAATTTTTCACCAAATAGTAATTTAACTACAGTAGGAAGCTATGCTTTCTTATTTTGTGATAAGTTGGTAAGTATTAATTTTAATAGTTTAACAACTTTAGGATCTCATGCATTTTGGTATTGTGGTAAACTAGAGACTGTAACTCTGCCAAATAATTTAGAAAACATTCAAGCGTGGACTTTTGAGTATTGTTATAGTTTAAAAAACTTTACTTTTCCAAGTGGATTAAAAAATATAGGTCAAAAAGCTTTTGCTGCTACTGGAATTATTGCTGCAAATATTCCAAATGGAGTAACGAGTATCGGAGAGGGTGCTTTTCAAGGTTGCGGTGGTTTAATTTCAGCAAATATACCAACTAGTATAATAAGCTTAGGCGGTGCAGTCTTTGCCTCTTGTCCTAATTTAATTTCTGATATAATTTTTCCAGAAGGTTTGCAGGAAATTCCTGGACAATTTTTAAATGGTTGTTCAAAAGTAACTAGCATTACATTGCCAAGTACTATAAAACGTATTCGTGGAAATAATGCTTTTACTTCGACACGAATAACTAGCATAGTCTTACCAGAAGGATTATTAGAGATTCAGGATTGGGCTTTTGCATTTTGTCCTGATCTAGTCACAGTAAATATTCCTAGTACTGTAACTACAATTGGTTTTGGCGTATTTGCATATTGCAGCAAATTAGAAGGAATTACCCTGCCTCCTAATTTAAATGCTCTTAGATTTACTTTTCCTGGATGCTCTAGCTTAACATATGTTAATATTCCTGGAACATGTAAAAGAATAGAGGGCAGTACCTTTAGTAATTGTATTAATTTAGATAGTGTTACTATAAATAATGGAGTCGAAACCATAGAGTCTAGTGCGTTTTATAATTGTAAAAAAGTGACTTCTTTAAATTTGCCAAATTCAATAAAAGAAATTAGTAGTAATGCTTTTGCAAATTCAGGTATTGTTACCATTAATATTCCGCCCTTAATAGATAAAATAAATAATAGTGTTTTTTCGAATTGCAAAGATTTAAAAACAATTACAATACCATCAAATATTATTAGTATATTGGAATCTGCTTTTGCAGGCTCTGGCTTAGAGAATATAACTATACCAGTATCGGTAATATATTTAGGCAATAATGCATTCGCTAATTGTCTTAGTTTAAATTCTTTTATTGTGCAGAATGATAATATGGTATTTGGAAAAAATATTTTTTCTGGAGCAACTTTAGCTGATTTTAGCTTAGGAGATTTTAATTATTCATTTGCCGCCAGCAAAGTCACTATCAAGTCATACAATGGAGTAGATGAAATTATAAATATACCATACAGTATATTTGATACTACAATCTGTAAAATAGGTGATTCGGCTTTCAAGGACAACGCAAATTTAAAAGAAATAAATTTTATTAGTCCTATTGACACAATTTTTGATAATGCTTTTAAGAATTGCGTTAATTTGTCTAAAATCAATTTGCCACAATCAATAACATCAATTGGTGATAATGCTTTTTATGGATGCTCTAGTTTGGCTGGAGAATTAAATTTACCAAAAGATTTATTATCTATAGGGAATTATGCATTTTATGGATGTAACAATATAAATATTTTGGTTGTACAAAAACGTGTCACTACTATAGGTGATTATGCATTCGCTAATTGCTCACAATTAAATTTAATTTATTTTTATGGTAATGCTCCAATTTTTGGATCCAATGTATTTAATAATATTAGCTCTAGCAAAGTATTTTTACGTTACTTATCTAGATCTGGATGGGATGACGTTAGTGCTCAAATTAGTCCATTAAGTTATATTATTTTTAGTTTAGTAAAATCTTCAAAGGTTACGTCTACATCAGGAAACAAGATGTCTTTTGTTTTCAAAACTCAAAATTTATCTACAATTAATGTTTTTAAAAATAAAACATATCTTTTTAAATCTGCCAGTAATAACTCATTAAGCCAAATTTTTAATCCTTCTTTATTTAGTAATGGAAATATTATTACTATATCGGATATATCTTCTCCAGATAATCCATTTATAAAATTCAAAAAATCTTCAAATAATTCATGGTTAAATTTTGATTCTGAAGCAAACAGTAATAATTATTCTATACCAAATAATTCTATTTTATCTTTTAGTACGTTTGTCCCTAATATTGCTATTGGTGGTGGCGCTATTATACAAAAATATCCTTCTGGAAAAATTAAGATAAGCGTAGCTTATCCTACAGACGAAGATGCTTTAAATTACGTTCTTGCTGTAGAAAATGCAGATGGAGAAAGATTAGAAGAAAAAGTTAAAACTGCAATCGAAAATTTTGTTCTTGGTTGTAAATATGATAATATTTGGGACTCTATAAAAGAATCATGTTTAATTGGAGGTGCAAGAACTTTAGAAGGAGCTTTGCTGCCATTAAAAGGAAATGCGCCAACAAATATTAATTTTGTTTCTTCAGATTATAATAGAAAAATTGGAATTACATCACGTTATGGAGACATTAAAAGTTTAAAAGCTGGATCTAAAAATTTAGATTATCCTAGAGATAATGTTCATGCTGCAGTTTATGTAACACAACCTTTAGATATGTGGTATGATTATTTCTTTTTTTTAGCATCAGGTGGTATAAATTTATCAGTCTCTGTTGACCAATTTTATTTTAGTCTAAGAAAATGCACATCTGGAAATAATGTGACATATTGGAATTCAGACTGGAGCGCGGAAACTTTTTCAGGTTTAGTCGGAACTTCTAAAGCTAATAGTTCTTCTATCGAAGGAAGAATAAATGGGAATAGTTATACGCAAATTTTACAGCCATGCACTAGCGCTTTTTTTATTTCAAGAGCGTATAGACAAGCAGATATTTACCTTTTAACAAATAGTCCAAATAGTACTAGTTTTTATAATTATAGTCCAGGAGTAATTGGCTTTTATTCTTTGGGTGAAAATATAGATTTAGTTAAATTAGAAAATAGATTAAAAATATATTTTGATGAAATCAATCAAGGAATCGAAGATTAAAAAATGAAATCAATTTCGGTTGATATAGTATTATCTTTTCATAAAAGCAATAATTATATATTTCAATGTTTGGAATCTATAATGTGGCAAACTTATCAAAATTTTAATATTCATATAATAGACGATAACTCACAGTCAAATCATTTAGAAAAAATAAAAAATATATACAAAGATGATAAAAGATTTAATTTTCATCAAAATGAAAGCAATATTGGCTTCTATCAATCAGTAAATAAATATTTTAAAAATTTTAAAGGTGAATTATTTTTTATATTTGACTCTGATGATATATCTCTTCCAAATAGAATAGAAAAAACTTTAGAATATTATAATAAAGAAAAATTTGACCTGTTCTCTGCGCCAACAATGAATTTTGTTGAAGAAGGAGAGGATGATGAAAAGTTCCAAAATGCGGAAGAAATTATTAATCATATAAAAAATCAAAGTATTCTAGAATACATAAATAAGCCAGTGCATCCTTATTTAGACGAAAATGACAATATCATAAGTAGTTTTATAAATCCATCATGCTGTATTAGAAGCGAATTTTTTAATGAGATAAATGGATATTCTATATTTTTTGCTGGAGGAGACAGAGATTTTGCTTATAAATCTTTCTATTATGGTGGAAAATTTGTTTCATCTCAAGAAGATGAGCCGTTAGTTTTATATAGATTTCACCCTGAACAAATAACAAGATGCAATAATTATGGGATGTCAAGCTTAAACAGAGCTAATATACATAAACAGATGAAGAACAATGAATATCAAATATATAAATCAAGAAATAAAGATTTAATTAAAAAAGTTGGCGCGTTAAATAGGAACTAATTATGCTTTCAAAAAAATCTACAGATCTTATTCTTGAATTTGAAGTTGGTGGTGGAGAAAACTATTATAATAAATTTTTAAAAAATCCAGCTTGGCCAGGAGAGCAAAGTGGAGTTACAATTGGTGTTGGTTATGATTTAGGTTATGTAAATAAAACAGAATTCACTAATGATTGGAAGGATTTACCTCAAAAAGATTTTGATAGATTATATAAAGTAGTTGGAATGAAAGGCATATCAGCAAAAGATCTTGTGAGAGGATTAAAAGATATATCTATTCCATGGGAATTATCATTAAAAGTATTTAACAACAAAACAGTAACAAAATTTTATAATTTAACTCGTGATACCTTTCCTAATTTTGATAATCTTCCAGAAGATGCTAAAGGTGGATTAGTTAGTTTAGTATTTAATAGAGGAAATTCATTACAAGGGGATAGACGCAAAGAAATGAAATTAATAAGAGATGCTATGGCTATAACTAATACTTTTGATCAAAAAGCGTTAACATTTATTGCTAATCAAATTCGCTCTATGAAAAGAATATGGATTGGTGGAAGTATAGAAAAGGGTATGAGTAGAAGAAGAGACGCTGAAGCCAAATTAATAGAAAATTCATTAAATATTTAAAATTAATTAAAAATATTACCTCTATAAGTGTATAATATATAGAGATGAATAATCATTCTGATAGTCTAGGCTTTGACTTAGTTAAAGCCAAGAAAAGCTATAAACCAGGAACAAGAAAAAAGACTTCGAAAAAATGTTCAGAAAAAGCCGTGACTTTCTCTAAAAAAATTATTGCATTATTGCAAGAAAAATTAGATTTGCATAATCAAGAGTCTGATATTAAGATTAAATTATTTGACTTAAAAAATGCTTATAAAAATGGTTTTAATAATTCAGAAGATTTAAATAAAGAGACTTTAGCTCATGTTAATTTATTTATTCGTGTTGCAAAAGGCGATTTATCTACAGTATTTACTAATTTAAAATCTTCTATATTTGAAATTTCTGGATCACAATTTATAGTTAAAGGTAGTCTAATTCCCAGTGAAATAGACTATGATAAAGCAGTAGAAGATATTAAAAAATATAATTTAGAGGATTTTGAATTTTCTTCTGCAGAAGAATTATATCTAGAAGATGAAGAAGATGGTGTAACTTATACATTCGATGCATAATATGAAAAAACAAAAAAATAAATTTACAACAATATTCTCAAATATTAACATACGTCCAGTAGTCAGCGAAGAAAAAGATAAATATCTATCTTTAGCTTCTGCTCAAGAACTTAAAAAATTTATACCAAATATCGATACCCAAGCTAATATAGATTTATTGCCTATAGCTTTTGATGCATGCGTAGTTAATAGAATAAATAAGAATGGCGATGTTATTGATCATGAGACCGCAGCAAATGTATCTAAATATTTCGTTAATAAACCTATCAATGTAGAGCATAATAGAAATCATGTAGTTGGATGCATATTAACATCTAGCTTTAGCAAATTTGGCTCAAATGAACCCCTTACAGAAGAGGAAGCTAAAAATACAAAAGGACCATTTAATGTTACTTTAGGCGGTGTGGTGTGGAAAATAGTAAGTCAAGATTTAGCAGATAAACTAGAAGAATCTAATGATCCTACAAGTGAAAATTATATGAGTATTTCTGCTAGCTGGGAATTAGGATTTGATGAATATAATATCGTTATGCTAGAAGATGGTGAGAAGAATATTGAAAATGGTCAATTTGTAACAGATCAAAAAGAAATAGATAATATAGAATCTAATTTAAGAAGTTTTGGTGGAAATGGCAAATTTAAAGATAAACATGTTTATCGTCAAGTTTTGGGAAAAGTTATTCCTTTAGGGGTTGGTTTAACATTAAATCCAGCCGCAGATGTTAAAGGAGTAGCTGTAGAAAATAAAGAATCTACTCTTGGAGAAGACCTAAAAGCGGCTTCTGAAGAAAATAGTATTTCCCAAGATGAGAAATTAAATGTAAAAAAGGATACAATATATATGAAAATATCAAAAATTGAAGAGATCACAGATGCGCTATTGAAGGAAGTAACTGCTTCTAGCATTACTGATTTTATAGCAGAAGAGATCAAAAAAGTTAATGATCAATTCGTGAACGAGAAAGCTGAAAAAGAAAATCAAATTAAAGTTGCTAGTGAAAAATTAGCCTCTGTAACAGCTGAACACGATACAGTAAAAAAACAAATCGAAGAACTAAATCAAAAACTAGCCTCTATTGAAGCTGAACAATTAGCTAAAGCTAAACAAGAAGCTTTCAATATTAGAATGGCATCTTTTGATGAAGAGTACGATCTATCTGATGAAGATCGTAAAGTTCTTGCAGAAGATATTAAAGATTTAAATGAAGAAGCTTTTGCTGGTTATAAAAATAAAATGGCAGTTCTTATGAAAGAAAAAAATAAGTCTGCGAAAAAAGCAAAGGCTTCAGAAGAAGTACAAGCTTCTAATGTAACACAAGAGGTAAAAGCCTCTGTAACAGAAGAAGTTAAAACTTCAGAAGAAGTAGCACAAATTTCTACAACCCAAGAGGTTGTTGAACAAGCTGTTGATAATGGATCAAAAGCTTCCGCAGAAATACCAAATTCAGCCCCAGCTGCAGAGCCTACCATACGTGAAAAATATGCTAAAGCTTTCGACTTGGATGGATTTGAAATCAAAAAATAAGGAGAAAAATATATGGCACTAAAATCATTCAGACAATATAGTGAACACGACGTTGTTAACCTTTTTGGTTATCACGCTGGAGATACACTAGCTGCTGGAACAGTAGTTAAGATCTCAGAAGGTGTTGCATTAGATAATAAAGGACCCGTAGAAACTATGGGTGCTATTGGGACTTCAGTAAACAATACTGTATCCATGCGTTATGGTACTCGCGCTAAAGTTGTACCCATCACTGCTAAAGCAGATGTAGCTCTTGGAGTTACTCTAATGGCTGTAGCCGAAGTTGATGAAAATGGTGAATTACTAAAATTCAACCCTCGTAAAGCTGCTGAAATGGGCGTTGTTCTAAAAGGACAAGCTATTCCAGTTCTTACTAAGGGAGTAGTTCATATTACTCTTGCTGGCTCTGGAGCCGCTGGTTCAGCTGTCAGATTATCTGATAGTGTTGACGGTGGTTTAACCACAGCTGGAGATGGTACCATTGTTGGTAAAACTTTAAGTGCAATTGTTGATGGATCAGCCATCGTACAATTGAGCTTCTAATTATAGGAGATATTTAAAAATGAAATTAAAACTAAAAAATACACCAGAACAAGTTGAGCTAATCAAAGCTATGGGTAGTAAAGATACCATCGTAGCAAGAGAAGCTTCACAAGCTTTTGCAGCATTCATTGGACCAGTAGTTAGTAAGGTTCTAATGCAAGCTGGAACTGCTAGCACAATCTATAGTGATCTTCCTTATGACGAAGATGATTCTCCCTCGATCCCATTGGATCTATGGAGTAACGAAAGCCAAGACTACATTCAAACATGGAGTCAAAATGTTGCAGGTGGTCTACCAACTGCTAACGTAGAAGGCTTTGCAGAAATGAAAGTTGCTACCTATCGTTTGGATAGCGCAGTTTCATTCCTAAAAAGATATGCTCGCAGAGGACGTCTTGATGTCATCAGCAAAGCAGTCGAGAGAATGGCTAACGAAGTTCTTGTTAAGCAAGAGCGCAATGCTTGGGCAGTAGTTCTAAAAGCTCTAGCCGAAGCTAATAGCGGTACTAACGTAGTTAACGCTTCAGCAGCTGAAGTATTAAATCTAAGTCACCTAAATTCACTACTAACCCTAGTCAAAAGAATTAATACTTCTTATGCTGGTGGTACCACAACTGATGTTTATGGAGTTACAGATTTGTTTGTAAGTCCAGAAGTCAAAGGTGATATCCGTCAATTCGCTTATAATGCAGTAGGAAATAACAACACAGATCTTCCTGCTGGTATTCGCGAAGACATCTATCGCAGTGCTGGTACACAAGAAATTTATGGAATCTCTATCCATGAATTAGTTGAACTTGGCAAAGATAGAAAGTACAACACCTTATTCGCAGAATTCAAAGGCTCTGGTGCTCTTACCAGCTTTGATGCTGTTAATGATCAAATCCTAGTAGGTGTTGATTTGAGTAAAGATGCATTTGTTCGCCCAGTAGCTCGTCAATCCGAGACTGGTGGAACATTCTCAGCTCAACCAGACGATCAATTCGTTTCTCGTGCAGAGAAAATTGGCTTCTACGGTTCTCTAGAAGAGGGTCGTGTTGCTCTAGATGGTCGTGCAGTAGCTGGTATCTGGCTCAATAAAACAGCCTAATTAACTAGCTGAAATTATAGAAAACCCAAGGGTTCATCCCCTTGGGTTTTTCTTTTTTTAGACACTTTATACTTTATATTATATAATACATTATAAGGAAATAATATGGCTAAAAAATCTAAAATCAATTCATTACATCAAGCTCACGGAAAAGTCGAAAAAAGACCATTAACATTGGATCAAGTTTGGGGAGATTCTGGTACATCAAGATACGGCACTTTAGATAAAGAGGTTTACGAAAAGTATTTAGAAGATTTGAATAAAAGCGATCTTCAAAATCATGCTTCTAAGATGGGTCTTGTTCCAATAGACGACAGAAAAACTTTAATTGGAAGACTTAAAAAAGAATTTCAAAAGCATGTTGCTATGTATAAGCCAACTCCAGAAGTTAATAGAAATAATACAACTTCTAAGACAGCTAGACAAATTCTTTCTGAAGGAAGATAATTTTTAAAAAAAAATTCGCTATAAAGTCTGTGTCGTGTAATATTTTACATGGCGACATCTTATAATATTACTGGTTATCAAGGCGATTATATAAATTTAAATTTAGCTATAAAAGACAGTTCTAATAATACTGTTCGTTTAGACGGTCATGAGGTAAGAGGTCAAGTTAGAGCAAGCTATGGATCTACAGGAGTTTTATTAGATTTAAATCCTACCATCTTAGGAGATGGTACTGCTGGAATAATTTTAATTAACGTTGATTCTAATATCTCTAAAGATCTTCCAGTTAATGATTATGTTTATGATATTGAAAGATATACACAAGGCGCACCTAATGGAAATAGTATAAAATTATTAGTTGGAAAGTTTACAATTCTACCAGAAGTAACTAGATAAAATATTAAAAATAATATTTATATAGTGTAATATTATTTATATGACTAATAAAATTGTTGATATTGCAGATGAAATTTATCGAGAATTAGGTGAGCCAACTGATGTTAGTATTTCTAGTATAGCTTTTTGGCTTAGATCTAATTTAGGTAAATTAAATATATTAATAGCAAAAGATTTTTACATAGATGAAGTAACTCTGGAAGTAGCAGGAAAAAATTACGCATTTACTCTATTAGAAAAAGCAATATTTAAAAAATTATACAATCTTCATTACTATGATCGTCAAATTATCAATTTAATAGGAAAAGCTAGAGCAGTAAATTTAGTAAGCACAGACGCTACAACAAGTGGCACAACTAATTCTGCAACAAACTCTATAGAAGTTCAAGAAGATGGTTTTACTTATAAAAAAGATAACAGCATAAGCACAAAAACCGCAAACGAAACTATAAAAGCTAATACTCAATTTGTTCGTCAACTTGGTTTAAATTTTACAGACCTCAAAAGGGTAGAGAACGAAGAACTAAAACATCTTCTTTTAAAATATTCCACTAGCACAGCTATGCCAATTCAAGTTACTGGAGACGACATTATCGCCGAATTGAATACAACTTACAATTATAGTAATACTCCGAGGGATTTAAACACTTTGTGATATATGCCAAATTCTTTATTATCATCTCAAGAAATAACAGACTTTCAAAATGCTGTCAATGATCATTTTGAAACATTTAAAAGTTCAATAACCATACATAAAACTCCAAAAAAAATTGTGACATTGATTGAGGGAGAAGATCAAACTTTAGGTTACAATACTCAACCGCTTAAAGAATCAATAGAATATGTTCCCCAAAATGAGACTTTTCCAGCAATTATACAATACGATCCAAAAGGCGCAGTAGAAAATATTATTGATATTCAAGGTAATATAATGAATCAAGTCGTAAAAATAAAAGTAAAACAAGATGCAAGAGATTATATGATGAGTGATAAAATAGAAAAAGTTACTTTTGATGATAAAAGCTTTAAAATTATAAGTCATGATATACTAAGAAGTTATCAAGGTTTGAAGTATTATAATTTTTATTTAGAACTGGTAACCTAAAATGGCTAATGTAAATTATCAATCTATCAGAAGAAAAATAGCCGATAGTAAAAAGCTACAAATTTTAGTAGACGCAAAAGCTAAAGAAAAATTTGAAAACGCAAAAGAAAAATTTATAAATAATTTTGAAAGTCATCCAGTTACCACAGAAATTGAGGATGGTCCAGAAGCTTTAAATAAAAGTGGCACTTTGGGTGGAATGGGTAATTTATTTAGTTTTATAGGATTCAGTAAAGGAGAAAATCCGATATCAAATATTAAAAGTTATATAGAAAACTCTTTCAATTTAAGTAAATCTACTAAGTCAACATCTGGTACAAAAATAAAATTTAATTATAAAATTAAATATCCAGGGATAGAAGAGATTGGTAAAATCTCTCCAATGCCTTGGGAGAATGGAAGAAGTTGGATTTTAGGCATAGAAAGAGGCATATCTGGTTTTGGAAATTATATGTACAAAAAAGTTAACAAAAGCAGATCTGGAGCAGGTGTTCAAGTACAAAACGAATTAAGATCTGGAAGCTTTAAGACTAAAAGTTATATGTCTGAAATTATTCAAAAATTTATAAGTAGCTTAAAATCATGAAAATCCAAAGAGATAATTTAATTTGTTCTAGCATGATAATGTATCTGGATAACGTTATTTGTAACGAAGGAAAAGGATTTAAAAATATAAATTCTAAAATTTATCCCACTACTGCAATTTATGCTAATATGCATACTTATAGTTTGCCAGTAAAACAGGTATTAGCTGATTCATCTGTTAGCGGGGCTAATATATTAAGTGGAATATACATTAATAATAGTTTTAAAACAATAGGCTCTAATAATATAACAGGTATTAATCATTACGAAGGTCAAGTATACTTCACTCAAAACCCCAATACTGATCAAATTAGTGGTTCTTATGCTATTAAAGATTTTAATTTATACTTGACTAATAGAAAAGATCAAACCCTTATATTTGAACAAGCTTATAAAATAAGAGCTAAAACGCCTCAAACTATGACGGGTTTAGCTCCTAGTGAAGACACTATCCCAGCTATATTTATCAAAAATATAGGGGGTTATTCTAGGCCATTTGCTTTAGGAGGTGTCAAGAAATTAACCACAGACATAAGGTGTACAGTAATAACTGATAATTTATACGATTTAGACGCTTTGTGCTCATTATTAAAAGAAAAGTCTAATGCTTATTTGCCTATTATTAAGCCATCAGATTTAAAACTGAATAATTTAAATTCACTCCCTAGTGGGTTTTATAATTACAATGAATTAGCTAGTAATGCTGATTATCAATTGTATATAGATGACATTAATATAAGCAAAAATACAGATATACAGTCAGATGTAATAACGTTTAATTTGCATACAGCTTTTATTGATTTTTCTTTAAGTAATATCAAATAAAATTTCTCTTTTATGATATTTGACTGTAAAATAAGGAAATAGGAGATAAAAAATATGTCAGTAGCTTATTACCCATCACAAGCAGTTTTAGTCGGAGCAGATGAATTAACACTTATTCAAAGTGCTTCTGTAGATTTTAATATATCAAGGCAAGATGTCTTTGAATTCGGTACAGTTTTCGCAGTTGATACAGTTCAAGTCCAACCACCAACAGTTAACCTTAACTTTAGCTATGCAATAGCTAGTGGTACAGCCAATAACACTAATCATACAAAAATGGATCTAGATGACCTAACAACTTTATTGTCTGACATGGCAGGAAAAACATATACTGTAAGTGGTGCAGGTAATTTAGTATTACAAAGTGGTCTAGTTAGCTCTTATGCAATTAACGCTTCTGTTGGAAATGTTCCTACTGCTACAGTTCAAGTTCAAGGTATATCTGCTACTTACACTCCTGGTAGTATTGTAAATGCAACAAGAAATGCTACAAATATTACTGCTGCAACTCCTCAAAATATGACACTAGTTGCAAGTAATGGTGGATCTAATGGAGCCGTTTCTGCTAGAAGCTTTACTGCTACTTTGGATGTGCCAAAACAATATATTTATCAATTAGGATCATTGACTCCAGTAGGAGTTATCACAAATGGTGCAGCTAAAGTAACTGTAGAGTCAGAATTCTTAATGCAAGGCTCTTCAAGTCTAAATCGCTTCGATAGAGATATCGGTACTTTAGTTCTTACCATGCCTGGTTCTGTTGGTTATACCGTAAATAATTGCAAATTAGTAAGCTATACTGAAAATGCAGGATTAAATGATGCTTTGGTTGCAACAGCTAGGTGGGAAGCTCTAATTAAGAGTAATAACGATTTCCTAATCGGCGGTTAGTTATATTAATTATATTAATTTTAAAACTTTATTAGAAATAATAAGGTTATAAGATTATTATAATATAAAGGTTAAAGGATTATGCAATCAAGCAAGGAAAAAGATTATCTTAATTTTCAAATAAGAAGAAAAATTATAAATTTATATAAGAACTTCTTCTTTATTCTAGAAGACGCTAAACTAACTGACGACCAATATCAAAAAAATCGCAAAAGAATACTAGACTTAGGCAACGATACAATCAGGGAAATAGAGGACGACATTAATAAATTTAATGTTAGTTTATGAAAAAATTTAATTTCAATTTTCCAATCAAGTCTATTATTGAAGCAAATTTACATATGCAAACAATTCAAAAAGCTTTAATTAATGATTATAAAATATTAAATCCAAAAATAGAAACTATTACTAGCGAAAGATTTTTATCCATATACAGTTCTTGGGACGAAGATAAAAAAAATAACTTTATAAGAACTGTGGCTGGAAAAGCGAACTTTAAAAAAGCTAAAGTCTTTTTTGAGAACAAATAAAATTCTATGAATATTAAACAAATATATACCTTTAAAGTAAATAAGACAGAAGAAGTCGAAGAATCTGAAATTATTAAAAATGAAGCTGGCGAAGAGATCAAACAAGTTAAAAAAGTAAAGAAAGAAACTCCAGTAGAGTTTTGTATAAAAAAGCCAACAAGATCGCTATTTGATGACGCTGAATTATATTATGGAATTAAACTTGCAGAATCTATAAAGGCTGGAATGTTGACTAAAACTTCTATGCTTAAGAAGTACGATGGTGATGGAGGAATTTTTACAAAAGGCGAAGAAGATGTACTTAATAAATTAGTAGATCTTTTAAAAGACAAGCAGAGAGCACTTAATGAATTAGTCTATAAAGAAGAAGAGGGCAAGACTTTAACTGATCAAGAAAATCAAGACAAAAGTATTCTCCAAGATGAAATAACTTTTGTGAAAAACCAAATGATAGAAATGGAAAATTCTAAAAGTGCTTTATTTGATCAGACAGCAGAAACAAGAGCTCGAAATAAAAGTATAGTATGGTGGATACTTCATCTGGCATATAAAAAAGATGGAGAAAACTTTACTCCATTATTTGGAGAAGGTGGCTTTGAATCTAGACTTAAGAAGTATGATGAACTTGAGGAATCCGATGATGAATTCTGGCAAAAAGTTTTACTAAAATATGCTTATTTAGTCAGTTTCTGGTACTCTGGAAAAATAATGACAGAAGAAGACTTTAAAGCCGTAGAGAATTATTACGATTCGTTATCTTGAGAAATTTACTTGAAAAAAAGTTAAAAATAGTTTTCCACGAAATGCTTGCTGGTAAAAGCCAAGCATTCGATGAATTGGATTCTAAGAATCTATATATCAAACATTACGGTGATTATGATTCTTCTATATTTGATCAATATTACATTAATTTTTATGATAAAGCTATAAATGAAGGACTGCCTTCTGAGTCAGATAAGCTTAAGTTTTTAATAAATGAAAAGGTGTGGTCTTCTGAAAATGAGTCTAAGATTGAGTACTTAGAATCTAAATTAAATAAATTAAAAGAACTTAAAAATAAAACTTATTTATTGTCTCAATTAGATAAATTAAAAAAAGAAATAGTAGATATAGAGTTTGAATTAACTAATCTAAAAAATAAAAAATCCCAGCTTTTAGACTTTACTGCTGAGAAATATGCAGACAATAAAATGGAATACTATTACATATTAAATTCTTTTTATTTAGACGAAGATTTAAAAAATAGAAAATTCTCAGAAGAAGCTGATGATATAGAAACTTTTGGGCAATTAAACCACTATACTAGACTTCATAATCAAACTTTAGAAAAATTTAAACTACAAAATATAAAAAGAATAGCTATAGCTTCTTACTCAATGAGCTCAATGAGTCTATCACAGAATAATGCATACTATTTCTTCGGTAAGCCTATAGCTCTTTTAACTTATTATCAATCAACTTATTTTTCTTACGCTAATTATTATGAAAAAATATCTTCTAATTCTGAATATAAAAATGTACCAGAAGACATAAAGAAAGACGTAGATAAATTGATAGATTTCTATTCAGCTACTTCTAATTTAAGGAACAAAGTAAATCAAGAAAGAGATGTAAATGGGCCAGTCTTTGTTATGGACGCTACAGAAAAAGACTTAGATTTCTTGAATAAAAGCAAGACTAAACACGATAAAAGCGCATTAGACAGACTAGCAGAAGAACATGGTGGTGTTTTGGACTTGAATCAATTAGCGAATTTCTATAATAAAAAATAATTACATTTTTAAGTGTAATATTATTATAGGAAAAAGGCTAATATGAGTGATGTAATTCTACCAATTGATGGAGATCTTAGGCCGTTAGAAGCTAAAGTAGCAAAATTCGCCTCTAGAGGCATAAATTTAAATCTAAAGAACAGTATATCTCAGCCCCTTGGAAGAATCACTGGTCAAGTAAGCGAATTTAATAAGTCATTAGAAGCTTCTAATGCTCGAGTTTTGGCATTCGGAGCTTCTGCAGGTGCGGTATATGCAGTCGGTAAAGCTTTCTCAGAAATAATAAAATCGACAATAGAAGTAGAAAAACAACTAGCTGATATTAATGTAGTATTAAATACTTCGCAAAAAAGTCTTGCTAATTTTGGTAGATCATTATTTGATATAGCAAGAAACACAGCTAATCCATTTAGTGAGGTCAGCAAAGCCGCTACTGAATTTGCTCGTCAGGGTTTAGGTGTTCAAGAAACCCTAAAAAGAACAAGTGATGCTTTAGTTTTGAGTAGATTATCTGGTTTAGATGCAGCTAAAAGCGTTGACGCATTAACTGCAGCAGTAAACAGTTTTAGTAAAGCTGGATTAAATTCAACTCAAATTATTAATAAATTAGCTAATGTTGATGCTGGATTTGCTGTTAGTTCTGCTGATTTGGCAGAAGCTATAAGTCGAGTTGGTAGTACTGCTCAAGACGTTGGAGTTGATCTAGATCAACTTATAGCATTAGTTACAGCAGCACAACAAACTACAGCTAGAGGAGGAGCTGTAATTGGAAATTCTTTAAAAACAATTTTTACAAGATTACAAAGAACTGACACATTAGACAAATTAGAAGAGCTTGGAGTTAAAGTAAGAGACTTAAGTGGGGAAACTTTGCCAGCAGTTCAAGTATTACAAAATCTTTCTAAATCATTTAACGCTTTATCTCAATCACAAAAATCTTCTGTTGCAGAAACAGTTGGAGGTGTTTATCAAATTAATATTTTGAGAGCAGCTTTAGGAGATTTAGGAAAAGCTTACAGCATATACGGAAATGCTCTTGATACATCAAAAAATTCTACCAATCAAGCAACTAGAAGAAATGAAGAACTTAATAAAACTGTAGATGCCCAATTAAAAACTTTAGTTAATAGCTTTACCCAAGCTAGTACAGAAATTGGAGGCATTGTATTTGCTCCAACTATAAGTAAAACTGCAAATTTATTAAATGACCTATTATCTGATTTACAAAAGCCAGAAGAAGCCAGGTCAGCAGGAAGTCAAATTGGAACAGAGGTATTAAAAGGTCTTGGCACTTTTGTTTCTGGTCCTGGTTTAGCAATTGTTGGCACAGGTTTTATTAAAATATTTAGCGGATTAGCTAAATTTAGTGCAGAAGCTTTTAAAGGATTTTTAAATATTCAAAGTGGTTCTGATAGAGTTGCTGCAGCTCAAGAAAGAATTAATTCTATATTAGCTCAGAACCCTAGTCTAATAGAAGCAGCAATACAAAAACAAAATAGTTTAGCTTCAGTTGAGCAAAGGATACTACAAATTATAGAAGCTCAAAATGCAGCAAGACTCCAAGCCACTCAAATTTCAAATAAACTTGCTCCCACAGTTATTGCTGCGGAAAATGTAGCAGTAAGAAGATCTAGAGGAAAAGCTGGAGGTTTTATACCTAATTTTGCTGCATCTTCAGAGGATCAAATGATCGAAGATCTTGGTGCTTCAAAACATGGATATAAAGCTGGCAAAGCTTATCGTACAACTCTATATGACGGAACAGGTGGAAGTATTCCAGCTGTGGTTAATAGTGCTGAAAGAAGAAAAGATTTTATTAATTCAGATGGTAAAAAAGCTTCATTAGTTATTCCTCCAAATGGATTTTCTTCAGGTTTCATACCTAACTTTGCAAGAGAGTCTGAATTTGTTAAAAATCAAAAATTATATGGTAGAAGAACAAAAGATGGTTATGTAAAATTATCTGGTTCAGAAGCTGAATACGGAACACAGCAAGGTACTAAAAAATTAGGCTTAGATATAATTGAAGAAGGTGGACTTACATGGATTAAAGAAAAAGACTATACTAAATTAAATCTTGCCATGAGGCAAAGAGATGAAACTTTAGCTATGAAAAGAGCTGGAGATTTAAATTTAAGATCAACAGGACGAGGTGGAAAAGGTTTTGATAAATTATATAATTATTCTTTAATATATCCAGGAGCAGGTGGAACATCTAAAGAATTTCCTACTTATGGGACTATAGGAAAAAATGCAAAGATAGGATTCACTGCATTTCCATTTCCATTAGGAAAAGGAGATTTTGGTCAAGAAACTGTTGGAATGGCAAAAAATGCATTAGTTGATGTTGCTAAAAAAATAGTATCTGATGCAGGAATTCCACAAAAAGTTATTGCTAAAGATAAATTTACTAATACTGTTAGATCTAATCTTGGTTTAGATGCAGTTAATTCTTTAATCGGACAATCTTTTGAGGCTGGACTATTGGCGAGTGTAGGATCAATAGCTAATAATCGTAGTAGAAATTTAGACTTAAGTTCTGGTGAAATGAGAGCTATGGCGAAAAATTTTCCATCTGCCAGAAAATTAGCTGGTAAAAAAGGTGGAGACTTTAAAAGTGCTGTAAGTCCAGATAATCTTAATAGCATGGCTTTGAAGATAGCTAAAGCAGAAGGATTGGCGCTTCCAAGCCAAGAATTTTCTACTGGAAGAGGCGGCGGAAGAGTATCTGCTGCTTCTGGTTATGCAGCAGGTATGGATAAAGCTCTCAGTTTAGCTATTAGAAGAGAAAAAATGGCAGGTATTGATTCTGATAGAATTAAAGTAGGAAAAGACGCTAGTCTTATTAGTGATCAAAATCCTTTAGGATTGGGAGTTTATAATACCAAAGACGAACCAGCTGGTTTAAGACAAGGAATTTCTAGATACGGAAGCTCTAATCAAGCTAAATTAGCTGGTATGGCAAAGGGCTTTATACCAAATTTTGCTCAAGATAAAGCGTCTGGTGGATTAGGGGATAAAATATTACAATTTTCTATTATATCTAGTTTATTAGCTTCTCAAGCTAAAACTCAAGCTGAAGGTGCTGCAGAAAGAGAAAAAGAAAAAGGGGCTATATCAGAACTTACTAAAAGTGCATTAGTAGCTTCAGAAGCTTTAGAGGGATTTGGTAGCGGCGCATTCATAGGTTCATTATTTGGTAAAACAATACCTGGAGCTGTCGCAGGTGGATTATCTGGAGCATATTCTGGAGCTAATAAAATTAACATGTCACAATTTGATGGTGAAATACAAAATATTAAAAATAAAGTTGGAGAGTTAAATGACGCTGCAAATAATTTAGAAGGAGTAGCAGCTAATTTAGCACCTGATTTTGAAAAATTAATATCTGCTATGGATAGTGGTGAAAATATATCAGAATATAAGAAAGCAATTATCGATAAAATAAATCTTGATAAAAGTTTGACTGCTCAGATGAAAACTTCTGCAATGAGCGCTTTAAATAAAGATCCAAGATCTTTACAACCATTTTTGGCTCAAATGATCAATCAGATGCGAGACGAATCTGGTATTAAAGCTATATCCGCCTCTTTAAAAGAAACTAATGTAAAAAATAGTACGCCAAGTTTAGCTGATAAACTTATGAATCGTGTGCCAGATAATTTACCCTTTGGAATTAAAAATCAACTTCAAAATGTACTAGGCAGCAAACCTGAAATAAATAAAAATTTAGCTACTCAAGATAGTGCTACAAATTTAATGTTAGGATCATTAAGTAGTTTATCTATGAAATTAGATAATAAAAAATTTATGGATTTAAGTAAGGTTTTAGTTGATAATTCTAAAAATGCAGAAGGTTTTGTAAATGCACTCATCAGTGCAAGAAAATCAATAGGAGATGCAACAGATGATTTAGATGAATTAAAAGAGTCTCTTAAATTAGATAAAACAGGAGTAGTTGGAAAAAATATTGTAGCTGGAGGCTTAAATGCAACTGGACAATTCTTAAATCAAAAAGTACAGACAGCTTCAGGCTTATCTAAAAGAGAACCTGGTAGACCAGGCAAATTTAGATCTAATTTAGCTGGAGCTTCTCAAATCTATAATTTAGATTATAGTGATCCGTTAGCTATGTCAGATGAAGGTCAAGCTGATTTAGCTAAAGGATATTTATCTCAAAGTAAAAATCCATTAATAGGTGGAAATGCTACGCTCTCTTTAAGAGATAGTTTATTATCTCAAGGTATATCAGAAGAAGATATAGCAAAACAATTTCCAGAATTTAATAAAAATATTGATGAAGCAATATCGGCAAAACAACAACAAAAAGAAGAATCGTTAAGAAAAACTTTTGAGGTCATAAACAAAGGCAAACCATTAACTAAAGAACAAGAAGCTTTAATTAAACCAAAAAATGCTACAAGAAAAGAATTAGTAGGAGCATATAGAAAAGAAACTGCTGAAAAAATAATGCCTACAACTACTACAAAAGTTGCTAATGGGCCAGATATACAAACTCCAGTATCTAGAAAAGATTTAGGTACAACTTATGTTCCTCCAGTTATGCCACCAGCTCCAACTGCTGAAGAGCTTCAAGCTCAAAACGATGTAATTGCATTAACAAAAACATCAGCAGAAGTTAAAAACGCCACACAAGAAAATCCTGGCGTAATTGGACCAGTCAATCAAAATCAAAATAATGGTTTTAGTTTAAATAGTTTATTAGATAATCCAATGGTAATTGGTGGAGCTACTGGATTAATTGTTAATGGATTAAGTCGTTTGAATCCATTTGGGCGAGGAAAAAATGCTGTGGCACCAGAAATTTCACAAGGAACTACAAGTCCTTCTCCAGCACAAGGAACTACAAGTCCTTCTCCAGGTCCAAAGATACCTAAGCCAGGAACTTTTAGGCCAGGGAGTCCATTACCAAAAGGAGTACCTGTAACAAACTTGCCGACTTCTCAAAGATATTTTCCAACAGCTATGAAAGGAATTCAACAAGGAAGAAATTTACTCGAAAAAGGAAAAAATTTAATAAAACCTGCTGCTGCTGCTGGATCAAGACTTTTAGGAAACGCGGCTAATGTTGTACCAAGATTTTTAGGAGCGGGAGCAAATCTTGCAGGTTTAGAGTTAACAGGAGCAGGAGCTGGTGCAGCTTTAGGAGCTGGTGGAGCATTCTTAGCAGGCAGTGCTATAGTTGGCACTGCTATAGGAAGTACTATTGGTGGTTACCAATTGGGAGAAATGTTCGATCCAGGAGCAGAAAAACGTGGAAATTTTGCTTATAATCTAGCTCCAAGTTTATTTGGCGGACCAAGTAAAAAAGAACAAGAAAGACAAATAAAACAAGGAGAATATCTTCAAAATTTTAACAAAGTCCAACAAGCTAAAAGGCAACAAGAAGCTAAAGAAAAATCCGAAAGAGATGCAAGTAGAGCTGCATCTCAAAAAAGATTAGCTGATGCTACAAAAGCAAGAGAAGATTACAACAAGCCTATAGACCCACTTCGTCCTAGCATTCCTCCACCACCACCCGCTCCAAGTAGCACCAAAGGATTGTTCCAAGAAACATATGCTAGTCAAGCTTTTCCAGGAGTTAAGGGTCTTTCTGATCAAGCTACTCCATTTTCATATGGTGATCAATTCTTTAAATCTCAAGAAGATTTAACTAGTTACAGAGATCGGGTAAAGATGGGAACAGAAGATCCAATCAAACAAGCTCAAGAAGCCAAAAGAGAAAAAATAAATCAACAAGCGCCAGCAAAAGAAGAGGATAGAAGATCTTATGACCAAGAAGACGCCAAGATAGAAAGAGAAAGAAAAAAGCAAGAAGAAGAAATCAAAAAACAAGCAGCTGAAGCAGAAAAAGCAACAATGACTCCAGAAGGATCAAATTCAAATACTAGCAATATAAACGTAGCTCCTGTTATTACTCTAAATGCTGGAGCTAATCAAGATGAATTAATAAAACTCGTTACTAGTAAAGTACAAGAATTTGCTCAAAATTTAATGACTGAAATAGATCAAAAAATGTCAGATAGAGATAAAGGTAATGTGAATCCCCCAAGGGGAATGACTGGTAATACTTTAACTGGTTAATAACATGACAAAGGCTAAAGGATAAAAATATGGCCACAAACATAGACATTACATTTTCTGATTCAAACTCTAGCTATGTGCCAACATTATTAGGTGGTATTAAAAGAGTAGCTTCTACAGAATCAAATATACCATTTAAATTTATAGAAGAATATACATTAGAAGGCTTAGTAATTGCTTTTAATAATTCAACAGGTGCAACAGATATATGGAGCAAAGTAGAAACCTTAAGTCAAAAAATAAAAACCAAAATAACGGATGATATATCGATCAATGTAAATGGCACAACTTTTTCTAACATATATAGAATAACAAGCATAAGTTTCCAAAGACCTTCTACTCCTGATCAGGATGTAAAAAGTAAGAACTTCTCAATATCTTTTGAAAGACATGTAGCGGTAGCAGACTCTTTACTATCTACTTACGGTTTATCAAATTTAGAAAAAATTAATAGTATTGACTTCTCAATAACTTCAGAACAAAATGTCAATTCAGTAACCATAACAAAAAATTTAAATATTCAGTATACAACAATTTACACAGGTAATGTATGCGAAGAGAGCGCTAGCTCTGTCTTTACTTCAATAAATAATATTTTCACAACTTACACAAAAGGAAGGAAATACACATCTCAAACTTGCGACCAAAGAAATAAATCTTTAAACGTACAAGAAAGAGTGGTCACATTTGATAATACTAGTCAAGATTTTGGAGAATTTTTAGGTTATGAATTGTCGATACAAAACAATGGAGTCTTTACAGTAACAGAAAATGGCAACATACAATCCAATAGTGATTCTAATACAATGTCTGCTTTAAAAACTAAAGCTGAATCTTTAAGATCTGGAGCTTTTACTAGATGTCAAAATTTTACTACAATTTATTATCAAAAATTAGGTCTTGTTGTAGGCAGTTATAACTATAACGTACAGAATCTTCCTATAAGCTCTAATTTAAGTGTTGATGGTTCTAATATGTCAGCTACTTATTCTGTAACTTATTCAAATGACCCAAGAAATGTAACAGATGTAATAGTTGATATATCAGAAGAAGTGTCTTCTTCTGTTCTAAGAGATGAAGTCAAAAAAGTTCAAAGTGGAAGCATATTAGGAATGGGAGTAACAGATTTTACATCATCAAATCAAAAATTTTCAAAAGCAAAAACTAAATATCAATCTTTATATTCTAGCGTCCTTACAGCTGCAAAAACCTTAAATAATCAACAAAATATTTTAAGTCATAAATATCCATCATACTTAACTAATGCAAATGTTACTTTTAATATATCAGAAGGTTCTGTAAATTTTAACCATACATTTGTAAGTAATAAGGGTTTTGATTCTAAAGATGCTAATTTTGTTTCTGTGTCAGCAGAAGCAACTTCTAGAGGTCCACTTCATTTAGTAAATTCATTTTTAATTTTTGGAGGCGTTCAAGAAGGTAAAGAATTAATACAAGATGTTGCTCAGGGAAAAGTTGGAGAAATTAATTTAACAGTTGATTTTCTTTTAAAGCCAAATACAACTTTAGACCAATGTATAGCTAAATTTAAACTATTTATAGATAAAATAAAAAAAGCTCCTGGATTTTTAAGAGACGTATCTTATACTCTTGATCCAGTAGGCAGAACTTTTAATGGAACAGCTATATTTTTAGAGTTTGATAGATATAGAGAACTCAAAGATTTAGCTTTAAAAGCGGAGGCTATCGATGTCGATATTTAATTTATCTAATTGGGCTAGCATAAGTAATCAGCCAGTACCATATGTTACCAAAACTTTAGAGCCAATTTATGATGGTCCAGATCATATAGCTACAAAAAGTACTTATAGATACTTAGGCGAGTATCTGCCGTTTGGTAAAGGAAATGGTGAAGATTTACCTATCAATGGGGTAGATCAAACTGATTTTCAATTAATAACTTTTCTAAATGGTTTTACTTCAATTTTTGAAACTGATAATGGTGATAAATGTATTTTATCGGATGTAAATGTAGAGAATAATAAAGCGTATGGTATAATACCATACAACGTAACTTGTGATTGTTATAATTTTTTATCTGGTAATGGAGTTATCGGTATCTCGAATCAATTAAACTTTAATGAAAACGAAGATCGCACAATAAACGTAGACCATAGCATTTCAATAAAATATCTAAATATAGGTCAAAATAACATAACAACCGTTAAAAGTTTAGCAAGATCTTTAACTGGAAACGTTTCTGATTGGAAATTTTTAGATTACAATTTTGCTTCAATAAGCCCAATTTTAACTTCGTCAAGAGAAACTGCTGACATATCAGCTGGAAATTACAGTATACAACAAAGCTTTTTAATTGGAAAAGACAAAAACAATGCATTAGAAACTCCAGTAATAAAAACAAATATAACAATTCAATCTGGTTTAGACAATGCTACTCTTAACTTAAGAGGTAATGTTTTTACTGGTAAAGCTAGTTTTGATTTAGATGATTTTAAAGATTATTTAGATTTTAGTGTCCCAACTGATTTTAAGGCTATAGGTGGTACAATATCCGACGATACATTTAGTAAAAATTTAAATTTTGATCTACAATTTTCTAATGACAAAAGAATATCCCAAAATGGCAATTTAAAAAATCAAAATATTTCTGTCGATGTGGAGTATATAACAGAAAGTTATAGAGTAAATTTTCAATCTCAAGCAGAGAATATAGTGACTATAGACAATAGTACTTTAGAAAATGATTTAATAAAAAATTCTACAGAAGCAAAAGCGCTAATGAGTTCATTTTTTGATATAAATTCCGCTTACAAATTAGAGACAATTACTGGATATGCTACTGGTAAAATGACCTATTCAGAATCTTCAGAAAGATCACTAAGAATAACTGGAGAAAATGGAAAAGTAAAATTTTATGATTTATCTATAAGCATAAATGCAAAACCTGGTTTATATCAAGCTTCATTTGCTCCAATATTAAGCGGAAAGGGAGGATACTATGTACAAGATTTAGATTTTAGAACTAGGGGTACAGCCAATCTTTCCGTTCAGGGTAAGTGCACTGTAGATTCCATAGGCTCAGTAGATACTCGATCATTGTCTCAACTTTTAGATAGATATAAAAACAAATACATGAGTGATGCCATACTTTTAAATGATGAACTCTCTTTGGATCCAAAAGCTTTATCTTTTAAATATACTTATGAGTTGAGTCACGTTGATGACTCTTTCAAGGAATATAGGGCAAAATAAAATGAATAAAATACAATATTTTAAAGATTTAGCAAACGTTAATTTTGGAGATTATGTATTTCATTTTAATTTTACTGGAGACAATTCATCTACAGATGCATATAGATTAAATAATTCTGGAGATTATAGTAATTTAAGCGGTTATTTTTCTCGATTTAGCTTATCTACAGATTTTAGTGATCAAATTACTTTTTATACTTTACCTTCAGACGCTTACTCTGATTCTGAAGAATATACATTTTTATTTAATTACGAAGGACCACAATCCTTGCCCTGTAATTTATTCTCTACTATAGTCGAAGAAAGTAATACAAAAGTTGGATTTGCTATATCAATAAACCATTATAATGATTTAGCAATAGAATACTATAAAGATGGAATAGAGTATAATTTATATGAAACTGATCTAAATTTAGATACAAAAGGTTTACTTTTTATCAAAGGAAATAAATCCTCTGTGAACATTGGAATTTATAATTTAACAAAAGGTTCTTTGACTCAAGAATCTTTCCCCATAGAATTGAGTGGTATAATTTTAAGCGGGATAAGAATAGGATCATTGGATTATCCAACTTTTAGTAAAACTAATGCTGATTTTAATGGAAAATTAAAAGATTTTGTGTTTTTGAAAAAAAATATAAATGATACAGAACTAGAGATTTTGTTTAATCAATTTGTTTATAATATAGAAGACGCTTATGAATATAATTTATTTAGCGAAAGATATTCTTCAAATTTAAGTCCTCATACGAGTGGAATTTTTGATACATTTACTCAATTCTCTAATAGTTGTTTTACCAAAACATTTATAGAACAAACAGGGTCAATAAACGGATTGATAAGTGGAAGCACAATCGGGAATACAATGGGAGTTTCTGGTAAAGTCAACTTTAATAATTATGAAGTTTTAAAAAGCCCAATGAATACTTTTTTCACTGGTATTAAAAAAACTGGAGAGTTAGTTACAACGTCTTCTGTGACAAGTCTGACTGGATACAAAGATGAGGTTTTAACTCAAATTTATGATTTTTGTCAGGACAAATTAATAGATTTTAAATTCAGATCTGGTTTATTTAAAACAGTTAATGTAGATTCTGTACAAAATTTATTTGGATACGTAGAAGAAACTATAACTTTGCCAACTGGAACAGTAGTATTGACGGGATTTGAAACAATTTTAAACCCAGATTATATTACCCCAGTTAATCCAGATAACCAAAATCTCAATTATGTTTATAGTTTCGATATTGTTAATAATATCAATTACATAACAAAAACAGAATCTTTAACATTCGTTGGTGCATCAGTCGATCCAGATTTTACAGTAAATAGAACTTCTGAATTTGGATTTAGAAAAGTCATTAGACTAAGCAGATTAAATAATTTTATAAATGAACTTGGAGTTGAAAATGTTATAATAAATAATATCTTAGATCAAAATGATATTGTCGAAATATACAATATATCTAAAACAGGTTCAAACGTTGTTTTAAATGATCCTTTATATATAAGTAATGGCTCAAAAAATATTTATATTGGACCTAGCGAAAGATCTAAAATCATAACCTTTAATGGGGTAACTGAATTTCCAGTTTCAGATTATACTATTACAAATTACAATATAACGTCTAATAGAGGCGTGGATAATAAAGACTTTTTAGATTTAGATTTTGTTAAAGATAGCGGATCTGCGGTTAAATTTGATTATACTGGTCAAAATACTGAACCTAATGTTGGAAGAGATTTCTTATTCTTAAATGGTATTAAGTTAATCAGTGGGTATCAATATAATCTGAGTCAATCTAATGTAAACTTTATTAATGAAAATATTCCTGTAACAGGATCTATCGATGGATTTAACGTATTAATCGGCTATACAAGATATACTGGTTATAATAATTTCTTTAATATATATGCTATAAATGGCAATAATAATAGATTTTTTAAGGGCTCTAACGTAATATATTTAAATGGTATTAAATTAAATTTTGATAGCTTTTTAGAAACTTCAGTTAATGATCCATTTTATAATCCTACCTTTAGTGATAAAACAGATGTAACTATATACAACAACGAGGACAATTTCTTTAATATGTAATAATTATGGCTTCTACAACAATCAAAAAAATAGAATCAATAACCTTAAATGGAAGCAATAAATATGCTGGAGGATACATATATAACATATCTTTTAGACCATCTTTTTCAGGAAGTCCTTCTGAAATACAAGTTAATGTAATAAATGAAACTGGCTCTTATACTCCTCCAAAATTAGACTTAAAAAGTCCAGTTCAAGTTAAAATTGGTAAATTAGATCTTGGTGGATTTTTTCTTTATAAAACTAAAAAAAGAAATTCATCTCAAGGTAATATATTGGAGTTATATTTAATAGATCCAACTTTTGTATTAGATAAATTTTTTGTAGGACTTGTAAGTAAACATGGTTGGACGGATAGTTATAAAAAATCTATAGAAAAAGATATTGGTAATATTAAAGCTGGAAAAGGTTATACAGATAGACTAAATGAAATTATAAAATCTGGTGGTCAAGATGGAGTTAAAGGAGATATTTTTTCTCAAACTGATAATTTAATTTTAATAGGAAGACTTTTTCATCCATGCGATACTAATAAAGATAATAAAATTGACTATAGAGAAGATGGAAGTAATTTAGATTTTTGCGATCCATGCCCAAATTGTCCTCAAGAAAAATTTGAAAGCAAATGCTTTGAATTAAGTTCAACTAGAATTTTTGGAGTAGCTTATTCATTTAAAGATTTTATAGATAATTGGACAAAAATAAAATTTTCAAATGGTGTCTCCATAGGAATTGAAACACCAAATATATCATCTAAAAATCCTAAAACTTATGCTAATTTCTTCAGAGAGCATACTGGTACATTAAGAGAAATTTTATCTGCATGGTGCAATGATTTTGGATTAAATTGGTATTACGATTTTAAGAATAAAAAAATAAAATTTATAGATTTATCTTCAAAAGAAATTCAGGTAAAAGAAGATGTTATATTAAATAAATATAAAGATATTCAATTAGTCAGCTATGATTTAGAAGAGACTGTAGAGAATACAGAGCAAAGAGGGTCTATAAGTTGGTATGAAAGAGAGGGTCAGAAAAAAGCTTATGATTGCAATAAGGCTGAACCCGTAAGTTTGGCCCCAGTTTATGCAGCTGATTATTTTGGAAATAGAATAAGGAATGCTGATACTGCGACTGGCGTAGCTAAATTAGACTCTAATGCTGATTCAGTAGGAGCTATATTATGCAATTATAATCAAGCTTTAAGAGATGCTTTTTGGTTTAGGTCAATTTATGAATGTACAACTCCAATAAAAGCTGCTGGATTAATAACAGATCTACAAGAGAAAAAACCAGAAAAATTTAAAAATCGAAATGGAGAGGAAATAATAATATCAAAACCATTTACAATGCAAGAGATGGGCGATATGAAAATTTTAGCAGTTGTAACTAAAGATCCAGTTAAGGGTGGAAAGGAAACGACTTTCTCGAAGAAAGCTAAAGATTTTTATCCAACTTTATATAATCAATTAACTACAATCGAACAAGAAACATTTAATAGATATAGCGGTTATTTTATAATAGCTTATTTTGATGAAGATTATTACAGTCAAAGAATTGATCTAGAAAAAGATGCATTTAGTTTTATGGGAAGATTTTTCATGAGAGAGCATTTAACTAGGTTGTGCGGAATAACTGGCAATCAAGAATTTATTAAAAATAATACTCAAGTTGAGTCTGCTGATGGAACTGCAAGCCTGTATTCTAAATCAGAGGGTATTGGAAGTAATCCTTTAACCAAATATGCATATTATGAATCTGGTTGCTTGGGATGTATGGTCGGAACAGGAAACTTAAGCAAAGAACCTCCAAAACAGCAAAAATATACAAAAGGTTCATCAGTTAATTCTCAAGGTTTTAATTTTGCTGCTTCTAACGGTGGACTTTATCTACAGCAAACTCCTTCTAAATATAAAGAACAAGATGGTCCAACATTCTCTAGCAATATAGGAAATCAAGTTCCATTAAGAGTAGCTCAAACCAGCATTGTTTTAGAAAGAGAACCAGTGTGGTCTCCTACTGTAGATGAATTTACGGAAACTACTGTACAAAATTTAACAGAAACAAATGTCAATTTATTAGCACCAGCGTTTTTAGGTGGAGACGGAAAGGGCTCAGATAATAAATGGATTTTGGAAGCACTAGGTCAAACTGTTTCTGGCATAGAATCAATGATAAAAGTATTAGTAGTTTATCCTGGAGGATTCTCAGTAGATTTAAAAAATAAAGAAAAACATCCTACAGAAAAAACTGTTTTTGATAAACCTAAAAATGAACAAATCTTAAGAAGAATAGGAGGCAAATTTGGTTATGATACAAAGTTAGGTTTATTAGATAATACTTGTTCTAAAATTTCATTCATTCTTTATGACACAAAGGGCAAAGCAGTAAAAGATGTAATACCAAGTATTTATACTCCACCTCATGTTATGCGAGATTTAGAAGGCAAAGAGATAATCAAATCTAAATTTAGTATATCCGCTTCTACTCCTTGCGACGCTTGCCTAGGACAAGAAAATAGACCTCCAGGATATAAAGTTTTTGTAACTCAAAACTTCAGTCAAAGCGTAATCATACCAAAGATTCAAACTGGAGTTGCTTCTGGTATAAAAGCTCCAGAAGAAGTAATGAATTTTAATATTAATTATCGCACAATAACAAATGATGATTTGATAGCCTATACTGGATATAAAGGATATGGATGTGTGCCTAATTTAAGTTATTTAAATGAAATTAATAATAACTATGGGCAATTATCATTCCAAAATAAAGAATCAGATAAAACTTTATCTGTAGAAATTAAAGGTCTTCCAGAGCTAGACGATATCGCTACAGAAATGCAAAATGGATTAAATGAAATAAATATTAATGTTAATGATCAAGGAATATCCTCTAATTTAGTTTATGGAACTAAACTAATGAGAGAAATAAATTCAGATTTAATTAAATTTGACAATGAGAATAGCTTGCTGTCAGTCCCTAGGGGTTTATAATTTATGATTGCTTCTGGTTATATATATAGAAACATCTTAAACCAAACTGGAAATTTTAAAACCAATTGGAGGATTTCTGCAGACAATAAAACTGGAGTATGCGAATTTGGTTTGAGCGGAAGCGTAGCACCTTATAGTAAATATAGTTATTTATTATCTGGAGGAGAAATTTATGATTCTTCTAATAAACTTATAACTTCCTATGAGAATGGGGTAAGTTTTACGATTCAAAATGATTTTATAAATAAAGCAGATACTTTTATCTTTAATAATGAAATACAATATTTTCATAAACCCATAGCTGATAATTATAATTTTAATTATTTTTACGTTAATCCTTCTGGATGTACAATAAATTTTGATTTTGAATTTCAAGGAGAAAGTACTGAATTAGACGTTTTTACTTTAAACGCCAAAACAAAAAATTTAAATACAAATATCACAAATAGAAATATCACAGGCAGATTAATAAATAAAAAACCAGACTTAGAAATTAAAGTTTTTAAAGCAGACGTTCTACAAGAAAATCCTAATTATTACGTAGAAGGTTTTCCAATTAGCTTTTATGAAACTGGAGAATTCTACATTAAGCCAACCCTTGAAGATGATCCCTTCTTTGTAGATGAAATTATACCAATAAGGTTTTATACTAATTTTGGAAATATTGATAAAAATATATCAATTACAGGAAAATTTTTTGATCTAGAGTTCGATTATTTATTCACTACTCCATCTGACGAAGATATTTTAGTTCCTTGGTCTGGTTTAAGAAATGTATATTTATACTATGGAAATAATAATGGCGCAAGTCTAAAATTTAATTTGACTTATGAAAGTGGAGAGACTGGCTACATATATGGACCAATACCAGTTTCTGGAAATTACTCTACTATAATAAGCGGATATGTAAGTGGATCTGGGTACATATCTAAAATTATAGAAGATTATGTAAATTTTACTGGATATAATGATTTTGAAAAAAGAAGATTTGTAAGTGGTGTCACAGGTTTTGAACTTTCTAAATATATTTATGCTACAGGTTTTGTTGAGTATAATTATAGTTTGACTGGTACTGGGTTAGGTACTGGCATAATATATAAAGATATATACTCCTCTGGTTTAGTTGATAGAAAAATATCTGGCTATGTACCTTATCTTGGCGGTGGAGCTATCTTTTTTGGCGAAGACTATTTCTTGGGTACTGGATTTGATGCAGATGAAAACAATAATAAAGTAATAATAACTGGTTACGCTATTTCTGGAATTGGTAATAAAAAATTATACTATACTGGTTCTATAACAGGAATAAACTTAAATGAAGGTCAATATTATGATAAATTATTTGAATATAAATTTATAAAAGAAGATTTTTATTATACATCTCCAGCTTATACATTAACTGGCACTGGTTATGCAACAAATTTTAATTTAAAAACTGGTATAGTTGATGAAAAGTTTTTCATTAATTTTGACGAAGGATATTATTTTTTTGATAAAGAAAGTAGAAGTCGTACTGGATTCTATAATATATCTGACGAAACTAAAGTCATAACTGGGCTATCTGGATTATTGAATTGTAATTTTAGTCAAGATAGAAAATATATAGGCGTCGGTAATATGAGTGGAAATAATAATTTCCATCTATTTATTAGTGCATGCTATAAATCTGGAATTTATTTTAAATATTTAGCTACTGGTTCTGGTTATAATATTAAATATTATATATTAAACTCATCTGGAGAACCAGAATCTTTAGATATTAATGTGCCAAAATTTGTTACAATTTCGCCCAGTCAACAGGAGATGTCTTTTAATAGAGAAAATATAGACTACTTAACTAAGAATATTTATGGATCAGAAATTAGAACAAGAATATCTCATATTGGAAAAACTTCAAGTGGTAGTGGTTATTTTAATAATATATTTTCTGCTGGAGGAGTTGGATGCGACAATAGTGGAGTATGGATTCACGAGGCTCCTGCAATTGAAAAAATAGATAAATACTACTCTCCTTTATTTTTATCAAATGTTAATGTTAATATACTAAGCCATGAAGATACATACTACCATTTTTATGATAATTCTTTGAATTTAAAAGTATTAAAGTCTGGAACAAGAATAGGAAATATAGTGTAAATCTTAAGTAATGAATACCGTTTATATATCCTATCAAAACGCTAATCAGGCTTCAAGTTCTTCAGTAAGTTCTAGTTCATCAAGGTCTAGTTCATCAAGGTCTAGTTCATCAAGGTCTAGTTTGTTAGTATCTAGTTCTTCTATTTCTTCTGGAGATGGTGGTTCATCTGGAGTCGGTGGAGGCGCTGGCGCTCCTTGCGGTGGAGGCCATGCTTGCAGTAGGGCAACATTCGATATTGCTATAGGATATGGGTCAAGTCTTACAAGCAATATATCTGCTGGCCCTGGAGATGTTGTGGTATTAAGGGCAGAATTAAACAATACAGGACCAGGCAACGGAGGACCCGATAATGGGCCAGGTCCAGCTCCTTTTGATGGCACTATGGATAGATATAGTTCTGCAGTAATTACAGCAGAAAAAAGTGCAGAGATTTTTGGAGCAGATGACCATAATAATCAAACTAAAACTTATAGCGTTAAAATTATTCCAATTCCAGAAAATACAAATCCTCATACTGGTATAACTTGGGTAAGAATTAAAAATACTTGTGGCCAAATAGTTTATAGCTGTTGCTTATCTTTGGGTGGCGGAAATACTCAGCCTCCTCTCCCCCCTAATTCATATGGAGCAGCAGGCTCAAATCAAATTTTCAAAATAATAAATTATGCTTCTAATGCTAATGATCCAAAATGGTTGAGTTTAATATCTTCAAGATTAGTTAATAATGACTTGAGTAGTTATCCAACATTTAATATTAAAAATATAAATAAATTTAAATTTAATGAAATATATTATTCTAATGAAAAAGATAAAGCAATAGGTGATGTTAGAGATTTTGGTAAAGGATTCGTTAGTCTAATGACCGCTAGCCAATTTTTAGATTTATGTATAAAAAGACCAAATCAATCAAAAACTGATCAAAAATTCTTTAAAGTATTTGAAAGTAATTGTCCAATCGTAATGCCATCTATCCAAGTCATACAATTCAAAAATGGAGATTTTCATTTGCTTCACAGCAGAGGAAAAGCCACAGTTCATGCGATAAAAAGTAAATATGGGCATGATCATTTAGTGCCAGTTTTTATTGGTTTGCAAAATTTTGATAATCAAATAGGCATTAAAGAAATTGTGAACAATTTAAATAGAGGCGTAGTAGGTGAAGATGGATTGTCAAGGTCAAAGGATGCTTTTTCTTCAAACTATTATGAGTAATAATGTTAAATCGTTCTATCTTTTTAAAATTAAAACAATCATCTGAAGACAAATTAATATTAAATTTATTAAGTTTAATAAGATCATATTATAGCAATAATAGCGTATTAATAAAAAACGTATCTAATTTACCAAATAACACTTACTATATAAATAAAACTGGTTACTTAGAAGGATATATTCTCCAAGAAGGTAATTACTATTTGAACTTATTAGTTTCTAAAAATGGGCTTTTAGAAAATAAATATTTATTTATTAGAGCTACAAGTTCAAAGAAACAAAAATCTTATTTATATAAAGTTACAAATGCTAAAAATGTTGGTTTTATAAAATTTAGGGATATTTAAATATGGCTAGTTCTTCTTTAAGTTGCCAAAATTCCTCAAGTATTCCAAATCAATTTTTAATTGAATTAAATGCTAGTGGAGACTATAAGGTAACTCCTAGCGGATATCAGACTTTACATAAGATGATAATTTATGATGAAGTTGCTTCTGGAATTTATAGTGGAAGATATGAAACTCCATATTTACCTTATGATGGAATTAATACATTAGCTTTAACTGGAATTGTTTCTGGAGTTTTAAGTTCAACATCTGCTGGAGTAGTTACTGGATTTAAAATTGGCATAACTGGAATTAAAAGTGGTATTGTAAAAAATATAGCTTCTGTACAAACAAAATTAAATCCATCTACTAGGGTAGAATTAAAAACAATCTTTAAAGATACTAACGAATATCTTTATGAAAATGAATATGACGGAGCGCAAATTTTAAATCTTATTGATGTAAATTATAGTAACGCAAATGGATTATCTACGTTTCAAAAAACATCAAGAGAAATTTTTAAAGAAGCTTTTTGTTGTAAAAATTTTGAAATTGGTGTTATCAAATTTGCAGGAAAAGATAATTTAGAACTATTTGATTTTACAGAAGATGAAGCAAGCTTAATTAATTATATACAAAACTTAAGACCAGTTGAAAAAAATTATCCAGGTTCAGCAATAAATCAAGCTCTTGATATGGCTGCAACTGCAAATTGGAAATCTAATAAAACTAAAATTGTCAATATAATATCTAACAATAAACCTTATAT